>Ga0257110_1000893_pt1 | contig 14043 bp, 19 predicted proteins | sample LP_taG_7_FD_190184 | JGI IMG/M metagenome (GOLD analysis project Ga0257110, IMG submission 190184) | Marine microbial communities from Northeast Subartic Pacific Ocean, Canada - LP_J_2015_P26_10m | ecosystem: Environmental > Aquatic > Marine > Oceanic | place: Canada: Northeast Subartic Pacific...
GATGACTTTTCGTATATGAAAGATAACTGCAATCCGAATTGGAAACTTATTAACTAGGAGATTTTATTAAATGGGATGCTTACGACGACATGAGTTGACTGGATACATTAAAGATTATGGTTTAGAATATTACTTTGAAACTGGAACTGGTCAAGCAGAAGCCCTGCAACACGCTGTCAAATATCCATTTAAAAAGTGCTACACTGTGGATATTGATGAAGACATGGTGGAGTATTCATACAACAAACTTAAGAATGAATCAACTTGTGATATTGAATTTTTGGTAGGAAAGTCTACTGAAGCCCTAGATGAACATGTTCCTGAGTTGCCAAAAGATGCTCCGACTCTTTTCTTTTTGGACGCACACTTTCCTGGAGCAGATTTTCATAAGTGTAGTTATGAAGAATCGATTAGAGAGCACAAGCAAGATGCCTTTCCATTAGAAGAAGAAGTAGATATTATTCTCAATCACAGAGATGTTTCTAAAGATGTCTTTATTATTGATGATTTGATTTTGTATCAAAAGGATGCTAAAGTAGAGTGTCTGCAGCAAGGTATTGTATGGAAGTATGACTGGCTTCAGGAAGAATTGAATCTTCAGACTAGTGCAAACTTCTTGTATAAAAAGTTTGAGAAGACACATGAATTTAAAACTGACTTGAGAGATCAAGGATACCTTATTATTACACCCAAATCTAAATGAAAACAATTGTTATTTCCTCTGACCATAACGGAGTTGAAGATAAAGAACAACTGAAAAGTTATTTGAAAGGTGAAGGATATCGTGTTATCGATATCGGACCTTATACTCCAGAAGTTAGTGTTGACTATGTTGATTATGCTGCACAACTTTCGACTATCGTGAGTAACAAAGAAGCAGACCGAGGTATTCTTCTTTGTGGTACTGGTGTTGGTATGAGTATCGTTGCTAATCGGTATTCTGGAGTCCGTGCAGTACTTGCACACAACGAATTGACTGCTGTTAAATCCAGAGAACACAACGATTCCAATGTTCTTTGTCTTGGATCTTGGCTCTCCTCTCAGATTGAGATGCGAGAGATGTCTAAGATGTGGTTAGATGAGGCATGGGGAGAGGGTCGTCATATCAAACGGATTACAAAAATCGATGTCAATACAGGTATTGTGTTAACAAATGGTGTATTTGATATTCTTCACAAGGGTCATATCGAACTTCTAAAGTTCTCCAAGATCCAAGGTACTAAACTGATTGTCGCTATTGATTCTGATCGTAGAGTTAAAGAATTTAAAGGTAATGACAGACCAATCAACAATCAAGAGGATCGTAGGAGGATTCTTGAAACCAATCGGTATGTAGATGAAGTTGTAATCTTTGATTCTGTTGAGGAATTGCAAGGATTTTATGATACTTTGTCTCCAGATGTGATTGTTAAGGGGTCTGAATGGACTGCAGATGAGGTCAGAGAACGTGATAATATCCCAGAGAACATTCAGATCAAGGTTTATCCTTTGGTTGGAGACTATTCCACCACAAACACTATGAATAAGATTAGGGATATGGAAACATGCGAGAAAATCTGAAGTTTCTAATTATTGGTGATACTATTATTGATGAGACCGTTGAGTTAAAGGCCAACGGTCTTTCTTTGGAATCACCTACACTCAAAACTACACCTGTTGACAGATACTATGACTATGGTGGTGCTGCAAACGTGGCAAAATACTTGTCAAAGTTTGGTAGAGACGTGACATTTGTCACTTCCATGGACATTTCAATGGCAGAAATGTTTGAAGAGAAGTATAATGTTCGAGTATTGAACTATTTTCAGGGAAAATCAAATGTCAAAACAAGATACTGGGTTAGTCATGGGGATTCTAGATACAAATATCTTCAGGTAAATGATGTAAACGGTGAGTTTTCTTTGTCAATTTTAGAAGACTTTAATATAGATGGGTATGACATCGTTGCATTTTCTGACTATCGGTGTGGATTTATTAAGGAGTCATTCATCTCTCATGTGACAAATAACGGAAAAATTACTTACGCATCTTCTCAAATTTCTAGTCAACAATCAAATTATGATAGGTATTTTGACATAGATTACCTTGTTTGTAACAAGCATGAGTCTCAATTTACTGACAGAATGACTAATATTTGCATCACGATGGGTGCTGAAGGGTGTATAATGAACGGTATAAAACACCCTATTACCCCTGTAAAGGACCCAATAAATACGATTGGTGCAGGTGATTGCTTCTATGCTGCTCTGTTAGCAACAGGCGATCCCAACTTTGCTAATAAAAAGGCGTCTGAATATGTTTCTAACAATATTGAAAGAGATTGAGGATTGCCTCAAACTTAATAAGAGTTTAAAGGAAAATAGTTTAGTAAAATTAACTTGGGGTAATGCTAGTGTGCTTTCGGAGGATGGAAAGCATGTTGTGATCAAACCATCTGGGGTTGACTTTGATGAAATTAAGTTCAGTGATCTCTGTATCATAGAACTTTATACTGGAAAGTTGGTCTCTGGGATGAAACCCTCAGTAGATACTGCTATTCACTTGGAGATTTACAAGGCGTTTCCAGAAATTAAGTCTATCATTCATAGTCATTCTAAGTTTGCAACTTCTTGGGCTCAGGCACTGAAGTCTATTCCAATCCTAGGAACCACACATGCAGACTATTTCTTGTCTGATATTCCTATTGCAAGGCAACTTGAGAAGAAGGAACTAGACGAATATGAAAAAAATCTTGGACAGTCGGTCGTCGATTATTTTCAGAAGTATAAGGTTAATCCACTTAATATTCCTGCGATACTTTTACCTGGTCATGGTGTAATGGTCTTCTCAAATTCAGCAAAGAGGACTTTAGAATGTGCCATCGTACTTGAAGAAATAGCAGAGATGGCATATTATACTATGAGGATAAACCCAAACATAGAACAAACAGAATTATCTGAAATTTTGTATGAAAAACACTTTGAACGAAAGAATGGCATCAACAAATACTACGGACAATAGTTACGGAAGACAGGACTTACCTCCTGTTCTTAAGTGTGATGAGAAAAGGGACAAGTATTGGGGTTACATTACCACAGTGTTTGCTACTGAAGATTTCACACTTAAAGAAGTATTCATGAAGGGTGGTACTCAAAGTAGTATGGAGTATCATGTCAACAAAGACGAGTATTACTACATCCAATCTGGTAAATTAAAAGTTGGAATGAGGATTGGAAGAGCACAAAACAAGTCAATCATTCTTGAAGCAGGTGATGTGTTTCACATTCCGCCTGGTTTAATGCATATGCGTATTGCAATTGAGGACACTCTTGTGATAGAATGGTCGAATAAAGACGATGATAGTGATTCTAACATCGTTGAAGATGGCAAAACCTACGTATTTACTGAGGACGAATGAATTATCTATTTGCAGACACAGCTAACCTTGATGAGATCAAGGTAGCAAATGACATGGGTGTGATTCAAGGTGTAACAACCAATCCATCTATTATTGCTAAGGAACCTCAGGGAAGTTTTGATGACTTGATCATGAAACTCTCTGAGTATTGTGGTGCAGAGAAACTTTCTCTGAGTGTAGAGGTCTTTGCTGAGGAATATGATGCGATTGTGAAGCAGGCATGTGAGATTTATGAGAAGTTCTCTACTGTATGTCCTGATCTTTATGTCAAAATCCCTGTTGGATTTGATGAACTGCGAGCAATCAAGACTTGTTCTAAGAATGGTGTAAAGATTAATGCCACTATCTGCTATAGTGAGCAGCAACTTATTCATTGTGCCTCTGCTGGTGCCAAGTATGTTTCTCTGTTCTATTGCCGACTGAAGCAACATGGTGGTGATGTAGAGAGAGCACTTCGACGGACCAAACAATACATCAATGTGAATGGTCTGGACACTCAGATTATCGCTGGTAGTATTCGTACACAGCAGGACGTATGTGATGCGTGGGATTATGGTGCTGATATCGTTACGACTGGTCTTCCTGTCATTAAAGAGATGGTTTCTCACCCCAAAACAACTGAATCCTATAACGGATTTATGAATGATTTTTCTGCTTGGATGAATTGATGAATAGAATTGAAGATTATCTTGAACTAAAATTAAATATTGTTGAGTGGATTAAGGTTTATGTAAACAAAAATAAAATCAAGTCACTAGTTATTGGTGTATCTGGCGGCATTGACTCTGCTGTAGTTGCTACTCTTTGTGCAGAGACTGGAATTCCAACCTACGTTCTGTCTATGCCTTTGAAATCAAGTTCTGTAGATGACAGTCTTTCGGATTCATATACTACCTATCTTGAAAACAACTATGATAATGTAACTAAGATTCGAATTGATCTTGGAGCAGTTTACCAAACATTCATCACAACTTTTGATCTCTGGACAAAGATAGGAAAATATACTGACAGTGACCTCGCAAATGCTAACACAAAGTCACGTCTCCGCATGGTCACTCTATATCAGGTAGCAGGAAGTGTTGGTGGTATTGTTGTGGGTACTGGCAACAAAGTTGAGGATTATGGTGTAGGATTCTACACTAAATATGGTGACGGAGGAGTTGACATTGCTCCTATCGCAGACCTCTACAAAACAGAAGTATGGGAACTTGGAAAATTCTTGAGAGTTGACTCAAGGATTGTTGAAGCAAAACCAACTGATGGATTATGGGATGATGGTAGAAATGATGAAGACCAGATAGGTGCATCATATGCAGACTTAGAGTATGCTATGGAGCATGGTACTGGATCCGCCGTTAAAGTCTTACATGACTTTAATACCCAGAATAAACATAAAATGATACCAATCCCTACATTCGAACTGGAGAGTAAAGTATGACAAATGTTGCGATGATTGGCGTAGGTAAGTTGGGTCAATCCTGCGCTGAAGTTATGGCAGAAACATATCCAGTTGTTGGATATGATGTGTCTCCCAGAAATCCTAAAAACTTTCAGATGGTTGACAGTGTTGAGGATGCAGTAAACTTTGGTGATATTATTTTTATTGCTGCTCCTACCCCTCACGATCCCCTGTATGATGGTCGTCAACCAACTTCCCATCTACCTAACAAAGATTTTGACTACACGATTGTCAAAGAGATTATTGGTAATGTGAATCGGTATGCCGATAAATCTAAACTTGTGGTGTTAATTTCTACGGTTCTCCCCGGCACTACACGTCGAGAACTTGAACCACTGATTACTAATGCGAGGTTTGTTTACAACCCATATTTGATTGCTATGGGAACTGTTGGTTGGGACTTTTCTAATCCAGAGATGGTGATGATTGGAACTGATGATGGATCTGAGACTGGCGACGCAAAGGAACTGATTGACTTCTATCGTCCCATGATGAATAATACTCCACGTTTCGTTGTAGGAACTTGGGATGAATGTGAGTGTATTAAGATCTTCTATAACACATTCATCTCTGCCAAACTCAGTTTGGTCAATATGATTCAAGACGTTGCAGAAAAGCAAGGTAATATCAACGTTGATGTTGTTACTGATGCACTGAAGAATTCTGATCAACGTATCATGGGTCCTCGTTATATGAAGGCAGGTATGGGTGATGGTGGTGCTTGCCACCCTAGAGATAATATCGCACTGCGTTGGATGTCTGATAATCTTGGATTGGGTTATGATATCTTTGATGCGATCATGGAAGCAAGAGAGATTCAGGCAAAGAATATCGCTGCCAAACTCCTAGAACCTGGTCTTCCTGTTGTGATCGTTGGTAAGGCATACAAACCTCACGTCCACTATGTTGATGGATCTTACAGCATCTTGGTGGGTCACTACGTTGAAGAACTTGGTGGTACTGTTTACTATGACGATGACTACACTGGAGATAAACCACCTGCAGATCTAGGTGCCGCATCTTATCTGTTGGGACATGATCCCGAGTCTGCATTCCTTGGTTGCCTTGATCCTGATCCCGATAAGGAAGAGTCTTCTATCTTCCCGGTGGGATCTGTAATTATTGATCCTTGGAGAAAGTGTCCAGACATTCCTGGGTGTACCGTTGTTCATTATGGAAATACTAGATTTAAGAGAGGTTGATATGCTAAAATTTTCTGACAGAATGAGAAACGGACAATCCCCTTGGATTGTTGATATCTATGAGAAATTCTTTAAGGATAAGACTGATGGATTTCTTGTAGAGATTGGTGTTGGTGAAGTTCTTGACTGGACTAAAATGGGATTTCATAGTTCCACGGGATCTGGTGAAAAGGGATATGTGAATCCTAATAGTGATGATAGAGTTCTTGATTGGGATGTTGATTGGGACAGTGGTAAAATTGTTCAGGGTGATAATCACACAGTAGAATTGATCCAGCAAGGTTGGACTGGTATCTACATTGATCCTCTTCGTGAGTTTATTGATAATGAACTAGAACCAGTACTTAAGAAAACTCTAACTGAGGAGCATTTTAGCAAAATTAAGTTTGTAAGAAAGGGAGCCTCTGATAGAAAGAAGGTATGTGTCCTAGATCATCATGAAACTTTGTCTGATACGGATGAGTTTACGATTTCTGATAGTATTCAACCATACAATTATCAAGGAAGAAAAGTTCTTTGTGATAAAACCTCTGATATCCTGGAAGAGAATGAATGTCCCTATGACATTGACTTTATGTTGATTGATGCTGAGTCTGCTGAGATTGATATTATTAATGGCATTGATTTTGATAAACATAGACCAAGATTTATGTTTATTGAAACCATGATTATTGGGAGAGAAGTAGTTACTAATGCTCTTCCTGATGAATATATTGAATCTATAACTGATGGATTAAATACTCTGTATGTTCATGAAGATTTTTACAAACCTTTTAGGATTTAAATATGTCACAAAGAGATACCGTATTAGTTTACGTTGGAGCGAATCAAGGCAATTCTCTTTCCGAGTTGTATGATAAATTTGATAAGGTCTATGCTTTTGAACCTGATCCAGAAATGTTTTCTACTTTAAAATCAAGATTTGATCAGTTTAAATGGGTTAGTTTAATTAACTCTGCTTGTTCTGATTATGATGGTGAAAGCAAACTATATGTTACGCCTAACAGAGTTTCATCTAGTCTTGCTGATGCCTCTGAAGAAGAGAAATCTATGGAGGGATTCAGTCAATCAGTTTTCAAAGTAGTTGATATTAAGGTTGTCAACCTTGCTAAGTTTCTGGAAAGTGAAGGAGTAAAGGTTATTGACTTTTACTACTCCGACTGTCAAGGAAGTGATTTGACGGTACTCAAAACTCTCAAGAAAAATTTTATTACTCCTAATAAAATTAATCAGATGTTTATCGAGACTCATGGAAATGGTATTGAAATTTATAATGGTCTTAATAATCAATTTAAGGAATTTAAAAAACTGCTTTCTAATAACTTTAATTTCATTCATGCATCTCTTGGAAGTCAGAATGGTAGAATTGTGAAAGAAGATGAAATTCCTGAAGGAGAAAAAGAATGGGATTCGTATTGGGAGAATAAAGAATGGGTAGAGTAAAGTATAATTTGGTTGGTGATACTTTCACTCACCTTACTAATGGAAATAAAGGATACTCTGTTCATGGAAAAAATGCAAAGAATCTTGAGTGGGTGAAAGATAATCCTTCTGCAGAGGGAACATTCTATATCGATAATACCATCAACGATGGTGTTAATGATGGTCGCAAAGGTCTAAAGTATCTTTGGCTTCTAGAGTCCAAGTATATCAAACCTGGATTAGTAGAAAGTATCATCGACAATCGTCAACTAGTTGAAGATACCTATGAGACCATCTTCACTCATGATCAGAGACTCCTGGCACTTGGTAAAAAGTATAAGTGGGTTCCTGCTCAAGGTTTTTGGATTAAGGAACCAAAGATCTATGAGAAGTCAAAAATGATTTCCATGATTGCTTCTAATAAAAACATGTGTGAGGGTCATAGACTTCGACTTGAGTGGGTAGATAGAATTGGTGATCAGGTTGATCTCTATGGTCGTGGATTTAATGAGATTGCAAATAAAGAAGAGGGCCTTTGTGATTATATGTTCTCTGTTGCAATTGAGAACGGACAATATGAAACATATTTTACTGAAAAGATTCTAGATTGTTTTGCTACAGGAACTATTCCTGTGTACCTTGGTGCCCCTGATATTGCCGATCACTTTAACACAGATGGGATTATTCAGTTGAGTGATGAGTTTGACATTTCAGATGATATTTACTATGATAGGATGGATGCGATCAAAGATAATTTGGAACGCGCAAAGAAAATGGAAGTTCTAGAAGACTTCATCTGGGAAAATTACTTACAGTAAAATGGTAACGGCAACACTAAAACATATTAAAGATTTTCATTACTGGAATCTAGGACCAGACGGCACGTATCAGAACGGATTTTATCCAAGTTTGGTACGTGTTCCTGGTAGAAAGGGATATATTGGAACCTGTAGAAATGGTAAGGCAAACCTTGATGATGTTTTGCATATCATTCACTATGATGATGATTTTAATCTGACTTATAGAAAAGAGATTACCAAAGGCGAAGACCCTAGAACGTTTGTCTTTAATGACAAGGCATACTCTCTGACCTGGGATCCCAATCACCAGGAGATCTTGAGGTATAAGTTAGTTGATTTGATTGATGAGAAAGTAATCAATCTCTACATCGAGAATGTTCCACCATCTCCTCTCCGTGTTCTTGGTAAGAACTGGATGACGATGCAGAAGGATGGTGAACTTTATATTCTCTTGACCATCGATCCTGAAATCAATGTTCTTCATGTTGATGTTGAGACAGGTGAGTGTACCTGGGTTACTCCATTTGAGAATGTGCAAAGAGGTCTGCCTATCTCAGATAGTAGAGGTGGAAGTCCTCTGATCTTCCATGAGAAACTGGACATGTATATTGGTCTGGGTCATAGAACTCACAACTATGAAAGGCACACACCATTTCTCTACACCCTGTCAAAAGATTTTAAGACCTCTGTAATGGGTGAGGATATTGAAACTGGTAAGACTGTGGTAGAAGACCCTCTCTCAATCTATGAGGATGATGGCAAGATCTATTGTTGTATTAGTAATTGGCTTCATCCTGATGGATGTGCTAATTTATATGAGGTTATTGTAGAATGAGATACGTTGTAGATATTGACGGAACTATCTGTATTCCTGGTCCTACTGATGAAACAAGATATGATCAGGCACTTCCAATTCAGGATAGAATAGATGAAATAAATAAATTGTATGATGAGGGTCACACTATCATCTACTTAACTGCCAGAGGAATGGGTAGGCATAAAAATAATGCAAACCTGGCAAGACAAGAATTTTACGAGTTTACTGAAATACAATTGAGTTTGTGGGGATGTAAATATAATGAACTTCATCTTGGAAAACCTACAGCTGACTTTTATATTGATGATAGGGGGGTAAATTGCGATGACTTCTTTACACGAAAGACCGTGGGGAGGATATGAAATCTTACTTGATTCTAAAACATATAAAGTAAAAAGAATTATAGTAGACCCATATCAACAATTTTCACTTCAGTATCATAATAAAAGAATAGAACACTGGGTGATTGTGGAAGGTGCTGGTAAAGTAATTATTGACGGTAACGAACATATTGCCTTACCAGACTCTTCGTGGTATATTAGTAAGAAATCTATTCATAGAGCAACAGCTGCTTCGGGCGGATTAGTTTTTATCGAAACCCAAATTGGTAAGTGTGATGAAGATGATATCGTCAGAATACAAGATGATTATGGAAGAGTAACATGAAAGTTTTAAATCTTGGATCAAGTGGGCAGATCGGTGCCTACCTTACAGAATACCTTCGTAAAAAAGGTCATGAGGTTATCGAGTATGATAAGAACCTTGGAGCACAATACAACCTCACTGCTATACCTAGCACATGGTTAGAGTCTTGTATCAAGCAAGCAGACTTTGTATTCTTCCTTGCCTTTGATGTAGGTGGTTCGCGATACCTGAAGAAGTATCAGAATACTTTTGACTTTATTAATAATAACACTAGACTGATGGCAAATGTCTTTGGTCTATTGGAGAAGTATAACAAGAGATTTGTTTTTGCATCATCTCAGATGAGCAACATGTCTTACTCTCCTTATGGTGTGATGAAACGTGTTGGTGAACTTTATACCACATCATTGAAAGGACTGATTGTTAAGTTCTGGAATGTATATGGTATTGAGAAGGACATGGACAAGGCTCATGTCATCACTGACTTCATCAAGAAAGGATTTGAAGAGGGTGATTTTGAGATGATGACCGATGGCACTGAAGAACGTCAGTTCCTCTATGCTGAGGACTGCTGTGAGGCACTTGAGACCATCATGGAGAACTATACTGACTTTAAACCAGAAGACCCTCTGCACATTACGTCTTTCCACGCAACATCTATTAAGGAAGTTGCTGCAATCATCATGGGACAGTTTAATCTAATTGATAAACCAATTAAAATTAATCCTGGTCTTGCTAAAGATAGTGTGCAGATGGATAAGAGAAATGAAGCAAACAGTTATATTATGGACTGGTGGTTACCCGAAACTAATATGCAAGACGGTATCAAAGCAGTCTTTGATGAAATGAAAAAGGAGTATGGATACTGATGTTATCTTTTAATAAACTTGGTAAGTCTGGTCGTCTTGGTAATCAGATGTTTCAATATGCCTCTCTAAGAGGTATTGCTGCTAATCGTGGGTTTGATTGGGTTGTTCCTCCTCCAGGCACATCGGGAGTGGATGAGTATGGGTGTGAAAATAATTACTGTATGTTTGAGACCTTCAAGATGACTGGTGCCACAGAGGAGCATCATGGTATTCCTGATAATGTTCCCTGGGCTATCTGGAAGGAGTTTCACTTCAACGAACAACTCTTTAATGAGTGTCCTGATAATGTAAATCTTGACGGATACTTTCAGACAGAAAGATATTTTGAGAATGTAGAGAAAGAACTTCGTGAGGACTTTAAGTTCCAGGACTCCATCTACAAACCTTGTAAGGAAATGATGGATAGTATTGAAGGTGATCGTAAGATTTTCCTTCATATTCGTCGTGGCGATCCCAAACTACCTTGGGCATATGTTAATCTAGAGGCAGCACATCCTGTATGTACATTTGATTATTATGAGAAAGCACTTGCAGAGTTTCCTGAGGATATTCCTGTAGTTGTCTTCTCAGATCATATTGAATGGTGCCAGGAACAGGACTTCTTCAAACCAGATCGTTTCATCCTATCTGAGAGTACAGACGAACTGGATGACGGGCAGAGAGTGCCCTGGACTGATCTATGCTTAATGTCTCTTTGTACTGATGCTATCATCGCCAACTCTTCATTCTCTTGGTGGGGTGCATGGTTGATTGATAATCCTGAGAAGAAAGTAATTGCCCCTAAGAAGTGGTTTGGTTCACAATATGATCACTATCATATGGACGACTTGATTCCCAAAACCTGGACTATTCTGTAATGGACCTTACTTTTCTGATTCCTACTAGGATTGAGACAGAAGACCGACTGAGAAACATTATCTCGTCGGTCTCTTATCTTTTAAGACATGTACCTGCAAAAGTTATAGTTAAGGAAGTATCTGGTCGGAATACTTTTCTTCATAGGGCTTTGCCTGAGATTAAAAAGTGTGCGGATACAGATAACTTAACACACATCTATGAAGAAAATAATGATCCCTTATTCTGTAAGAGTAAAGTATTAAATGATCTTATAGTTGCTTCTGATACAACTGTAGTTGCAAACTATGATGCGGATTGTATTCTTCCAAAAGAATCATATCATCAAGCCTATGAATTGATTTACAATCAAGAAGCAGACATAGTTTATCCATATGGTTGTGGGATATATCAGTGGTGTGCTGATTTTAATATGCAAATCTACGATGAGTTTGTAAATTCTTGGGATGGAACATCTGTCCTTGATAAAAATAAAACCCTATCTAACTCTACTATTGGGTGGACACAATTCATTAGACGAGAGAACTATATCAATTCCTACATGATGAATGAGAACTTTGTATCATGGGGGTGTGAAGATGATGAATTTTATTTTCGTATGAGCACATTGGGTAATCGTATTGCAAGACTTAATAACTATGTCTACCATCTTGAGCATAGTAGGACACATAACTCCTGGTTCAGTAATCCAAACTTTAATAACAACTACCAACTCTGGAATATGATCAAAACATTTGACAGAGATCAGTTGGTGAAGTATTATGAGGACCAGGACTATCTGAAAACACGTAAAGCACAACTGAAATGATAGGATTTAATGCACTAGGACGAATGGGTCGTCTTGGTAATCAGATGTTCCAGTACGCAGCCCTTAAAGGATTTGCAAGAAATAATGGAGCAGATATTACCATCCCATATTATCAGGATGCCGTTGATGATGGCATTGGTAACATGCTTCGGACTGAGTTATTTGACTCTTTTGATCTGAATGTTAATATTGGTCTATTAAATAATGGACATGCGCCAGTTGTGCAAGAGAGGCATTTTCATTTTGATGAGGAACTGTTTCGTCTATGTCCCGACCACGTAGATATTCGTGGTTATTTTCAGACAGAGAAATACTTCAAGCATATTGAAAATGAGATCCGTAAGGACTTTACTTTCAAGGATGAGATTTTGAACCCTTGTAAAGAAATGATGGAAGATGTGCAAGATCCGATTGCACTTCACGTTCGACGTACTGATTATATAACGAATAGTACTAATCATCCTCCATGTTCTCTTGAATATTATAAGAAAGCATTGTCTTACTTTGAGAGATATCGCACTGTAATTGTGTTTTCAGATGATCCTGCATGGTGTAATGAGCAAGAGTTGTTCTCTGGAGAGCATTTTATGATCTCTGAGAATGAAGACAATAGGATAGACCTTTGTCTAATGACACTCTGCTCTGATTTTATTATTGCCAACTCTTCATTCTCTTGGTGGGGTGCATGGCTTGCTAACAGGGGTAAGGTCGTTGCTCCTCAACAGTGGTTTGGCACTGATGGTTATACAAAAGATCACAATACAAAGGATGTAGTACCTGATGAATGGACACGAGTTTAGTAAAATGGATAAGAATAAGTCTGCATTCAAACTAAAAGGACTTCCTGCGACTTATTGGTTAAATTTAGATACCGATACTGATAGACGGTTCTATATGGAAGAACAGTTTAAGTATTGGAATGTCAATAATCATACTCGCATTTCGGGATACGATGCAAGAGATGATGATGTTGCTGAACATTTGAAGGGAAGAATACCTGATAATGTAAGCCAGACAGAACTTGGATGTTGTATGTCTCATCTGAAAGCAATTAAGCATTTCTATGAAGAGACTGATGATGATTACTGCATGATTCTTGAAGATGATGTAGATTTTTCTACTGTCAGGTATTGGAATTTTACTTGGCACGAATTTTCTGGTCTTCTTCCTTATGATTGGGATTGCATTCAAATGACTGCAATTACAACAGGAGACATTCATGTTAAATTACATCTTAAGTACATTAATGATTTTTCTGCTGCAGCGTATTTGATTTCTCGTCACCATGCCGCAAAAATAGTAAAGCATCATATTCGAGGAGATAAGTTTAAATTAGATAATGGTGTAAAACCTAGAGCAGTTTCAGAAGATACGATCTTAGAAACTGGTAAAACATATACTATTCCAATATTTCTCTATAATATTGCATTGGGATCAACCATTCATGCAGAACACATTGGAGTCTTTCATAAGGGTCCACATGCTGCTCTTACAAACTATTGGCAGCATCAAGGCACTGAGGTTGACATACGAGAGTGGATGAACTATGATCCTTACTTGGGTCGGATTTCCAATAACTCTGCTGCACAACAGCAAAATACGGAAAACCCACCCACTTGACATACTACGAGACTTCTAGTAGTATAAATACTTAACCTTTTGTCATAAAATAACAAAGGGTATTCATAACACGGGACAGTCGAGTCCCTATTCATCTGCGGGTATTCATTCCGCAAGTAACTAAAGGTAAAACAAATGTTTAAAACGAC
>Ga0257110_1000895_pt1 | contig 14025 bp, 9 predicted proteins | sample LP_taG_7_FD_190184 | JGI IMG/M metagenome (GOLD analysis project Ga0257110, IMG submission 190184) | Marine microbial communities from Northeast Subartic Pacific Ocean, Canada - LP_J_2015_P26_10m | ecosystem: Environmental > Aquatic > Marine > Oceanic | place: Canada: Northeast Subartic Pacific...
ATTATCTCAGACCCAGCAAGGTCAATAACTTCGTTATTGACTGAAGTAATATTTGCTGAAATATTATAACTAAAGTCTTGAGTCACTTTTTTGAAATAAGTAAGTGATAATTCAAGACCACTATTTTCGACAACTCCGGCATTTACTAAAGCATCTGGGAGGAAGCCAGACGTTGCTGGTATTGGAACTGTAACTAAAAGATCTTTAGTAGTTTTTTTATAATAATCAAAGGTTGCGCTAAGTGCACCATCAAAGAGGAAAGCGTCAAATCCAATATCAATTTGCTCACTGGTTTCCCATCTAAGTCCTGGGTTAGCAAAGAAATAAGGGACAGGTGCCCTAACTGGAGTCTGACCAGTACCAACTACGTAATGAGGAGATAGTCCCAAAGTTGGGATATAAGCAAAATTGGCCCCTGTATTTTGATTACCAACGGTACCGAAAGATGCTCTTATTTTTAAATCATTTATAAAGTCTAGGTCGTCCATAAATGACTCGTCGCTTATTCTCCATGCTCCTGAAAAAGATGGGAAAAGTTCTGTTCTATTTTCACTTGAAAATCTTGAAGAAGAATCCTGTCTCAAGTTTGCAGTTAGGTAATATTTTCCGTCGAAAGAATAGTTCATCCTACCTAAAAAACCTCTAATTGCCCAGTGATTCTTATCGTCGCTAACATTAGCTGATTGGGCTGTACTAGCTAAAAGAACTCCGCGGTTTGTCAAATTAACAGAGTTAACACCAAGCTGCTCTTGATTATAGTTTGTTTCCTCGTGACCCGCCAGAAGTTTAATGTCATGCTTTCCAAAGCTTGTTTCATAAGTAATAATGTTGTTAAATGTTGCAGATAACGAATTAACATCGGAATAGGCAAGATTCGCTTGAGGTAGTGAGCCCTCTTGGGTTGAGATGTTAAAAGGACTCATTAATTCCCCACCAGTATAGTCCATGAATTCTACACCATAGGAAGATCTAAATTTTAGACCTTTAATTATATCAACTTCAGCATAAAAATTTCCAAAAACTTTATAGACTTCTTTGTCTGTTGTCTGATACCTATTATCATTAAAAGCAAACCAGTTTTGAAATCCTGCACCACCTGTAGTCGTGTTATTGACTACTGCATATCCTCCAGGGCCATTAGCATCATAATATGGAACAAAAGGAGCATTTAGTGCACTCTTATAAACGAGGTACATTCCGTCTTGAGGCTCATTCCTTGTAGTTCTCTGTAGTTGAAGTGATTCTCCAAATTTTAATCTTTCACCAACTTTAATGTCAGAATTTGCCCTTAATGAATATCTTTCGAATCTTCCTTGAAGATCCGTAAAAGCATCTTGACTGAAATAATTACCCATTATACTGAAGTTCATTTGCTCAGTACCCCCAGAAATATTTAAACTATGATTTACCATTGGTGCATTATCTTGAGCAGCAATTCCCTGGCCATCAATAGTTGGTTTACCTGAAAATTGAGAATAATCATTTCCAAGATCTTTTTGCATATCAATATATTGGGAAACGTTTAGCATATCATAAGATTTCGCCATATTCTGAAAACCAATGCTTGTGTCATATGTAAATTTAGTTTCAGTTGCACCTTTACCTCTTTTGGTAGTTATAATTACGACTCCATTAGAAGCTCTTGCACCATAAATAGCTGAAGAGGAAGCATCCTTAAGAATTTCAATTGATTCAATGTCGTTGGAACTTAAACCCGATAGAGGATTTAAAACATATGTTCCTATTGGTGTTGGTGAGGTTACAATTGGCACCCCATCAATCACATATAAAGGCATATTGTTACCGGTTGTTCCAACACCCCTAATTCTAATTTCAATTCCTGCACCTGGTTCTCCACTTTCAGCTGTTACCTGAACTCCGGCAGCTTTACCATACATCATGTTTTGAACATTTGAGGTAGATTTCACTTGCGCATCATCTATTTTTATTTTAGAAATCGCACTGGTTAAGTCTCTCGCGTTTTGTGAACCGTAACCAACCACTACAACATCATCAAGCCCAGAAACTGAGGCGATGAGCTGAATATCCATGCTTTCATTTATACTTGCAACAATTTGTTGTGATTTGAATCCAATAAATGATATTTCTAAAGTTGCATTCTCATCACTAACCGCCAAAGAGAATTTTCCGTCAAAATCTGAGGTAGTTCCATTGTCTGTTCCTGATTCAATTACAGTCGCACCAGGTAATGGATTTCCATCTTTATCAGTTACTGTTCCTTGAACTATTGTTTGAAGAACTTCTTCTTCTTCTTCTTCTTCTTCTTCTTCAGTCTTTTCCTCAATAACCTTATTGATTATTTTTTTCTTTTCGAGAATGACAACATTGTCTACTAATCTGTAACCAACGTTATTTTTAAAAATTAAACCAATTGCTTGATTAATTTTTTTGTTTTCGAATTTGATTGATATTTTTTGGTTAAAATCATAAATATCGTTGTCATAAAAAAACCGCAATTCAGAACTTGACTCTATATTATCGAGTATTTCTGTAATTGTGTTTTTTTCAGCATTAACTGAAATTTCAATTTGAGAATATACCGTACTGTTTGCAAATGCTGAAATAGCAAGTGATAAACATAAAAAAGTAGAGATTTTCAAAATAAGCAGTTTAGTCTTGTCTTTTGTATGCCATATTGTAGGCATGGAAAAATTTAATTTCATAAATTTGAATGTTTAATTAGTAATTTGTTTTATAGTTGCTGTTAAATTTTGGCTATTGTTCGCGCAATAGCCTTTTTTTTCATTCGATTATAATTTTATTGTTAATAATTCGGTATTCCAATCCATAAACTTGTTTTAGATAAAATAAAACATCAGAAATTGTTTCTTTCTCAGAAAGTATAGTGGCTGAGAAAAATCTCTCTTTGATTTCAGTGTTATTATTTATAATGATCACATTGTAAATTCTTTCAAGTTTACGAATCATATTCTCAAGGTTTTCATTTCTGAACACCATCCTTCCTTCAATCCAAGAGGTGTAAATTTTCGTATTAACTCTGGATCGATTGATTTCTGAGGTTTCAAAACTTACTTTGGCTTTTTCACCTGGCTTTATAATTACGAGTTTATCTTTCTCAGTATTTTCTATTTTCCTGACTCCAAGACTCCCCTCAGTTAAAATTATCTCTGAAAAGGAATCTTCTGGATAGTCTTTGAAATTAAATTTTGTTCCAAAGACTACTGCAGATGACAAATTTGATTTAACTACAAAACGTGACGAATTATTTTTTTTAACATCAAAAAAAGCTTCACCACTGATAAAAACCTCTCTATCAGATCCTTTTTTGAATGCAACAGGAAATTTTATTGAAGTACCGGAATTTAAAAAAACATTTGTCCCGTCAGAGAGATTAATGTTGTATGTTTTACCATATGGAACCTTAAGGGTATTAAATGTATTTGAAGAAGCTTTTATTGTTTTTTCAAAACTAATTGTTTTGGAATCCTTATTTAGAGAAAAAAATTTATCATTTTCTAAATCATCCTGAATATTTTCCAAGTTAATGGTAGCACCATCAGAGGTAATTAAAGTGACTTTGGACGGATCTAAGGGAGAAAAAATGATTTCCTTGTCATTTTCAACATTCAGGTAACTACCTACAACAATAATGAAAACAAAAATTAAACAGTACATCGAATAATCAATAACTTTCTTTGAAATTGAGCCTTTAGAGTTTTTTTGTTTATTGATTCTAAATTCAATTTCTTTAAAGATTTTATCTTTATCTGGTTGATTCATGGTAATATTTGAAATATTATTAATTTGAATAAATTCAACAAATTTTTTGTAATTGTGCTCATTACTGATCCATTGTAACAATTGCTCAAGTTCGGCTGAAGAAGCACTCTTTTCTATAAATTTTATTAATATTTTTTCGAATTTACTTTCCATATCTATCTTATTACAATTCTAAAACAAAAAAACCCTTACTTATTGGCATATTTATTTTTTGTTAGCTTTATACACTCTAAAATAACATTAGAATAAATTAAATGTCTGAAAGCTACAATCTTATAATTTCAAAACTTCAACAGGGAGACCAAAAGGTTTGGAAGGATGTTGTTAATATGTATAGTGACCAATTATTCGGTTATTTAATGAGTTTGTGTTCAGACCATTCTATTGCTTCAGATATAACTCAACTTACCTTTGTTAGTCTTTTTGAATATCGTTTTAAACTAAATCCTGATTACCCCTTAAAATCTTTTTTGTATAAAACAGCTTATAATAAATTTGTAAATTATTATCACAAAGAAAAATCATTATCCAGATTACATGAGCAATATCACTATATACTGGAGGATAGTTTTTATAATAAACCAGATGGTGACTTAGCAAAAGAAATAGCAATTATGAATTCACTAATAGAGAATCTTCCAAAAAGAACTAGGGAGGTTTTTACTCTTAAAAAAAAGCGAGGTCTTCAAAATGATGAAATTTCAAAAGTTTTATCCATATCTGTCAAAACTGTTGAATCCCATATTACAAAGGCATTTAAGCTACTTCGGGAAGGGATAAAACAATCCAGTTAATTAATAAATCATTGTGTGTACTGATCAACATATAGTCTAAATCTTACTACTATTTTAAGTTAAGGACTTTTTTGTTTAATCTTTTCAATCATTTTATTTTAACAAAATAAGGAAGCCTATTTAATGGTACCTCGATTTCAATATCAGTATTCCCTCTGTAAATTTTTCCACTATCAGATTTCCATTTTCCTTTTGGAAGGACAACTTTTCTTGATCTCTTACCTTTGGATAGCAGTGGTGCTACCAATATGTCATTTCCTAGCATAAATTGATCTGAAATTTTTGCGTATCCTTTATATGGAAAAACATATTCCATAGAGCGAACGATTGGCTCTCCCGATTTAGATGCTTCTTTGGCAAGATTTAATATTTTACTTTTAAAAATTTCTCTTAAATCAACTGCTTCAATAACCGCTTTAAAGTGGGTTTCATCTAGAATTCTCCATGGAGCAACAGAGAATTGCATCATAGGCATCAAAGCGTGAACCTGAGTTGATCGAACGACCAATTCTTGGTCAATAGGAGCGTCATCTAAAAAAGAAGTAAATTGTCCACCCCCTATCATGTCAGGACAGCTAAAAGGGTATCCCATTAGTCCCTCCAAAATCATTTGTGGAATTAGTTTTTTTATATCTGTCCAGTCGTGGCTTTTGTCATGTAAACGTTGAACCAAGGGTTGCCCTCCCATTTTCCACGTAGCTCTGTATTCATTAAATGGATATTCCAATCCAACTTTGGCAAACAACTCAGTATGCGCGTTAGGCGTTAATTCTTTTACAGACTTAATTCCCTTATAAAATCTTGAGTCTCCAGCATCCAATTTAAATCCGTCTACCCCATATTCATTGATGAGTCGGTCAAGTTCCCCTTTGAACCATTTATCTCCCTCAGGGTTGGCAAGATCTAAAACGGCACTTGTTCCATTCCACCATCTAACCATCGCCGGCATTTGTTGATCGTCTAACATAAATGCTCCTTTTTTTTCCAATTCCCTATAAACATCTGAGTCTGGACTTACAAAAGGGCAAACCCAAAGCATTACGACAAACCCTAACTCTTTTAGCTCTGTCATCATGGCACGTGGATCTGGAAATCTTCCCTGATGAAAATTCCACTTTCCATAATCTTCTTGCCAATTATCGTCTATCATGATTATTCCAGGCGGCATACCATTTTCGACAATTGCTCTGGCGTAATCAAGGATATCTTTCTGATTCTGATTATAGGTCAGTTCAATCCAAGTATTGTATTGAGGAACGGAAAAGAAAAGTTCAGGAGGCATTTTTCCAGACGGGGGAAAATAATTTAAACTTGCATATAAATATGCCTCTCTTAAATTATTTCCGGCTTTAACATACTCCAATGGAGCATATGACTTATCAAAGAAAATAGTTTCATCAGTTACTTTGAATCTAAACGGTTCTTCAGACCAGACTAATTCTCCTCCACTAGACAACAATAGTGGTTGCAACTGATTATATTTACATGTTCCAAATAGATCAAAATTATATCCATTTTTTAAAGGCATTTTCTCTCCCTCAAAAATAATTCCTGCCCACCATTCCGTATCGGCAATAATTTTCACTTCTAGCTCATCTTGAGTTTGAGCTTTAATTTGAAGCAAAAGAAAACATGACAAAATTAATGTTAAACTATTTTTCATTTTAAATTTTTTAGATGATAAGAATATTTCTTAATTTTTTAGGAGGGTTAATTTTTAATTAAAAAAATCCAAATTCCATTTGTCCCTCCAAGTGATTTCAATCCTATTGTTATTGATTTCAACGGGTAACCAAATATATTTTCCGTCGATAGGATTTTCTGGGTTCCACCTATCTGCCATGAAAATATATGCATTTTTTAAGCCATGAACAGGTAAAATATAGGTACTTTGAGAATTGTAAGTTGTCAATGAATCTTTACTAACGCATGGGTTACTGAGCTCTTTCCATGGGCCAAAAATGTGATCAGAACTTGCTGATCTGGCCGCATTTGGGCTCCATCCTGTGCATCCTGAAGATATTATGAAGTATTTACCTGAAGATGTTTTCATTATGGTTGGAGCCTCATTAAATTTACTTGGGAAGAATCGTTTATACCTTCCAGCATGAGATAGATAGTCTTCTGTAAGCTCTGAAATATGTAAAGTGCTATTGTCTTCCGAAGAATATATATGATACGCTTTATCATCGTCGTCAACAAAAAGAGTCATGTCCCTCGCCATTTGTCCTGTTTCAAAATCTCTTCCGAGAATATTTAAACTGTCAACGTGTTTTGGTAAATGTTGCGGGCCACCACCATATACTTTTTTAACATCTGCCGAAACTTCTTTTTTGTGGAACTTTTGAACATTTAATGGCCATATACCAGCATTTGGTCTTACCGATTTTAAAAACTTAAAAGGGCCGTATGGGCTATCTGAATATGCAACACCACTTCTGGCTGAAGTATATCCCATATTTAAGGGCTCTAAATGAAACCACATTACAAACTTTTTAGTTTTTTTATTATAGATTACCTTAGGTCTTTCCAGTATACATCCCTTATAAATATCAGAATTAGGGTCAGTCTCATTCACTTTTAAAACAATCCCTTTATCTTCCCATTGATATAAATTTTCAGAAGTATAAAGGTGAACGCCTACCTGTGCAGTATTGCCAATCTCACCCTCTATTTTATGCTCCCCATACCAAAAATAGGTGCCATTATGAAATAATACTCCTCCCCCATGGGCATTAATTGCAACTCCATTATTGTCTAACCACTCTTTTCCAGGTAAAAAATTATTGTTTCTTGTTTTAATTGAATTTTCAGAACATGCGAAGATTATTGTGAAAAAACTGAACAATACAATCTTTTTGTCAAATGATAATAACATAATTTTTTGAGGTTTGTTGTATTACTATTTTTTAATCGATTGTTGTAAAAGACGAAGCGGGCAATCCTTCTTTATTTACCAGTGTCCCAACAGTCCAGTTTTTCCATCCATACCTTACATGTATAGGGTTTATTACATTTTTAGAATAGAGTCTTAATTTATTATTAATGATTTTAGCATGTGCATCATAAAATTCATTATCCTCCCCCGCTATTTCAAAATCATGATTATCACCTTTAAATTCCAACCCTGATCCTTTACTGCTAAAATCAACAGTGAGATAATTTCCATTAGTTTGATGACTTTTATATACTGGACCGGAGGACAAATAATCAAATCCATACTGTTTGTCAAGAGCCAAAAGGGCAAATCTTTTCCCCACATCTTGCTTATTATGTGGGTGAATATCGTCCTTCTCACCAATATCCATTAATACAGCCATACCTGTATTTGTGGTGGTTAAAAGTGTTTTTCGTTGGGCCTCTCTTACCCCCAGAGTTCCTGCCTCTGGAAATGGAGCAAGTTGAGCATAATAAAACGGAAAATTATAACCCCAAACTTCTCGCCAATCATCGATCATGCCAGAAAATAAAGTTTGATAATCTTCAAAATTTCTTGTGTTGGCCTCTCCTTGGTACCATAGTGCACCCTTTAGTGTAAAAGGAATAATATTTCTCAAAATACGATCGTATAAAATCGAATACTCATTAGCCCCCCCATAAATTACTCCTCTGTGTATACTTTTTTTTAAAAATTTTGATGTATCTAACAATTCTTCGTGATTATAACCATGAACAATGAATTGTCCATTTATAAAAAATGCATGATGAATAAATTTGAATTGATCAATCGAAATTTCAAATTTATTTTTAGCATTTTTCAATATTATTTTTCCATTAAAGCCTCCAGGTCCATCAAGATCTGTGAGTCTAATGGCTAAAATGTTTTCCCCTATTTTTAGATTTGATTTTTTAATTATGTACCTCCTTTCTTTACTCCAACTAATTGTATTCCCTATTAACTTCCCGTTAAAATATGTTTGGTCACTGTCATCGGCGCCGTCCTCATAAATTAACTCAAAATCTGAATTTATATCTTGAACATTAATTTTAGTCCTTAACCATATTGTTCCATTAGTTAAAAGAAAATCTTCTGGATTAAAAATATTTTCAAATCTGCTACTCAAAGAGGCATAACTAACATCATCGTATTTCTTTTCCCAATTTTGCCAATGTGAATCATCAAAATTAATATTGGCATAATCTTTATCATTTAAATCAAGGTTTTTCCAACTTTCCAAGTCAGGTTTTTGATCTGATTTTAAAGTTAAATTAAATGTCTTAAAGCCAAATTCAAGTTCATTTAGTTTTGCAACAGAGTCGTTAATTTTTTTGTAGAAATTAATTATCCCTTTGTGATCTTTCATTGAAACTTCTTTTTTATTAATTGAAGGAAGTTTAAAAGAAGTGAGTTCAGTTAATTTTTTTCTGCTTGTCCACGCCTCTACCCTTGTTCCACCCCAATAAGCACCAATGATGCCAATTGGAACATTCAGTTCTTTATGAAGTTCTCTGGCAAAAAAATATCCGGCTGCACTAAAACTTTCAACACCATGAAAATCTGCTTTTTTAGATGCATTTTCAGGAGTAACAATTTTCCATTTTTGACTATTAACTATTTTTCCAGAGAGATCTTGTGGATGATTAAAAAATCTAATTTCGTTATAATTAGCATTTTTAATTTCTTGGTCTTGATTATTGATACAGTTATTACATTGATTTAGTTTCCAATCCATATTTGACTGACCAGAAACAAGCCAAACCTCTCCTATCAAAACATCACTTAATAAAATGGAATTGTTATTATTTTTTACTTGAACATCAAAGGGTCCCCCTGCTTTTGGGGTGAATAAATAAAGTTCCCAAAACCCATCACTATCGCTAATTACTGAAGAAGATTCGCCCCAGCTACTTCTTACTATCACCTTCTCATTGGGTTTTGATTTTCCCCAAAAAGCTACCTTAGTTTGTTGCTGTAATACCATATGATCTGAAAATATTGGCGCAAGACTTAATTCTAATGATTGTTGTTTACAAGAGTTAGTCAATAATATAATAGATGCTATTAATAAATAGAGGTGTGTTTTGTACATCGGTTTTTAATTATTTTTTATTAGATGGGTTTAAGTTAATTAGTCAAATAACAAACAAAAAAAGAAAAACCCTTAATATTTAAGTGGTTATTTACTCAAAATGGAATAAAGTTTTACTATGTAAACGATTTTAAAATAAAAAACCCTGACTCATCATTTCACAAACATTTGTTAAATAAAAAAACCTCCTGGTAAGAATGTTGGATTTACATTAAAAATTTAATTGTTATAGGGTACAGTGGTTTTAAATTGTATTAAGCTTACCAGCTTTTAATTTTTAAAAGCGTCTATAAATTAAAATTTTATTTAATCCGTGGTTGATTTGCCAAAACCAAAAATTTAAATCACAAAAAAATATTATTAAAATGATTTTTTTTTACAGAATATTTATTTATACATCAATTCTTTCAGGGATTTTCACTACCAAATCCATGGCACAACAAATGTCGATTGTATCTCCAGACCAATCATTAAATATTAAAATTAACATATCGCAAGAATTGTCATTTGAAGTTCTACTGGATGGAATGACAGTCATAGACAAGGTCATTATTGACATGAAAACAAGTGATGGAAGATCTTTTGGAAACCATGCCAAGTTAACCCATCAAAAGAAAAGGTTTGTTGAAGAGACTCGTATGGTTGAAATTTCGCATAAAGACAAAGTAATAAAATCTGTTTTTAACGAATTAAAAATGAGTTTTAAAGGCAACTATCAATTGATTTTTCGAGCTTACAATGATGGTGTTGCATATCGTTTTGTTGATAAGAAAGATATTTCGAAAAATATTATGTCAGAGAGGATGGATTTGCATTTCCCGGAGGGAAGTTCTACCTTCTTTCCATGGGAGGAATCCACTTACTCTCATAACGAGCGCTTGTATAACCGAACAGCAATTTCTAATTTGAAAGACAATGACTTTTGCAGTTTACCCGTGCTATTCGATTCTAAAAATGGAAAGGTGTTGTTTACGGAAGCCTCTTTATATGATTATCCGGGAATGTTTTTGGAGAAAAAATCTAACAATAGTTTGTCTTCCAAATTCCCACATTATGTTCTTAAAGCCGTTCCAGCTAGAGCCCAAACTTCATCGGATGACAGCCTTCACTTCGGAGAAGAGGATTCGGATCGTACTCAAGACATAGTGGAGGAAGCAGATTTTATTGCCCAAACATTGGGAGAAAGAGCCTTCCCTTGGCGGGTGTTTATCATCTCGAATGACGATAGAACTTTTGTAGAAAGTAATCTGATCACCCAACTTTCAGGAAAATCGAAAATCACTGATACCTCTTGGATAAAGCCAGGAAAAGTCGCCTGGGATTGGTGGAATGCTAATAATGTTTACGGGGTCGATTTTAGAGCTGGTATAAATCAAGAGACCTATAAATATTACATTGATTTTGCATCAGAAAACAACATTGAGTTTATTCTTTTGGATGAGGGCTGGACCAAATCCAACATCGAAATTTATGAGGCCAATCCCGAAATTGATATAGTAGAATTAATCCAATACGCAAAATCAAAAGACGTAGGAGTTCTCCTATGGGTTTTGTGGAAGCCTCTTGATGAGGATATTGATGGATTATTGAAATTATATTCTTCTTGGGGAGCAACTGGAATCAAAGTTGATTTCATGCAAAGAAACGACCAGTACATGGTTCGTTCCTATGAAAAAATAGCTGAAATCGCGGCCCATTACAAAATGACTGTAGATTATCACGGAGCCTTCAAACCATCAGGAATAGAGCGAAAATGGCCGAACATTTTGAGCTATGAAGGAGTGATGGGAAATGAACAAAATAAATGGCGCGTGGATCACTTTCCTTATTCTGACGAACCCTATCCCGTAAGTCCTGAGCACAATCTTACCCTCCCTTTTATTCGGATGGTGGCCGGTGCTATGGATTTTACTCCTGGTGCCATGACCAATATTAATCGTTATGATTACAAATGGTCCCCTGCCGACACCAGCCCTCCAGGGTTTGATTCACAAGGCAATCCCCTAAAGACTGAGAACAATATGCATGCAATGAACACCAGACCCATGGCTTTGGGAACCAGAGCCCATCAGGTTGCAATGTATACGATTTTTGAATCACCCATCCAAATGTTGTGTGATTCTCCTTCCATTTACAAAAAAGAGCAGGAAACGTTAAATTTTATCACTCAGATCCCCACCACCTGGGACGAAACAGTTATTATGGAGGCTTCCATTTCAGACTACATCATTTTAGCTAGAAGAAAAGGGGGAAATTGGTATATGGCAGGAATGACCGATTGGACTCCACGAGAATTTGAAATCGATTTGTCCTTTTTAGAAGGTGGAACCGATTATAAAGTTCAGATTTATAAAGATGGGATAAATACCGACAGAAATGCAAAGGACTATAAACTTCAAAAAAGGGTAATGAATAAAAATGATAAATTCAAAGTTTCGATGTCTGGGGGGGGAGGATTCTCTATTATATTTGAAAATGATAAAAAAGTAAAATTATAAATATCCAAATCATTAAAACCTAATGTCCCCAAATTTTATTGAAAATGGAGTAGTTGTTAAGTCTCCCGGTCGGATCAACCTTATTGGAGAGCATATAGACTACAACGGAGGGTATGTTTTGCCAGCTGCCATTAATCTCTATGTAACTCTAAAAATTTATAAAACCAATAATACCCTATGCACTGTAAGTTCAGAGCACGGAGGTACACTTACCTTCGATATCAAACAGCCTCTTAAAGCCAGTGCCACGCAATGGGAAAATTACATACTGGGAGTGGTTGATGGACTTAAAAAAAACGACCCGGACAATTGGTCGGATTTGATTGTGATATCTCCAGCGAACTACCCATCGGAGCTGGGATTAGTTCTTCTGCAGCCTTAGAATGTGGATTGGCTAAAGGATTGAACAGCCTATTTGATTTGGGGCTTGAGGATATAGAACTCATCGAAATTTCACGCATCGCAGAACACAATTTTGTTGGTACCAAATGTGGAGTAATGGATCAATTTGCCGTTACCATGGGCCAATTCAATAAGCTAATTCTCCTGAATTGTGAAAGCCTAGAACATCATCTGATTGATGCTGATTTTTCTCTCTATAAAATTATATTACTCAACTCCAACGTGTCTCATAACCTAGCCTCAAGCGAATACAACAAACGACGGGCAGAATGCGAACAGGCGCTAAAAATCATTCAAAAAAAACATCCCCAATTCGCCTTCCTGGCTGATGTACCAGAAAGCGTCATTGAATCTTTAAAAGAAAAATTCCCTGGAAAAGTATTTCAACGTGCCTTGTATGTGTCTCGAGAGAATGCCAGAACACTGAAAGCTGCGGTACTCATTCAAAAAGGAAAAGTTGAAGAATTTGGTGCACTGATGTATCAAACCCATCTAGACTTGTCAAAAAATTATGAAGTCAGTTGTAGCGAGTTGGATTTTTTGGTGGATTTGACCCAAAACCTTCCCCAAGTCCTGGGCAGTAGAATGATGGGTGGAGGTTTTGGTGGATGTACTATTAATCTTGTAAAAGATGACTTTGTAAGTACTTTTACCCATTTGGCTCAAGAGCAATATCAAAAGGAATTTGGTAAAGTACTTGCCCCCATTGAGGTAGCCACTTCCAACGGAGTAGAAATCTTATATTCCTGATTATCAATGGATCTAATCAATACCCCTCACAAAAGAAAAAACATACTCACTGGCGATTGGGTTCTGGTTTCTCCAAACCGAACAAAAAGACCTTGGCAGGGTAAAAAAGATAAATCCTTGAGATAAATGCAACCAATCCACCAAAAACTGTTTTTTTCGGCAATTCTATTATTCATTTTTGGGGCGGGGAGCCTCGCAGTAAGCTAGTCAGAGAAGAAGGCTCCTGGATCGACCGGATGACTCCGGCAGGAATAAGTAACTATGCCTTTGGCTGGGATCGAATTGAAAATGTACTATGGAGGGTTTATCATGGAGAATTGGACGGATTTAAAGCGAAACAGATTCTACTCATGATTGGAACTAATAATTTACAAATCAATACTGATCATGAAATTATTGAAGGATTGCGATTATTAATTCGCGCAATACGATCGAGGCAAACTAAAGCTCAAATAACTCTCATTGCCTTATTGCCTAGAAGGGGTTTTGAAGGAAGAATTGAAGAGCTTAACTCGAAGGTGGAAGGGTTGGCAGGTGACATGACAGTTAAATATGCAGATTTAGGAGGGCCTTTCTTGAACAAGGAAAAAAAGATCAGAGAAAACTTGTTTTCTGATGGCCTCCATCCCAATAAAAAGGGCTATCTGGAATTAAGCACGGCTTTAAAATATTTGACTCATAATCAGTTGGTCCCTGGTTCGAGCCCAGGTGGGACCACCAGTAAATAAAGGCGTTAACACTAAATAATGTGTTAGCGTTTTTGTTTTTTGTCCACAGATTTGTCCCTAA
>Ga0257110_1000896_pt1 | contig 14018 bp, 17 predicted proteins | sample LP_taG_7_FD_190184 | JGI IMG/M metagenome (GOLD analysis project Ga0257110, IMG submission 190184) | Marine microbial communities from Northeast Subartic Pacific Ocean, Canada - LP_J_2015_P26_10m | ecosystem: Environmental > Aquatic > Marine > Oceanic | place: Canada: Northeast Subartic Pacific...
TACAACTGTAACACAAGAGTAAATTACACTTTTTGGAATTTTAGCCGTTTGTTTTGCTGCACGAATGCAGCCAAACTACTTGATGAACCAACTGATATTTCGCTGCATGGTTGTGGTATTTTTTGGTTGCCTAAATATATAATGAGAAATTAATTTCAACCACATAAAAATAATACAACGACATTTTATTTCATGGCGATTGTTACCAATAATCCCTAAATATACGTAGATAATTATTTTGCCAACAAATCTGAAATCTCTAATGATTTCATTGCTAATTTGTAAATGAAATCATAAAACCATAACCATGTGTAGGCTACAATATTTCTAAAGTTTATTCGACTCAAGTCTATGTATCTATGCTTTTTTGGACTTATTATTTTTTTTGGACTTTTTCACTCTTTTAGACTTTGACTTCTTCGTGTGTTTCCTAAACTTAGATGCTTTCTTGCCTCCTTTAATATTTTTGTGTTTTTCGGCCATTTTGTACACTATAAACAACAAACCTCTCATGAAGTTTTCATCAAATTTGTGTGAAATAGTAATTTTGCCTTTTATAGCCTCTACGATGAGACCGGTTTTACTCTGTATGCAATTAATTTTATACTCGTTTAAAATCTCAATATGTAATTTCAAGTTCTCGAAGAGAGACTTAATATCTACATAGTTTTCTCCGATTTTTATCCCCTTCTCATCCACCTTCATAAGTTCTCCATTGCCCCCTGACACTAGTCCTTTTTCTTGTGCACTGCAAATTAGACGCACAACAATACCGATAATTACCCACACGAAAAGTGCTTGAAAAACCAAATCTCCTGCACTAGGTTCAATCATACCCATTTTCTGCAAATATTGCATCACACCTTTCTTAAATTTACTGTACATGACCGGTTCTTCTCCGAACAACCTTCGTACTTTATTTTCATAAAGATATCGCTCATCTAAAAAGTCTTTTACATCATCACTTACCGGAAAAGGATCATTATACTCGCTCATTATACAATAATTATATATAATATTTCAAAGTCTCCAAAATCCAATATGATTTTTAGCACCCTGAACTCCCCATGGAAATATTTAAATAATTCAAATGATCCTCACTGGAGCAATATTTACCACACGATATATCAGGACATATTTCATACATTGTATTGTTTTCATCATAGCAAATTCCGGTTGCAATATGCGCATAATCAAACAAAATAGGTGGCACACTAGCGACAATGTCATTGGCGTGGACCACTCGATAACCAATAATTTTATCGTTGAAATCAGCAACAAATGCAGCGTTTCCTACACGTGGAGAACCAAAATTGTAGAAATTTCGAATTTTGTACACACTTAAATCAACTATATCGTATGCAAAAAGGGTACATGCAGCAGATCCTAAAGAATGCCCTGTCAATAACAATTCATTTGTTCCGTAAACACGTGATAAATTGTCTAAATTCTCAAATAATTCTGATTTCATGTATCTGTACTCTTTGTAAAATCCATTTTCAACCATAATTGTCGGGTCGCTATACGGCGCATCATGATTCACTTGAATGTCCTCAATCCAATTGTGTACATTCGACGATCCTCGAAATGCTGTAAAAATAGAATTACTTATATAATCATATCCTTGAATCGCCATTGAACCCTCAATTTCAACAATATAATCAATTACACAATTTTTACAAGCGGTAATTTCACAGTATGTCAGATGAGACAAATATGCACTTTGCAGTGACACTGTTTCATTATATGAAAAAACAATTTGGAATAACAATAATAATAGTAACATGATATATTACAAACATAAAAAATTGAATCCAAAAATACTGTATTTGTTATATAGCATAAATCAATAACACAATGGTAAGAACTCACGGTGATACTCAAAAACTAGACAATTTATACAAAAGAAATAAAAAAGATAAAAAGAAAGGAGAAACTATCTTGATAGAGTCTGACTTTCAAAGAGGTGATGAAGAAACTGGTGTCTGGTTAATGATCAATAAACAAGTATTCATTGATTCATTACAAAATAATTACCCGGTGGGTATTTTGACTTTTGTAATAGATGAAGATATAGATGAGTCTTGTTGGAAAACGCTGGACGGTGGAAACAGACTTCGTGCAATACGCGATTATAAAGACAATAAATTTGTAGACAAATTGGGAAGAAAATATGAGAATTTATCATGTCAAGAACAAGCCAATTTCGACTCTTTGTTGATTCCATGTCAGTGGATCACCATTGAAAGCGATGATATTCCTGAAATTATAACCGAAATGTTCACGCGTTTGAATACGTCCGCAAAACCATTGTCACAAGGCGAATTGTGCAAAGCACATGGGTGGAAAAAAGATGTATTTGAATTGGAATTAGCGAAAAAAATTATTGGAGACACATGGTCGTCTTCTATCATCGGATACGACAAAGAAACGTCTGAATTACGCGAAAAATGGAATACTACATTTCAAGCCGAACTGCGTGAAACAAAAAGATGTGATATTTTGGCTGCCACTACTGGATTCATTATGTCAGCGAAAACAGGGAATTTTACTACGTTTGAGAAAAAGTACTGCGTTTTGAAAAACAAGTTCACTAAAATGACCGATTACTGTGTAGGCGACGTTCTAAACATATACCAAAAATTAAACACATTTTGTGACGTCATGAGTAAAGTATATGATAAGAATATCTTTGGAAAAGTGACTATGGGAATGGCACCTATGTCCAGAGTTGCGCCCATTTGGAAGATGATTTGTGAAGACAAATGGAGTGAAAAATGTGATGATGCAGTTGTTAAGTTTTATAAAAAAATGCTTCAATCATATGAAATCCGCAGGGAATATGAAAACATTCTTAAAAAAGACGGCGACAACCATCATACTAGTAACAAAATATCCTTGGTAATCAAATACATATTTGACACAAAATTGACATGTTGATGGTGATTTAGTTAGGCTTAGATAGATTAAAAAATTGATTATTTTTTTACGTTAGTAATGATGAATACATATTATTACAAAACAAAGTCATGTCAAATACTACCGTTTTAGATGACGTCATATTCAATATTGCCACGTTATTTGACGCAGCGATGAAGTTACAAGAACCAACATTAATTGACCCTGTTAAAAATCCAATTGAAACAGAAGACTGTTACATTTGTATGGAAAATCTAGGAAATACCAACAAAATGATCCTGCGCTGCGGACATCAATTTTGTGGCGACTGCATTTTGCATCATTTCCAACTAGAAAATGGAACTGCATGCCCCGTGTGTCGACAACAATTTGCTTCAAGAGTACACTATTGGAAAACTCCCGATTGTTCGGAATTAGATGACATTTTCGAGAGTGAAGAACTCTCACTTGATGAACATACATGAGAAAAATGCGTAACCATCACGAAAAATAAAACACCAAATAGGTATATGGAAGTTTTTACTTTGGCTGTATTGAATATTTTTTTAGTGGGTTTTGTCTCCACTTGTATGCATAATTTGGTTGGAAATTTATGCTTTATGAATTATATTAATCATAAAATTGTATGAAAAATTGAACAGATTATATTGAATTAGGTTATTCAATATAATTCAATGATACCAGTTTACGTATATGGTCCACTGCTATATCAGAATTTTTGGGTGATTTTATATGCTAACTACGATGAAGAGCAACAACATATCTTTCGCGATTTGTATCACTTGTTACGAGATGTTGAATGATTCATAATTTGTTCTTGCACGTTCTATTAAATAATTTAATACTCTTATTGCTTCTGGATTTTTTTGGATCTCCTCCTCGCTTAGATCTCGAACTTAGTGACGGTATATAAACCAATGTATTCTTTGGAAATGATGGCAATGCATTCTTGAAGTCACGATAATTAATTTCCATATCTACTGTGAAATAATAACCTCCTTCTGAAATATTTTGCTTCCAAGCATCGTCTGAATCACCAGTAGGTCCTCTCCACAACTTTCCCTCATAAACATTATTCTTATACAACACCTTTATTTCCAAACCACCTTTCACTTTATTCGGCTTCTTCATCCTACCAAAAATATTCACACTAGATCGATGCTTCTCTGGATTCAAATATCGATCGAATTTTTTCCATTTGTACTTTACACTTTCCATTTTATTTTTCCTGAGAACAGATCCTTCTATTTCCACATATTCATTCTTGGAATCTCTATCACCAATGGTTGTACGCTCCGATCTGACTCTCATTTTTCTCAGTGCATTCTGTATCGTTTGAACGTTGGTGAATTTATTCATGAATCTGCCAATTATTGTATTTTGAGGTTCGCTTGAAAAATCCAATTGCTCATCGAGTGCCTTCTCTATTTCTCTGACTTCACTTCTGTCTACAGTCAAATCCACTTTGTTTGTATATTTGGCTTTGTCGACTTCACAAGTACCCTGTGACAGCAATTCCATAAACGTCATCGCATTTCCATGGGACTCATTGTTCTTGATCAAAGAATATATTTTTTCCACCAATTCTACTTTATTGTAAAATGGAATCTTTCTAAAATAATGACTGTAATTATCCTTCATCGCTATTGCACGTTGCTTCACAGATTCGTTTGTTGTCACATTGATTGCCTTTGTCAAATCGTCGTTGTAATTATGTTTGGATTTTATTCCTGGAAATTTCGCATGTATTTGAGACAATAATGACTTCACTTTCTTACTCTTCTGAATTCTTTCGCATAAAAAACTGACTTTATCGTCTTGTATATCGTCCTCATTGATTAAAAAATTTGCCATATATACTGCATAAAAGTACTCTAATATACCCTTATCGTAAGAAAATAACTCGGATTTCTCAGATGAATGTACATTAATAGGATATTGTTTGGCAATTTTCTCATATAAATATCGATCTTGTTCTTCATCGTCATCACTTATGTATTTGTTCATGTTCGATTTGAGACTCTTTATCAATTTATCCCTCTTGTATAATTTGATCAATATGTCTTTCAATGTTATACGTAAATTATCATTATAATAACTGATGTTATTTATTAAGATTTCCTTCAGTAAATGGAAATAGGTTCTCACACTATTATCCTCTATTTCTATTTCGTCATCCTTTGTTTCATGAAACACTGTCTCCTCACTCCTCTGAAAACTAACAAAATGCTCCAATAAATTTCGCATTATATCGTCAATATTATCGTCAATTAATTGATATATATAACACTCCTTTGTACATGCATCATCTTCGTTATTGATATATTTTACTACTTTGTCGCAATCAAAATCATTGAAAATCGATAAATCACTTCTTTTTACTGATGGTTCATTGCAAAAACTTTCAATAATGTTAAAAATATATCGTTCTTTATTCATATAAAGTAAGGGGCGATTTTATAATGCGGTTCAATTCTTGTAACTGATGCTGATCATTCACACCCATTATTTCCATTTGATCCTGTTGCGAAATATCATGTATATCAATGTCTACAATTTCGTTGCAATTTATTATTTCCACAATGTCCGTTAAATAATATTCCTTTTGTGCGTTTTCATTTTGTAAAAGTGGTAAATATTTATACAAAGCATGGGCATCAAAACAATATATACCCGCATTGATTTTTTTACATGATCGCTGTTCATCATTACAATCCTTTTCTTCCACGATTTTATCAAAGATACCATCCTTCTCAATAACTCGACCATATCCACTCGGTTCTTCCATTTCTGTTGTCATTATTCTCGCAACCTTCATATCTACAACCATTTTCTCCAAAGTGTTTTGTTTGATCAGCGGCACGTCCCCCGACAAAATGAGAACCTTTGTATTATCGACATTTAAATGCTCCCGACAACATTGCACTGCATGTCCGGTCCCTTGAGGTCGCTCTTGATAGACAAATTCCACGTACTGCAATATGTCGTATTCTTTTAACGTTTCACTTATAATGGGTTTGTATTCACCCACCACAACCAATATTTTCCTGGGTGCCAGTTTCATGGAGGTTTCAATCACATGTACCAACATTGGCTTATTGGCTACATTGTGTAATACTTTTGGTAACTCGGAATTCATCCTTTTTCCAGCGCCTCCGGCCATAATAATCACCACTATTTCGTGCATATAGTTATAGTGAAATATTGATTATCAACTATATACGCATCATGAAAAAGTCACCGCTATTCCCATGTTTGCTACTAAATAAGTTAAACAATGATAGTTCACACATAAATTCTGTTTGTTCAAATTTTTATAGTGTGTACTCATACAAAACAAGTATATCACAATCATAATTGAAGGCGTTATTACGATGTCTCGTTCATTTCGAAAAGACCAATACCATGTGTTTAAAAGTGATGCGAAAACACAAGTATAGTCAACGACTTTTATAACTTCTACCATTTCATGATTTAAACATCTCCAAAAAACGGCACTGGACATACAGACAAGACTATGAGGAACGTATTTCTGATAACATGTAGGGTTTTTTATTATTATATATACACTTGAAAAAACATTCAGTGCATTCATACTTTGAATCAAAAGACTATTGTTTGCAGAATATGTGAATTTCATATAGTTTGATTTTATATATTTATACCCAAAAAACAACTCAAAAAGTAAATCTATCAATCTATTAGTGAACAAGTAAATATGCATCCCAAAAGTTTCCCCATGAAATATTTCATTACATAATTACATAATAGTATAACTATTTTTTTGCCGTTTTTTTTTATTTTGATTTTTTCTCTTTTTTGACTTTCCTCCTCTAACTACGTTGATTTCATCCATATAATTATGCTTATAATTGGTCAAAAAATCTTTAAGTTTTTCAATATTTATTGTAAAACATTTCAACATATTTGGAACACCGTTCAGCGTGAGAGATTTTACCTCTTGTTGGTTGATTGTATATGTGTAATCCGCGGAAAAAAACGATGAAGCCCCTACAGATTGAACAATTACCTTTTTAGCGACTAAGTATTCATAAAGACTGAGGTAAACATCTTTTATATCATAGTCATTTGCTCTAGTTATCGTATTCCATAAATATCCGGGTGTGGTGGTGGTGCAATTAGGATTTGACTTTATAATTTCCAAATTCTTTGCTTGATGGATGAAATTGTCAAAATCAATAGTATTCTCTTCTTTTTTTATGGCTTTTTCAAAAAACAAATCGCTTATCCAATCCATTTGATATAACTTATGTAAGTATAATAATACAGTAATTACACTCTTTTATTCTTTCTTGAATGCTTATCATTTATTTTGACGTGATGTATATGAAGAGCACATTCATCATGATTTTAATGACGATGACGATGATGAGGATCAACGCCTCTGGTTCATCTTATGGGAATATAGAAAATATACCAAAATCAATCATTATTATTACATGATTTATCTACATGACATTGGCCTCAAAATGCAATTTATCAAACGATACTTGATAAAATACGATCTTGCACGAAACGGTAAACAGAATGGAACCGCGTTGGATGTCATGATCAACGAATTGACACTTCAATACATGGAACTAAATGTCGATTTCCGTAAGTATCATGGCTGCATATCAAAAATACAATATTATAATTATCACGATCACATGATGTTTCCCAGTGTGTATAATTTGATAGTTATTTATGATGGGGATTGTATAAATATCAACGGATGATTTTTTCCATGGTGTCTAGAAAGAGTAGCGAGAATATTCGAGTTCCCTGGATTTCTTCTGTTGGTGTGCTTGTGTGTATTACCCTCCTATTATTGAAGATCAATAGATCCCCCTTCTCGTAAATGACCTCCCCTATATTGTCGTTTACGAGCACATATTTACGCATAATATTTCGCATCATTTCCTGACTCTTATGCTGCTCTATACCCAAGAAACTATAGAATTTATTTGGAGTCAACATGATACACTTCTTGGTACTCCTACTATCAGGATATGCAACAAGTGGCTGAACAACCACATTTTCAATGTATTCACGAAAATGCTGATTGTCGTTTGACCAATATTTGTCGATTCTACCATATCCTGTATTATCAATCTCGGCGTCAAATGCATGCTTCGTAGAATAACAACATAATAAATTATTGTATTTCACTTTTTCGAAATTAGACGCTGTCATCATATTTTCATAACCCTTTTCCATACTCGAAAATAGTGTTGACCCACCCACGGTTGGAGTTTCTATCATATACATGCTACTCACTAATGTCGGTAAACGTCCTTTTGATCCTACCAAGTCTTGGTGCCATACCTTATTGTATTTGAACATTTTCGAATTTTGGATTTCCACGTTTTTTACACCAAAAACATCTTTTATAAAACCCTTTCCACGCAATGCAATTTGAGGTGTCGTTGGAATGACCGTATCTTTGAATGGATGTACTACTTCGTCCGTATAATTTGGATCGAAATTCTTGCAAAATTCAAATTGCTTTTCGGGTGTAATAGTTTGATTTTTGAATACTAGTACCGGTGTCGCTCGAAAAATATACTGCAAATCACACAACGTCGAAGGTGAAATATGATTCACATCTATATTGTATATTTCTGCAATAAATGGCACATTATGTGTGTATTTTACTGTAAATGTTGCATATATTGACGCCAGTAATGAAGCCAAAATAAACAATTTCATTCTAAGATTAATATTGTGTTTATCTTTAACTGCTAATTTGTAAATATTTTCATAATATATACAAATGTCATCGTCATCTATGAAAAATAGAGAAAGAATTGTTCACATATCCAAAGTAAAAGATGAAGGTCAACAAAATTTTCTGAAGTCTCTATTCATTATTATTGCAAGCAATCACTTTGACCAAGAATTTCCCAATTACGATCATAATAGACAACAATTATCAGATGCTTTCGCACAAGTAAAAGAAGAAGAAAAAACAATGAATATTTATAATGATGAAGGAGAATCGCTCTTATCATCCGCCATTTTGAATTCGCATCCTCTTGTTGCATTAGATTTAGTAAAGAAGGGTGCAGATGTGAATACATTATCTGCTGATAAAGAACCAGTATTAGTACTTGCAAATTCACATAATATGTACAATTTGACTCTGGAACTTTTGAAAGACAAAAACATCAATACCAATGTAAGAGGTATTGATGGGAAATTTCCAATACATGAACCGATCTTCGTTTCACAAAATTTAGCAGAGGAACCAAATCCAAATTTTAATAATTATAAAGTGATGAAGGAACTTATCAAAAAAGGTGCCAAAGTGAATGCTCTTGATAATGATAAAATGACTCCTTTAATGACTTGCATGGACGATTTCTCTGTTCCCGAGGAATATATATTAGAAGCGATGGAAATTCTCATTGATAACCGTGCGGATATAAAAAAGTCCGATAAAGATGGTAATCTGGCGCTACATCATGCTATTATCAAGGGATTTTCTAAAATTGCTTTATATTTAATTGAAGAAGGCTCGGATAAAGATCACTATAATAAGAGTGCTATGACTCCTATGCATTTAGCAGTAGAATATGATTTACCAGACGTTGTTGTCAAATTGCATGATAAAGGCGCAGACATGTACGCCAGAAATAATGAAAATAAACTTCCAGAAGAACTAGTCACGGAGGAGAGTCATGTAGAAATCAAAAAACTGATTAATTGGCACACTAAAAAACCACTTCTTTTAATGAACGAATCTGTAAACAAGAAACGAAAGAAATCAACCTCTTCTAATAGTAAATCAAAAAAAAGAGTTCTTGGTAATCGGGATCTTTCTAGATATATCAGCAGTTTTTCAGGTGTAAAAGAAGGAAGGAAAACAAGAAAGAAATGTTAGGTAATTATAATCTTTTTGATTTATTACGACGCTTTTTGTTAGATTTACGATTTGTTCTGCGTCTAGATTTTTTTCCACCATTTGATAGGGATCTCTTTCTTGAAGATCTTTTTTTCATGTTTTTAACACTTTCCATCACTCGCTGATGCTGCTGCCGCCGCACTGCCAATTTCTCCTCCTCTTCTGTTAATTCCCTTACTGTCCTCATGTCTACAAAGAATTTGATTTTATCGTTATGTCTCCTGTATTCTTTGATATCCGAGTCTTGAAAAAATTCTCCTTTTACCAATGGCTCACCTCGTTTTAATGTATATATCATTAAATTTGTTTTATCTTTTGGCAACTCTTCTCCGTTAGCCATATATGTCATTTTATCAAAATTATATGTCACTGGTACGAACAATGGTGGTTTCTGATCCATATATATACATTATATAGATTTTATTAATTTAGTGGACCTTTATAAATGAAGACAATCAGCCACGTTTTGTAAATTATCAAATGTTTTCGTGAGAAGTTCCCAATAAGATCCGTCGCCATATGGTAAATCATGTTTTTTGAAAAATTCTTGGACCCGTTTGGAAATATACTTGTGATTGCACTGCGGCATAGTCGGGAATAAATGATGCTCTATTTGATAATTCAAATTGCTCATCAACCATGTTACAAATACATTCCCTCTACCCACATTCGTGGTATGATATGCAGAATATTCCACCCATGTCAGTTGGTCTTTGGTGACCGGCAAATGCGTATGTGAAATCGCAAAATGAATAAATATGTAATTTGCCGATATCGCATTTATCAATAAATATGTCAACAATTTCTGTCGCGTGTTTCCCAACAAGATGTAAAAAAATAAATGATACAAACAATAACTCGCCATCTCACCATAAGCATACTTTCGAGTACGCAAATCATATGTCTTTAAAATCATCGTACGTAAATGCAAATAGTATCGCCAATATAGACTCACAAGACTACACGTTATTACTGGAAACAAATATTTCTGATACTTCAAATATTTACCCATTAAAACATTCATTTTCTCAGGAAGAACACACTTATTAAATGCAACCAATGGTAAAGTCGCCAAATCTGGATCCTTATTTTCGTGTTGAGGAGTTGCATGATGACGATTGTGCTGGGAACGCCACCATATGGCACTCATTCCACAACCCGCTCCGTAAAAAAACGTCTGTAATTTTTTATCCGTATTTGGATTTCCTGTGAGAGAATGATGTCCCGCCTCGTGCATCAACCAACCACATCGCCCACTGGCAACACCCAACAAAATGCAGGACAAAATATACGCTTTGGAATACAAATACGTGCCAAATAATACCATTCCAATAATTTCTAAAATACGTGTCGATACTTCAAACCAATTTGTCTCGAAATATCCATCACGCCTTAAATCATCGGAAAACTCTTGAAATGCTTTGCTCAAAATATGCGGTTTATATGTTGATTCGATGGGTCTACTTGGGAGTGTTTTCAAGATTGCATGCGCTTTTTTACTCTTCATGTGAAACTGATGAAATGCGTTCGTGGCATCTTTATATGAGCGGATTACATTACCACCCGGATGCCGAAACTCGGATATATCATACACCTTGTTGTCAATAATAATTTCCATATACTTATTATTGATATTTATGCTTTACACAATTTTAAGACATTTCATTATTTCCACTGTGTTCTTTTGCGATATTTCTTGCTGCGCTTTTGTACCCAAAGTCAAATTCAGTTCGGTAAAATCCATGTTGAACACATTGTGATTCTCCAACAAATGTGTGAGTATTTTTTTCGCCGAAGATTTTCGCAATCCTCCTTTCACTGGTGTCCCTGTTGAAGGAATGATTGTTGGGTCCAAAGAGTCCACGTCAAATGACACATGTAGTGGATAGTTTTTACCCACAAAATCATCTATTTGATTAAAAACTTCGTATATATCATTGTTACATAAACGCGATTTTATCACTCCAATATTATTGTTTTTTATTATATGTTCCTCATGGGGATCTACGCTGCGAATTCCAATATACAACAAATTTTCATATTTCAATATTTTGTGTAAAAATGGATAATTATTTGAACCCGTTATGCCAGTAAGATATGCCAATGGCATTCCATGAACATTCTTTGTCGATGACGATTCATACGTATTTATATCAGGATGGGCATCGATCCAAATAAATTTCACATGCGGAAATACATTCAAAGAACATGCTCCTGTGGCAATCGACATGGAATGATCTCCACCAATATTTAATCGTGGTCCCTTCAATTCTATATTCTTCTCATACAAAAGATTCAGATTGGTCTTCAAATCGTAATTGGACGGTACATGATGTATGTCATATTTTTGAGAAATCATCTTCTCGCAAAATTTCATGGTTTTACGAAATCCTGAATATGTTTGACCATGGTGGTTAGCAGACATTATAATATGTTTGAACATTACACTGTTATAGTTTATTATCTATTTTATATATTGTTTGTGAGAATAATTTAATTTACATCATTACAAATATATAAACATCACAATAAATAATGATTATATGTCCGAATTGACAATAAGTAACCAGAAAATCATCGATTTCTATCAAAATAATCCACATATTAATTTTGAGAATGTCAATCTATTGTTGATCGATATGCTCGATATGTTGCTCAACCAAAATAATCAAAATATGGTATCTTCTGTGAATTCGCAGATCCTCTCCCGTGTGGGGGAATTATGCAACCATTTCACCCAAATAAATAAATTTGTTGATGGCTTCGATGACCGTCTCACGAAATCGCTCACCTATATCAAAAAAGACTACATGGATGATTTCAAACAGATCATTACGAATGACTCCTCCATGCAATATGACAAGGTTTGTGGTCTTGTTCAAACAAATAACAATCAGTTAATTGATAAAACCAATTTACTTTTGAACGATGTTGTACCACGTAATGGTGAGAATCAGTCTAATTTATTACGAGAACAGTTGCATTTACTACATAATGTCATCCATGAAGATACCCAAAAAATACTGAATAGTACCGATAAAACGGATCAAATGCAGAACTTTCTCAATAATTTTGAAAATAAATACAATCAAATGATTCAACCCTTTTATAATATCATCAATTCTTCTGAAGAACGCCTACAAAAAGAAATCACCCAGGTGAGAAACGGTTTAATTCCAGATACTTTAGTACAAGAATTATCGGATTTTTTCAATAAATATAAGAATTCGAGTTATAAGGGTCAATTAGGAGAACTCCAACTGGAAACCGTATTAAATCAAATATTTCCATCGGATGAAGTATGCAATACGAGTTCCCTCAAAGCATCTTGTGACTTCCGTATCAATCGTTTGAACAAAGAAACTCTACTAGTGGAAACCAAGGAATATGACCGCAATGTTTCATTGGATGAAGTGAAAAAATTTATACGCGATATAGAACTACAACAATGTCATGGAATATTCTTGTCTCAACATAGTGGAATCACCTCTAAACAAAACTTCCAATTGGATTTGGTGGGGAATCAAATTGTTATATACATTCACAACGTGAAATACGATCCGACTATCATCAAAATGGCCATTGATGTCATTGATAATTTATCTGAGAAAATTATTATGTTTGAAAATGACGAGTCACATGTACATAGTATAAGTGATGAGAATTTACAAGAATTATACCAGGAATATAACAGTTTTATAACTAAAAAACTGGCTTTTATCGAATTTCTCAAGGAGAACCAAAAGAAAATAATGCAACAAGTAGAAGAATTTCGTTTTCCATGTTTGTCAAAATTCATTTCACAGAAATCTGGGAATGTATTGAATAGTGAGAATCAGGAGATTATTTGCAATATTTGTAACAAATTCACTGCAACGAGTAATAAATCACTGGCTGCCCACCAACGTGGCTGCAAAAAAAGACATCAATCAAAAGAATCCAATATTGTGGTTGATGTCTGAGGTCTGAGATCTGAGGTCTGAGGTCCTTTATTTTTTCTTCTTTTCTTCTTTTTTTGGTTTGTTTATAAGGGATTCCTTTGCACGAACATGCTTGTTAGAATATGGCCGCCCTTTCGACTTTTGCTTTTCAATACGATTCATTCTGTTGCTCTTTCCGTCCATTGTGAATTATGCTCTATAGTGTTTGATTGGATTTTTTATTCAATTTTTTAGCGTTTTTCTCATAAATG
>Ga0257110_1000899_pt1 | contig 13955 bp, 11 predicted proteins | sample LP_taG_7_FD_190184 | JGI IMG/M metagenome (GOLD analysis project Ga0257110, IMG submission 190184) | Marine microbial communities from Northeast Subartic Pacific Ocean, Canada - LP_J_2015_P26_10m | ecosystem: Environmental > Aquatic > Marine > Oceanic | place: Canada: Northeast Subartic Pacific...
GGAGATTACCAAGTATATCAAGTCTAACAACCTCCAGGATGTGACTAATGGACGTGTTATCTTGGCTGATGCCAAGCTATCCAAGCTTCTCCGTCTTGGTAAGGATGATGAGCTCACCTTTTTCAACCTCCAGAGATACATGAAGGTCCACTTCGCCAAGGCTGGTGAGACTATCGTCTAAATCCATGTAATAATTTGTATTGCAAACAAAAAGTAATAATATCTACCATTCACTATTCTAATTCATAAATAAATATATTGCTTAAGTAATATATTTGTATTCACCCCGAAACTATATAAATAAATCTGTTTAATATACAACAACAATAGGGGTCTCATTATGTCTAATGAAAATAATCGAGAAACGATAGATAGTTATTTACAAACAAACGAGTCGCCTTGTTTGTATATTTTAACTCCTTGTTATGGAGGAGTATGTTATACAACTTATACCCGGTCAATTATGAACACGGTGGAAAAGTTGAAACAATATAATATAGATGTTCACGTAGAATTCTGTAATAGTGATAGTTTGGTTTCACGTGCACGCAACAATCTTATTGCGAAGGCAATGAACAATCCCAAAACAACGCATATCATGTTTATTGATGCGGACATTACGTGGAATCCAGAGGATATTATCAAATTACTTATTTCCAATAAAGATTTATGTGGTGGTGTGTATCCTCTTAAGAAATACAATTGGGAACGCCTAATAAAATCTCCTTCGGGAGAAAGAGATACAGAAGTATTGTCAAGATGGATGGAAAAGAAGGACCAGAGCATTTTTAAAAATATGATTAGTGACAATGACTTTCTTCAACATAAGATGCTCACGTATAATCTCAATTACGTAAACAAAAAAATAGAAATTAAAGATAATATGACGGAAGTTCGCCACATTGCGACTGGTTTTATGATGATGAAACGTAATGTTATTGAAAAAATGATGGACGGATTTCCGTATACAAAATATACAGACGATATTGGTTTCTTGAAAGGTGATGAAAACAACTTTGCCTATGCGTTATTTGACTGTGGAGTTGAAAATAATCATTATTTATCCGAAGATTGGATGTTTTGTGAAAGATGGCGAAAGTTAGGTGGATCTATCCACGTAGACGTCACAATTAATTTGATTCATACTGGAACCGAGCACTATAACGGATGTTATCTGTCTAGTATTATGACATAAAAAATATTACGCATATATATATCAACACTAAGAGAATATAAATCCTACTTCGCTCATTATTTCTTGTAATTTCAATGTATTTTCTGTTTTTTTGTTGTATTTATAATTATTTTTATTGAAGTTAGATTCATCAATCACGAATAACTGATGTGTTTTTATAAGTGTATGAAAGTCTTTTATGTATTTTGTATTCCTCGTTAACCACAGGTAAAACCCATAATATTGTTTGTTATTTGCAATACTATGGTTTATATAAATTTTGTATTGATGAAACCATTTCAGTGTTTCATATAGTGTTGTTTCCATATTTGTATTGTAATCTGTTCCTGAAATAACCAAGATTTCTCGAAATTGAGATTCAGTCATTATCAAATCGTCTAATATATTGGATGTTTCATAACATGATACCGATTGATTTAATAAGCTGAAATTGCGCAAAACAACTGGACATCCATAGAGAAACATATCCATATCATCACTGATGCATCCATATGCGAGTCCCATCTTCACAAAATACGCACATAGTTCATCTGCTTCATTTGGAGCATCATAATAAACCACGCCATACGCATCCATCAGTTTTTTAACATTCAAAATATCTCTATCTTGGACACGAATAAATTGTCTTTTCAGCGCATCCAATTCAACTTCTACGACTCGTCTATCATCGTCATTCATTTTGTTATATTCTAAGGTTTTTGACAATTCCTTGAACTTCTTCTCGGCAATCTTCTTTTTTGCACTACGCTCTTTAATCAATTCGCGTTTTTCTTGAGGGGGTTTTCCGTCAAATATGAAAATCGGCGTTATTTTACAAGATTTCATTATAGAAATAAACAAATACATATTTTCCATGAGTGCGTTCTCGCCTATAAACTGATACAAATAGATACTTGTGTCTATAACTAATGTTTTATGTTCAAATGTAGTCAACTTCGTTTTGTATATTGCATTTTTCGAACATTTGTCTTTCAAATATCTATTCAAATTTTTTATCCCCATTTATACTTTGTTTAATTTTGTGCAATATATAAACGGTTCATTTATGTAATCAATTTTTCGGTTGAACGTATCATGGAAAATAAATTAAAATTGCATTCACCGATATTACAAGATAAAAATAAAAAGCACATAAGCACCTTTTATTTTTATTTTTTATGAATTATAATTGGTTAAATAGCATTTACATCAGTTATTGCGGTATTTCTTGAAACAATTGTATTTTTGACAGTTTGCTTATAACGCTCAAGTTCTTTCTGTAGTTCTTCTACTTCAGCGGTCTTTTTTTCCAACTCTTCAGTCAAATACACATTTGCTGCTTGAAGTTGATGGATATTCACATCGTTTTCCACTTCAGGAATCGGCTTGTGGTTAATCTTGAATACAATGTATCCAGGTACTTTGTCGCCATCATCGTTCAGAGAATACAACTTACAGAATACACCGTTGTTGTGTTCACCCTTGAAACGATAATGTCCAGTATTATCAAGCATATTACGGAAATTCTTGGTATATTCTGAACTATACCAATGCTCAAAGTGAACGAACAAGGCCTTTCCGCGACTACCATTTTCCAACTCGCGGTCTACGAAATCAACACGAGATACCTTTCCAATATGAAGGGTATTTTCAATATAATCTCGAACAATTGGAATAAATCTTGTAGTAGAGCCCTCTGGTGTTCCAATCAACATATTCGAAGGGATGAACGGAATGTACAGACTCTTCCAATCATTATCAGACAACTCCAATTGGACATCCTCGCCTGTCTCTTTGGAGACACCAAACAAGGAGTGACCAGAAGATGTGTTCTTACTGACCGACAAATGGGTCATTGGCTCACCATTCTCCCAATACAACTGGTCATTCGCAACAATTGAAATTTTTGTATGGTTATTATCGTTAAAATGCTTGATTAGTTGACTTGTCGCATTGTTATTATTACAACTATCGAACTCCATAGTGGCGCTATGCGTCACCGTATTTGTATTCAATCTGCGGTTAAAGAATGTTTTTTCTGTAATACTGATATTGGACACTTTTCCAATACTCAATACGTCTTCGAATAGTTTCTTTGCATTCTCCTCGTCAGTATAGTCCTTTGGAAGAGTCGTCACACGCAAACTCATTTTGTCTTCAATCACACCATCCTTCTCAACCAAATTGGAAGTAGTAAAATAAACGCAAGGTTTCTCATAAGCCACATTATTAGCCTGATCGTCAGAATAAGAAAGGGAACTCATGATATTCAATAATAATAATAAGAAAAGTTATCACTATGATTATAATATAGAACAAATCTTTAATCAATTTTTTATATAATATGTGGGATGGGTATATAAAAAACTATTTATTGAGAACACAATTGTTCCATATCTTTCCTTAATTTCATTAACAATATATCTGTATCGGGTTCGTGTCCTCGCACAAAATGTATTAGTTTTGCATTATGTGTATTTTCCAACATATTTTTCAAATCGGGGTTTTGACAAAATTTGGCTTTCAATGCTTCAAATCGTTCTATTTCGTGACGGGGATTCGAACCAAATTCATAATAGTCTGGATCCACAACAATATGACGCTCACGATATACCTTGTCTTTATTTCGCCCCGTTTTACTTCCTGCAATTCGTGCCTTTACCAAGTCTTTTGAAATAGGACTATCACTATCTAGAGAAAAGGTGCGATAAAAATCAGGATATCCTTTTCTAAACTGGGATGCTAATTTGTAGTGTTCTACGCTATTCCAACGGTGTCCATCTAATGTGAAAGGTGATAAATGACTATCGTCTAATTGACGTCGCCAATTGTTTTTCTTATGTTTCAATAATAAGTCTTTAAAAGTTACTATATCATCACTATTTATCTTCTCACCTGAACCTTTTCCTGGTTTGGGTTCTCCATTTGAGTTGGCATGAAACATGAATACTGTCTTGTTATTATACAAATGGTCGTTCAAATATGCATCGTCAGGGTCGTCTAATTTACCTTCGTCTACATGAATACCGAGTTTCATTTTCAACTGACGAAATTCCGGAATAGAATAATAAGGACCAGCATTCTTTTCGATACATTTGTTTATAATTAATGATTTTATTTGACTAGGTAAAGTTCCAAATGTGAAACGTTTACGTGCATCATAAGTAATGAGTGTATAGTGGTTTCCTGTATACGATGTTAATATATACAATTCTGGATTCTTTGTTGCTTGTGTATTCTCGTTGTCTTGTCCACAAAGCAATACCGAATCAAGATCATTTGACATGTAAGCTTCTTCCGAAAATACGACTATTTTAATATTCAGTTTCTTCTCTAATGTGCTGATTGCCCACGTGTCGGCCCAATACTCGGATGTAATGACATATTTTTTCAAGTCATCCACGCTAGATATGTTCTCCATGAACTTGAATTCACTCATTAGTTCATTTACGGAATTCTTATCTCGATTCATTTTTGCATAATTATCGCGTAATTCAGTAATCCTGTCCAACATTGCTTTATTTTCTTGTTTGTTACTGATAATGGAACATTGTTTCTTGAATTTTTGGATAGTATCCTTTATATGTTTCATATTTGATTCTATATTTTGTAGTTCAGAGTGGACCCCCATATAAATTGATTGATACTGGTCAAAAATAGCGTCGTTCACATTCTCTGATAAAATTTTACGCAAGTCTTCCACTGTAGTCTGTAATTCGGTATCTTCCAAAGCCATTTGTATAACAAAAAACAAACAGTCACCTTTACCTTCATTGTCTACTATATGATATTGATTATTTTTCATGAAATTCGCAATCCAGTCGTTTTCTTTATTTTCAACAAATGTTAATTCATCTAACTTTTCGGTTTGGACGGTTTCTGTTATTTCTTCTTGTTCTTCAATTGGACTGGTATTTTCAAATATATATTGTTGATCAACAAATAGTAATATGTGACCTTGGTCAATATCTACATCTCCGTCTTCGTCAATAATCGAAATCATTTTGTTTGAATCTACTTCAAATACTCCTATTCGGGAATGTATTTTATCATTTGATACTAAATATACTGAAAAATATACGATGTTGTCGTTTGAAAAACTGTGATTCTCTCGACCCAATGCGATTTGTATAGGTTTATCGAAATATTCTATTTCATATATTGTAGAAGCGTGTCCTACATCATCGTTATTGATTTCTTTTATTTCATTATACTTAATTTTATCTGGATAGATGAATGATTTTACCATATGATATATACTATAGCATTACATATCATTTTTTATGTTAGTTATATCTAGTAGACATTTTACCGCATTTTCTTTAGTGCATCTTGAATATCCATATATTTAAATACGATTCTTGACGATATACTTTTATGGTCTTTTGCCTTTAATTTGCTACATTTATTCAACTTTCCAATCAACAGTCCCCATTGACTATGTGTTTTCAAAAAACGATGCGATTGAATGATAAATATAGATAAATTCTCGGTAATTTCTTCTATCAATGCGGTTTTGTCTTCATTATCTATATTATCAAGCACTTTATCGAATAAACTATCAATAATAGTTATCAACTCAGTTTCATCAACCAATTTTTTCTGTGTCAAACTTATCATAAAACTACTATTTGACCGCCGATAATCGTTTTGTTTCACCAAATCACAGTATCCATCATAGTTGTCATTCGCATCAATATCGATAATGTCATCATAAGTATTTTTATACGTGGTTACAAAGTCGGGTATTTGTGTAAAAAAACTTGGATAATATTGTATCATTTCTTTCAATACAATTACATATATTTCATGTCCATTCTTGGTCTTTTTTACAATATCCAATAATACATCTGTTATTCGAGAATAGCTATCTTGTTCTTGTACATCTTCATCTTCACTATCAGAATCATCTTCACTCATGATAAAATTCACTGCTTCAATGACGTTAGGTAACAACGTTTCCTTATTTTTTAGTGTAATCTTATTCAACGTGCTTCTCATATCACTATATTTTACATCAATGCCTTGCTTTTTTTCTAGTGTCGTCGCTTTGAATGGTGCTTGTTGTACCCATTGTCCATTATTATCGTATTTACGATTATTGTTATGTTTATAATGTTTTCGATGTTTTTTCTTATCATAATTAGTGTATTCATTTGTAGTAACCGGAGGAAGTGTAGCAACATACTCATTCACTAATTTATATAGTTTTTCGAACTCTTGAATACTTTGTTCAGACAATATGTCGTTTTCGATTTGTTCAATGTTTATTTGTTCATAATCGTCTAACGTGTATCGCATCAGCATATTTGGCTATATAGTATACTAACCTTGTATTTATATACGTTGTATTTATTTTCTTCTATTCGTTCACACGAGTAAAACATAATCATTGATTATCGTATATGAATTTTCAAGGATTTATACATACGTATTTTGATACATCGAATAATACGGATACTTCTAGTAATTTTATTTATGATTACGAAAAAGATGATATTTATGATGAAACTCAGTCGTTTACATTACCTATACGATATTTACCAGATGCAGACGTATATCCTATACAATCACACGTAAAAGACGACCTTGAAATGGTTTCTACACACGAAAATACAAAATGTATGTATGAACACGCTCTTAATCCTACAAATCTATTTGGTAGGTGCACAATGAACTTATGGAGTGACCATATTACGAATGACGTTCCTTTCTTAGAAGACACACAAGATATATTGCGTAATATGAATAACTTTGAATATTCCAGCGGAGAAGATGTTGAACATATCATACCCGTATGGAAAATGTTGAAAAAAGACCGTTCCTTTCTGGACCGATATAATTACATCGATTGGGACCGTTTTAAAAGTCTGAATTATTCCACACCTTTTTTACAGGTTCTCTCTACGATGACCGTGCTGTCTCCTTTGATTAGTTTGATCCTACCTATTATTTTTATGGTATTCCCGTTCGTCTTGTTAAAAATACAAGGAGTACCGATTGACTTTGCAAATTATATAAAAATATTGACCCAACTCGCTAAACATCATTTCATCGGGAAAGCAATAATGACCATGTCCAATTTCTCAGTAGAGAACTTTGTTTATTTATTGATTACATTTGGTTTGTATGGAGTTCAGGTGTATCAAAACATCACTACTTGTGTGAAATACCACAAAAACGTTCAAAAAATAAATCAATCGTTGAAAATCATTGAGAACTTCTCTGGTCGGTCGATTGAACATATGTCTAAGTTCCATGATCTATTGCTGAAAAAGGACTCCTATTCAACATTCAATGAACAACTTACACTTCATATATCCAAACTCAAATATATAAAACAGTTAGTAGAGAACATTCCTCAATTTTCCGGTTCATTTAAAGATTATACTACAAATGGATATATGCTTCGCTGTTTCTATGAACTACACGACAACAAAGAAATAGAAGACACCATGATATTTGCTTTTGGGTTTGAAGGTTATTTAAATAATATGCACGGAATATGTCAAAATGTAAATAATACACATTTGTCATACGCTAAATATAGCGAAGATGTGGATACAAATATCAAACAACAATATTATCCACCGCTGATTTGTGAGAACGTGGTGAAAAATAATTGCGACTTGTCGAATAATATGATAATATCTGCGCCCAATAAAGCCGGAAAAACTACCATATTAAAGACTACTACACTCAATATCATATTTTCTCAACAGTTCGGTTGTGGTTTCTACGAGTCTGCCGTTATACAACCATATCAATATATTCACTCCTATCTGAATATTCCCGATACTTCTCAGAGAGACAGTTTGTTCCAAGCAGAATCGCGTCGCTGTAAAAACATTATTGACCATATTTTGGAGAACCCAAGTTCTCGTCATTTCTGTATTTTTGATGAATTATACTCTGGAACGAACCCAGATGAGGCATCTCAGGCAGGAAAAGCATTTATTAATTATTTATCTAAGTTCTCCAATGTTGATTTCATATTGACTACTCACTATTTTAAGATCTGCAAGTTCTTTAAAGAACATAACAAAGTTACTAACCATAAGATGGAAGTCGGTGTGGAGAACACAGGTGAATTTAATTACACATATAAATTAAAAAAAGGAATTTCAACTCTAAAAGGAGGCATTCGCGTTCTAAAAGACCTCAATTATCCTGAAGAAATACTAAAAGAGATAGAATAAATACTAAAAGAGATAGAATAAATACCAAACATAATATGTAAATTATGAGAACATTACACATTATGCAAATACTAAGATGCGTTCGCTTGGTTGTTTATGCGTGGTTACATGCACATTTTTATTATACATGGGTAAATCGTGAGTTTGTTTGAAATATTTGGTAGTGATATTATTCATATCTTTAATTAAATCGTATTGTTCTCGTGTATTCGAAGAACCATATCCAGACAAGATATAACACAACTTACCATTTGGTCCTAATACCTTGCGGCACAATTGGATAGTCGCTTCCCAATACTTCTCTAACCATTCCTCATATGTCTTGTATTTGGTAGTGCTTTGATTCTTACCCTCATATAACTCTAATTTATAGTAAGGGGGACTAAAAAACACAGTATCGAAATGGTTCTCGTATTTTTTCATAAAACGTTTACTTTTTGCCAAATCCTCAGATGGTTTACAATAAATGTCTTTTTGGGCATCTGGATACAAATCCGAAATCAATTTGTCGGTTTTTTTGCATACATCAGGAATAACATCGGTTCCCACGTATTCTTTCACCATAGAAGATTCAAAAAACCCATAAGCATAAGAACTCCACCCTAGCGTAGGAGTAAATATTTTGGTTCCTTTTAACAGGTTCTCGTTCAAAGAATAAATAACATACGGATTCAAAATGGATGCTCTAAAATAATAAGAAGACAAAACACTACCGAACCTACGTTTTTCGATATAATGAAGAGAACTTGGAGTAAGTATTTTATAATCAATGGTTTTGTCACGCAACAATGATTTCAATACATCCATATAAGTAGGTACGTTCTCGATTCCGGATTTGGTATTTTCTAAAATATGCTTGTAATGCAAATTGCGAATTAGGTTTTTCAACAATGGTTCTTGGTTGTTATTAATTTGTTGTAACTTCATTGGTTTATAATGTTCTCCAAACCTGACGTTTTTATCTTTTATTAATAGAGACATGTTGTAAAAACGTTCTAAATACGCTTCGATGTTTACAATATCATTAAATAATAAGACAAGGTTCTCCGTTTTCAATGATTTTTTCTCCGAATATTCTTTTAATGGCACTATTTTTTTATTTACCCGGACTTTGTAGTTTTGCATAAAATAATCAAAAGACACTGGTTTCACTGGACAAATTTCTTTTATAAATTCAGATAACTCGATGAAGGAATTCATATATATATTTATATTGAGAACATATAATTATGGATTTTTCCAAAAGTGCATGTTTTTCGAATTTGAACTCTCTAGAGATTTTTTAACTTTTGGACATTTTTAAAAATGTCCAATTTTCATTTTTACAAAATAGTTTCCGATTCTGATGTTTTTAAAAAACACGTTCACACCATAATGCTTTGATTTCGGTTTTTGGAAAAAATATTTGACTGCATATTTTTTTTATTATAATTTATAAAAAACTGATTTAGGGGATTTTTATAATTCCATATATTAGGACAATGGAACAAAATAAATCCCAAAAAATCCCCTTGTTTTTTGAATGTAAAAAATGTAACTACAATACAAGTAATAAAAAAGACTACAATAAACATTTACTCACACGTAAACATACAATGGAAATAAATGGAAATAAATGGAAATCAAAAAATCCCATTTGCGAAAATTGCGAAAAAACCTTCAAAACGGCATCAGGGTTATGGAAACATCAACAAAAATGTTGTAAACCCATTATTCAAAATACTTCTGATGAAATTACGGAGGTGGAACCCGAAATATCGAAACTAGATATTCTAACAATACTCAAACAAAATCAAGAATTACTTACAAGTAATCAAGAATTCAAGCAACTCATGGTTGACCAATCTAAGCAAATCCAAGAACAACAAGACGAAAATCAACAATTACAAAAACAACTGATTGAAGCGGTCAAAGTAAGTGGTTCACATATCGAGAATCAAACAATCAATAATAATCAGAAGTTCAATCTGAATTTTTTCTTGAATGAACAATGCAAAGATGCAATAAATATGTCAGATTTTATTGAAAATATGGAATTAGACATAGAAGATTTAACAGAAACCGGTCGTTTGGGTTATGTGGGAGGTATTTCACGTATTTTAATCAATAAATTACAAGAATTGGATATCTATAAGCGACCTCTTCATTGCACCGATATGAAACGCGAAACATTGTATATAAAAGAAAATGACGAGTGGTCAAAAGAAAACAATTCTAAGGACAAAATGAAGAGTCTTATAGGAAAAGTCGCCAACAAAAATTGTAGAAATTTGAATAAATGGACAGATAATCACCCAGAATACCAGGTATTTGACTCTCTTGATAATATGGAATATATCAACTTGACTCAAGCAGTATTAGGAGGATTAGGAGAGCAAGAATGCAAACAATTCAAAGACAAAATAATTAGGGGAGTTATCAAGGAAGTCATGGTGAATAAGATATAAAATTGAATAAAATCCCTCAACTAGTATCGTTTGAATTAAGTAAAACAAACAAAAGAATGAAATCAAAAAACAATCGTTTCTATAACGGCAGTGTTTATAATCGTAAAGAAACCGTGAAGGATTTATTGAAGCACGGTGCGGACCCGAACGTTCAAGATGAATATGGCAATACGCCTCTTATGAGAGAAGTATGTAGTGGCAGTTGTGACGATGTGAAGGATTTATTGAAGCATGGTGCGGATCCAAACATTCGAGATGAAAGCGGTTTGACGCCGCTTATGAGAGCACTTTGCTATAATCATATAGAAAACGTGAAAGATTTATTGAAGCACGGTGCTGATATTGAAAAGATAAAAACAAATGATGGACGTACAACCACAAAATGTGCTACAGTGAATGGAAATTACGAGGTTGCCAAACTGGTTATACGCGAAGCAATTAAAAGACGTAACAAAAAAGACACTATGAATCAAGTAATAGCATCAATTCCTTATCATGTAAATAAAAAAACATTTATGAAATGCGAAAACAGGTTAAATATGGATGTAATGAAATATATCTGTGAATTTTAAGTAGTTTGATGTTGAAAAAAATCAAAAGGAGTATATATTTTTGATTTTTCAAAAAGGTGTGTTTTTTGGATTTCAACTCTCTGAAGATTTTTTAACTTTTGGACATTTTTAAAAATGTCCAATTTTCATTTTCCCAGAATAGTTTCCGATTCTGAAAGTTCGAAAAACCCGTTCAAAGCATAATGCTGTGGTTTGTATTTTCTGAAAAAAAAGTTGACTGCATAAAAAAAAATTTATATTTTATGAAAAACAGATTTAGCAACTTTTTATGTTTCCATATTAGAAACAGATGGAAACAGAAAAGTTGCTAAAAGTTGCTAATAAATTTGTCTGTGAAAAATGTGACTATAATACGAGTAAACTTAGTAGTTACAAGAAACATTTGACCACTGCAAAACACTTAGGGAAACAAAAGGAAACGGAAAAGTTGCTCAAAGTTGCTGACACGTATAAATGTGAATATTGTTCTAAACTATACCATAATCGCAGTAGTTTATGGAAGCATAAACAAAAATGTATGTATCAATTGAGAGAGGCCGTAAATAATGGTTCTGAAAACAATATATCATTAGAAGTGGTCGAAAAAGAAGATACACATACGGCATTATTTGAATTGATAAAACAAAATCAAGAATTCAAAGAATTACTTGTAGAACAACAGAAAGAGAACCAAGGTCTACAAAAACAACTATTAGAAGCAGTAAAAGATGTGAAACATGTAACCAATAATACAGTAAACAGTAACAATAAGTTTAATTTAAATTTCTTTTTAAATGAACAATGCAAAGACGCAATGAATATATCTGAATTTTTGGAAAATATGCAATTAGATATGGAAGATTTGCTAGAAACTGGTCGTCTAGGATATGTAAATGGAATTTCTCGCATATTTATCAATAAATTACGCGAATTAGATACATATAAACGTCCGTTGCATTGTACAGATTTGAAACGTGAAACATTGTATATACGCGACAACGATGTATGGGAAAAAGAAGAAAACAGTAAAGAAACCTTACGAAAGTTAGTGGATAAAGTAGCAAATAAAAATTGTAAAACGATGCGTAAATGGACGGAAGAAAACCCCAATTATACTGAAATGGATAGTATTGAAAACGAAGAATTTATGAAATTATCGAGTGCGATCCTAGGTGGGTTTGGAGAATGGGAAAGCAAACAATTTGGAGACAAGGTTATAAGAAACGTCATAAAAGATGTTTTTATTGCGAAAAACTGAGTAAATGAGAATATAATAACAAATGGTGTTGTTATTATAAGATGGTTGTGAAACAATGATGATATTTGTGACGATATTCAATTTATTTACTTGCTCCCACTACGGTGAGTGCGCTTGGATTTCACTGGTGTAAATCCATCATCGTTTGAACCGTTACGGACAGGGCGAATACTATGTCTAGTCTCGCACATAAGCTCACCTCCCTTCACTCCGGTAACATTGACGGCCTTTACCTCGTGAGGTCCATCAGAAGACTTCTCCAAATCAAACTCAATGTATTCACCCTGAATCAAATACTTATACTGAGAGTTAGTAACACGGATAGCGGAGTAATGAACAAAAATATCGCGCATATCGTCACCATCTTTCAATGTAATAAACCCATATCCAGCTTTATTATTAAACCATTTAACCTTTCCAACCAGACTAGTAGTAGCAATGTCAGTAGTAGAACTCATAATAGACTATAGTATATAAACTAATGTATGAATTATTGTTTATATTGTTTTGTAATATATTTCAAGTAAATAAATTTCTGAGTGCATCATAGCACGGTAACTGGGTATATTGTATACTATAAATATATTGAAAAAACATGATAAGGGGTTTATCTATTGTGGAAGAAAATCGTTTGATGGAAGATAATTTTTTATGTTCAGCATTTTTCCTGTTTCGTATATGCAAAATATGATTTCTAGGATATTGGCTATCTTCGAAATGTGGTATGTTGTCCCACGGTAATTCCATATTGATTATATAGATAAATAAATAACCAAGTGAAATAAGGTCATCGCGGATAGATGGGCGATGCCCCGTCATGACGAAATAACTACAAAACCGAATATTTCCTGTAATTTCGGTTTGTTGAACATTTTCAACGTGATTTGATTGGTCGTCAATGTATACATTCGCTAATCCAAAATCGATTAAAAATAGTTCGCCATCTTTCACCATAAAATTATCTGGTTTTATATCGCGGTGAATGACCCGTAATTCATGAATAGTTTGCATTAATGTAATTAATTTTGGGAATAACCTGTGCACCGATGCCAATGGTAACTTGCGTTCACATAAATAATCGGTCAATGTCATATCATATAGTGGAGTAATTAAGCAAAATAGCCCCTTGTGTACCCCATACCAAGAAATGTATGGAATACTACGACAACGATTATCATAAAGATATTTCAATACATTACACTCGTGAGACAATGTAGTATATGCAGATGATGATGGTTCAGTTTTGACCGCATAAAATATTTCTTTTTTCTTACATTTCGCTTTATATACATTACCAAACGTGCCGTTACCAATTATTTTTTCAAT
>Ga0257110_1000900_pt1 | contig 13951 bp, 14 predicted proteins | sample LP_taG_7_FD_190184 | JGI IMG/M metagenome (GOLD analysis project Ga0257110, IMG submission 190184) | Marine microbial communities from Northeast Subartic Pacific Ocean, Canada - LP_J_2015_P26_10m | ecosystem: Environmental > Aquatic > Marine > Oceanic | place: Canada: Northeast Subartic Pacific...
CACTAATTGCTATGTGGTCCGCGCACATTCTCAAAGAATTAGGTAAAAGAGGTTATTTAGTAACCTCTGATCTAATGCTACAAGATCAATATGAAGAAGACTTTAAAAGGCTAAAACTTAATTGGCCCAGTATAAGAGGAGTAGACAATTACACATGTAGCGTAAATGATCTTCCATTCTCACTTGCTGATTGTAAGATGAAAGGGATTGGGTATGAAGCTGCCGAGAAATTAAAATGCTGGGGAACTTGTGGGTATCTACAAGGCCGCCGGCGCGCAAAGGAGCTACCTGTAGCTCTCTTTAACTATTCATACTATCTAATACAAAGGAATTATGTAGAGGATAAGATGCAAGAACAAGACAGAGAGGTACCATTTCCTATAAGAGACTTTGTATTCTTTGATGAGGCACATAAGGTAGACAGTATAGTGCAATCACACTTTAGTCCTAGAATAGACATGGGTACACCAAAGTTATTTAAAGAGGTAAACAAGTTTATACAGAAGCATGGCCTGCAAACTGCCTGGGTATCTGATAACAGAATAGAAGACATTGTTGACCGCTTAATGCGGGAAGACGATCACCAGGAGCTCATGAGGCACATCAGCGAATTCAGAGGTATAGCCAAGGTTTACCGCAAGGCCAGAACTGCAGCCCTTAAGGTCAGCAAACTACAGTATCGGATGGGAGACATCCCTAAAGAATGGCAGAGCTTTTTTGGGCGCATGGATAGACTTAAAGATATATGGTGCAAATTTGATGACTATCATGACATTATTAAAGAACTCGGAAATGACGCTATCGTTATTGATCGTAAAGAAACTGAAGTAAAGTTCTTATGTTTAGAGGAAGCAATGATGATTGATAAATTCTTACAAAAGAAAAGTGGCTTTAAAGTATTTATGTCAGCGACTCTAGGGGATATTAGATCATTTGCAAAACACACTAGTATGGGAGCTGCAAAGGTTATTAGGATGAACAATAATTTCGATTACAAAAAATCCCCCATCGTTTTCATTAACAGGCATAAATTATCTTTTAGAGAACGCGAAATAAATCTCCCCCATGTAGTTAAGACTTTAGATAAGATCTTAGACAAACACAAAGGACAAAGTGGAATTATTCACGCCGGCTCCTATCAGTTCATGAATGAAATTAATGCCAGATCAAAACACAGCTTTAACCTAATAACCTATGACATGGCTAAAGAAAGGGGACCCGCGATAGATGTATTTAAACAATCTGAAGGTAAGGTCTTAGTTGGGCCGTCTCTTTTAGAAGGCCTAGATCTTAAAGATGACAAGTCTAGATTTCAGATCTTCTTTAAAGTACCCTATCCATCTCTTGGCGATCCATTAGTGAAAGCTAAGATGAATACATTCCCAGGATGGTATGATTGGAAAACCGGAATAGCAATACAACAAGGAGCTGGGAGATCAATAAGATCTAAAGATGATTGGGCAGTAACTTATATCCTGGATGCTTGCTTTAGAAGCTTGATAAATAAAACAGGATTCTTCCCTCCTTCTTTTGAGGAGAGACTTAAAACAATAAACTAATGGCATATAGCGTAATAATAATCGACGATTTTTACAATAACCCACTTGAAGTTAGAGAGTTTGCATTAAATGCAGATTTTGATGTTGATGGTAATTATCCGGGTATTAGAACAAAATCATTTTTAACACAAAGTATTAAAGATCATATAAACGGTCACATGGAAACTTTGCACGGAAAGATAAAATGGCCAGAACCAGGTCAAGAACAATATACAGGTGCTTTCCAATATACAACTGCTAGAGATAGAACTTGGATCCATGCTGATAGCTGGAACAAATGGGCAGGTGTTTGTTATTTAACTCCTGATGCTCCCCTATCTGGAGGAACTGGTTTATTTAAACATAAAGAAACGGGATTAATAGCAGCTCCTAAATTGGCTAACGGTGAAACAGATCGCGATGCTTTAGGTATAATAAATAACGACGGACAAGATTATACTAAGTGGGAAAGAACTGATACGATCGCGAACGTCTTTAATAGATTAGTAATTTATAGAGGAGATCATTTTCACGCATCTTTAGATTACTTTGGAAAAGATATTAATGATGGAAGATTGTTTCAAACATTCTTCTTTGACACAGAAAAATAAACAACATGGGATTTAATAAAATGTACCTACCAGAAGAACAAGAATTAAAAGACTTCTTAACAACATACGGAAAAGAGGGCTTCCACAATCGATGGGTTATACCATTTAAGAAGCGAGATGCTATCATAGGTCCCAGTGAAAGTATTGAATTTATTAAACAATTTATAGAAAGTGAGTATAATAATAGACCAGGCGATACATTACACACTGGCATTGGTCAAGAGACTAACAAATAAAAATAAGATGAGTACAACTGATACTAAAGAAAGGATTTTAGTTTGGACTAAAACCGAAAGAGCAGGTGACATTGTAACTATTGATAAAACAGAAGGTGATTTCACCCTGTTTACTGATGGTACACAATGTTACACTAATATCATTGGTGAAGAATTCTTCATGGATGCTAAATCATTAGAACACGCAGAATCAATGGCAATACCTTTTAAAGGGCCTAGTAATACGCCTGTTGCTCCTAAAGGGCCAGATGGTCCACAACCGAATGCTAAAGTAGAAACTAAAGTAAACGGAGAACTTAATGTAATGTTAGAGATGCTAAAAAAGATTAGCGCTAAGAATACTATTACAATGCCATTAGAGCTTAATGTTCCATCAAAAGAAGTTTATGATTTATTTAAAGATCAGATGGATATTACAAAAGCAGATCTAAATGAGCAAATATTGCTACTGGTACAGAGCCAGATAGATAACTTACAAGAACAATTAAAACCACAAGCAGAAGAATTCATTAAAAATTACTATAATGGCAGAACAAGCAAACTTAACACCGGAACTAAATCCAAACCAGCCAAAGGCACAAACGCAGCCCCAGGCATCGAGTACTAATAGAAGACAAAGACGTCACATGATGAAGCAGCAGGGTATATTTAAGTATCTTAGTAAGCTTTCATATACTGGTGAAGTTAGAACTAAATTTAGAGCGGCTAATCTTGAGAATGGTAAAAAGATTCATCAACAGAATCTAGACCGTAACGATAAAATAAATGCCCAGTATTTAGAATCAGTCTTAGAAGGACTAAAAGAAACTTGGACTAACCAGGGATTCAATGCAAAAGAAATTAATACTCTAGAAGAGGCTTGGTCTTTAACAGCGATTAAAGATAAAGAAACTTATAGGGCTGATAAAAAAGCTTCGAAAGCACTATATAAAGAAGCAAGAGCTTCTAGAGCTTCGAGACAAAAATAGAAAACAGTATATGATAAGTATTTCAATAGAGCCAGCTGATAACGGTGTGATGAAGTTTTTAATAGACGACAACGTTAATGGTGGTGGCGAAGAATATACCACTAGGACAGTATATGAGTTCGAGGGTATAACTGGCAAGCAGAACCAAGTTAAGTTTCTAAAGGACCTAGTATTAGAATTAGGTCTTTTGACAGGAACCGAGCTTGAGTCTAGTTGTTTACGAATCAAAACTGAATGGGGAATGCAGTATGTCCCAAACGATACTGAACTTAAAAATAAGATTGCAGCTACTGAAAAGGATTTAAAAAGGCTGAAATCTATGTTAAAGAAATGACACTACAAATAGAAGGTGTTTGGTGTAAAACTAGGACTGAGTTTGAAAAATTAGCAAAGTCTGGAGATTATGATTTGACTATATCCTATTTCGATATTGTAAATAGATTAGTTAAGAGTGACCCTTATAGTGAGGAGCCATCAGATGTTATCGTATCTCTTTATATTAGAAAGTTGATTAAGAAATTAATTACTGATAATGTAGAAAAGGAGAACGAGAACGCTAAGTTACTTTATATGTTTAAAAACCTAGATGGCTCTGCTATCTTAAACTTTAAAGATTTTATTAGTGACTTAACTGGTGAACCATTCGATATAGATCTAGTTATTATCAACAGATGTGATTACCCTAAAAAGGGAGTTCTCAGCAAGTTTGATAATGTTAGATTTATAGACCATGATTAAGCATAAAGTATTTACTAAAGGTGAATACGTGCATGCTTTGTTATCAACTACACAAAACCCAAATGTACTAATTCCGGTAAGAGCCCTAATTTACGACGTTAAATTCGACGATGTGAATCCTAGGTACCAACTTCGTATAAAAAAGTTCTATGATAATATAGTCTTTTTAAAGTCATACTTATTTGGTGGTAGATTCATAAGAGATTTTGAAGGTAAAGAAACTAGGATTAACTTAAAGAGACAAGAATATAAAACTGTTAAAGTTCTAGAAGATAGAGTATTTAATGGTGATAAATGGAAACAGTATCTTGTCACAGTTGATTCAGTATTCTGTGTAAAGACCAAGGTTGAACAAGACAGGTTATTTGATAAGATACAAGACTTTCAAACTGAAACCACTCTAAAAGAGCTATATGAGCTCACAAACCGATCTGTATACAATGGCCAATATAATTTTCATAGTAAAGGTGAATATGTAAAAGCTTTACAAAAGTTTTTAGGAGATAGATACCCTGAAGACGATGATTGGATAGATAAAGTACTATATCGACCAGATCACAATGAATTAGACCGCGGAGAGTGGGTCTAAATATATTATCCTGATATGTAGTCAGATATATATAAAAAACAAATAGATTTTTAATGGCTTTAAGTTTAGATACCATCACAGCAACAGCGCCACCGAAGTACGTATATACAGATGACGAGACTGGTGATACTAAGGTTAGTAATAGGAGGCTAAATGCTGATGGCACTCCATATACTGAACCGTCTTCTAATGAGGAGGCTGCGGATAATGCAGATAATGCTCCTTTAGGAGCTGAGCCAGAAGGAGCTGTTGAACCTATTAATTGGGGTACAACAAACACAGGAGCTAGTTCTAATGTATCAGACGTTAATCCAGCTGGAGTTTATGGTAATAATCCGAATGCTAATAAATCTAGAGCTTATGAGATTAAAGATCCAGAAAAAACTATTCCAGGTGTAGATACAGTTAGATCTAAATCTAATTCATGGACATTATTAAACTATAGAAATTATTCAGGTGGTACTACTTATGGAAGTCCTGATTATTCTCAATGGGGAACTGCGGTTGTAGGTACTGGTTCAGCGGCTGCTGAGATATTAAACCCAACTGCGCATAGAATTGTTACTCATTGTGAAGAGAATGGTGGTGTAGGTTTTTCTTATGCATATAGAGACTTTATACAAACAGAACATTACGGCCAAATATCAAATGAATTCCTAGTTACTTTAAGAAGATTTTCATTTCCAGTTGGAGATGATATTGTAAACGCTAGATCTTATGATGAAAAGGGAGCTGAGTTAGATATATCAGAACCGGATTTAGCTAGAGCAGTTACTTGGCTATCCCCGGCTTTAGGAAATAACCTAGAAGAAATACTTTCATTTGGTACTGGATTTGGATGGGAAGAAATTCAATCTTCTGTACAAACTGCATCTGGTGGTAGTACAGAAAAGAGAAGAGGTACAATTGGTGCTTTAATTGACGGTAGTCCTATTGCAAAAGCTACAGAGGCTGGTGCTAATGGATATACTGCTGCAGAATCTGATCGTATTAATAGTAAAGGTCAGCATGATGCTTTAGGAGACACTTATCCTAATATGGTATATGGACCTTACAATGCTATTAAAAGTGTATTAGCTAGAGATGATAAAGGGCTTAAATTTGATAATGAATTTAAACTTAACTTTTATTATGACTTAAGAGGTTTTGATAACACATCTCCAAAGGTAGTCTTTATGGATGTACTTTCAAACCTTTTAGCAATAACATATAACAATGCTCCTTTCTGGGGTGGTGCTGTTAGACATACTGGTGGGAACGGTTCTACTGGTAAGCCTTTTGGTGATTTTGATAAACTAAAGAATGGAGATTATTCTGGTTATTTAGGATCAGTAGTTACTCAATTAAAATCTACACTAGGTGCTGGATTTGATGATTTAGGTAAAGCTGCAGACGGTTTAATGAATGGTAAAGGACTTAACGCATTAGGTGATTCTAAGATTTTAGATAATATGATCGGTGGAGCCTTAATGAAACATTTAGGTTCTCCTTCTGGTGGTGATATTATTAAAGCGTTCTTAACAGGAGATCCAACAGGACAATGGCATTTAACAGTAGGTAATCCAATGAACCCAATTTTAGTTTGTGGTAACCTATGTTTAGAAAATGCTAAGTTTAAATTTGAAGGTCCTTTAGGTTATGAAGGATTTCCTAGTAAATTAAAAATGGAAGTAAGTTTAAAACCAGGTAGGCCTAGAGATAAATCAGAAATTGAATCAATGTTTAATGCAGGTAGAGGTAGAATGTACTTACAACCAGAAGTTGAAGGCAAATCATTAGACGATGTATTAGATATGTCGGCATACGGAAATAAAGACAGAAGCAGGTTAACGCCAGATAGAGCGTTACGTAACTCTGACATGGCAGCAGGATAATATGAATTTTAGATCACTAAGAAATAAAACACAAGGAGAGAGCAAATATATTTTTGCACAACCTACTATGATCTTTAGAAATAAAGATGGTATGACTGGTTTACGTTTACATGTTGTTAGAGAAGATGATGTTACTCGTCCGGATTTAATTGCATTAGAGTATTATGGAGACCAAACTAAAACAGATTTAATCTTAAAGTGGAATGGTATTTCTGATCCTTTTTCTTTACAACCAGGAGATGAATTAATTATACCACCATCTGGTGTTGCATATAATAAATTAGAAAGACCGGCTGCTACTGAAGAAAATAAGATTAAGAATCAATTCTTACAGAGCAAGAGGTTTACTAAGAAAGATCAAAGAAGATTAGATGCTTTAAAGAAAAAGTATAACAAAGATGTATTGTTGCCACCTAACGTAATTCCGGTAGGACAGAAGAACTATAAGTTTGATAAAGACGGTAATATTATCTTTGGGGCACAAGCACAAAATGGAGAAGTTAATGCTTCGAGTAACGAAGGCGGTGGATTTGGAGATGGATCTGGAGGACAGAGTAATGGAGCGTGTTCATTAGGACCTCAATATACAACCAGAGCTGAATGTGTTGCTGCTGGAGGTAAATGGACTACTGGAGATAATGTGGTTGATGAAATATTTGATGAATTCGGACAATCTGTAAGAGATGCTCTTTTAGCTGCGCAAGCTGCTGAAAATGGATCTAATTCTAATGGTAGTGGAAATGGCTCAGGATCTGGTGGAAATGGCTCAGGATCCGGTGGAGGTGGTTTAACTGAAACTCAATTAGAAAATAATCTAAACAACGGTGTTGGTAAAGGTGGAACTACAAACTCATCTGGAACTGGTGCTGGAAATGGAAGCGGAAGTGGGAACGGAAGTGGAAGTGGAAGGGGCACAAACGCATCGTCAACTGGAACAAATAGTAATTCGAGCTCATCTCCTCAAGGTAGTAGTAATGCCGATGGCGTTTCTAATGATGGAGCTCCTTGTAATTAACATTAAAGGATGGAATTAGAAAATCACATTTTAGCGGTTGTAGAACCGGCAATACTCCCAACGGAAATCAAGATGGACGCACTGGCTGAAGAATCTGGTGAGAACGTAGATAAGCAATCAAAAGAGGTTGGTGGGTTTGAACCATTTATATTATGCAATGGTGTACAGGTAACTTCGAACGAAATAGTCTCATTAAATTTAGAATTAGATGGTAAAGTACCTAGATGTAATGTTTTGTTTAATGACGCACATGGTGCTTTTAAAGTAGACTCAATGCCAAGAGACGGCGATTTCTTTACAATTCTTTTAAACTCAAAACACCAAGAGACTTTTAAATCAGTCCACATGGATTTTGATATTGTAGAAATTAATACTGAAATAGAAGACCCTAACGCACCCGGTGGTAGTGAAATTTCATTATCAGGTGTATGTAAAGTACCAAGGCTTTATGCTGAAGATTGCCAAATATTAGATTCTGATACTGCATTAACTCATTTAGAAACTGTAGCAAGAGAATTAGAACTAGGACTTGCAACTAACATTGACGCAACAGATGATGCACAAGCTAGAATACAAGCATATACTACTTATTTTGATTTTATTAAATCAATAGTAGACGACTCGTATGTTTCTGATGATGCATTTGTAAAGTTTTATATAGATCAATATTATTACGTTAATTTTGTAGATATTAATAAGATCTTTAATTCACCTAGCCCAAAATTAGATGAAGTTATGACAGTGTTGACTGGATTTGCAGAATCTGAAGGTAAAAAAAAGGGGAATGAAGACACAACAGATTCTGATAATGTAGAAGTACCTCTATTACTAACTAACCATAAAGACCTATCAGGCCTATCATGTCACGTTGTAGAATATGAATTGGTAAACAACTCAAATAAAATTAGCCTCGAAGGAGGGTATTCAAGAACGGCTCAGATTTATGATAATAATTCTGATTCTGGAGATAGATTTCAAGAATTTACAATTGAGCCACTAGTAACAGAAGAACTATCCGAACTTGATGAACCATTAAGAGGTAATAGAAAAGACGAAAGATATAAAGATCAGGTTAAGTTTAAATATATGGGTAGGCAAAATGCTGGTGATGATGGATTAGGTAATACTCATTCAAATGCAATATTTACTAAACTACACGACGCTCAAAATAATATGGAGATAGAAAAGATGAAGTTAATAGTCAGCGTAGTTGGCTTTAACCCATCAATCTATAAGTTTTGTAAAATACCTGTAGTAATGTATCATTACGATGGAGTAAAGATTGAAGCAGAACAAAAAGCAGATCAAAAGAGAGAAGAAGCTGGTTTAACAGAAAGGCCGTTAGGTGCTGGTAAACCCGAAGGCGATGCAAATGATTTTACTCAAATGATGGATAAATTTATATCCGGATATTATATAGTAGAGAATATTAATTATAGATACGATGCCGAAACGGCAATTACTACAGAACTAACTCTAATTAGAAGAGAATGGCCAAGTAGATCTGCTAATTTAGCAGAATAAAATAAAAGCTAGATAAATAAACTATGGCTGAAAGAGATAACGGTAGAAACGCATTTAGAAAAGGAGCAAGATCTCGTAAGATTCATGAGGATCCTACGTACTTGTCTTTTATGATTCTATTCCACGCGAACGACAAATCAAGCGTCGCACACTCTCCCCTACTCAATGGTGAGGCACTTAGTTATTTAAGAAATGTTGTTAGAACAGACATTGGAGATATTTACGCTAAAAACCTTGAAAACTTTAATAGAGTATTATTAAAGGTTAATAAAGAAATGCCTTGGTTTTGGCAAGGCCTAAAAGGTATTGAAAAGGCTATGACTTACGGCGAGATGAAAGAGCCATGGCGAGGTAGTGATAAACCTGAACTTGAAATAGAATGCTTAGAGGAGAATGTTGAATTAACAGCAATCGGCCTTATGGAATTATATAGAAATTCTTGTTTTGATTTACAAAGATATGTAGAAGTAGTTCCTAAAAACTTAAGAGAGTTTTCAATGGATATTTACTTTTCAGAAGTAAGGACTTTTCAAGCAGATACAGATGCTAGAAATTTAGGTATTACAGATAACCCAGATTCTAGAATTAATTCATCAGGATCAGATGCTAAAAAAGTAAAAGACATTCATCCAGTATTTTCGTCAAATGATACAATGCCGGGTTCTGTAGATTCTAGACCATTCGTAGCATTAAGATTTACACACTGTGAATTTAATATGGACTCAGTTGCAGATTATTTTGCAGACATGAGTAAAAATCCTGAATTGAAAAAACCAAGCCTTAAAATAAGATGGGGAACTTGTACGCCTTTAGCTTCAAGATTAGGACCTAATATGTTTAATGAAAATAGAGATGCAAATGCAATCTCTAGAGTTGAGCCGGTAAACGACGCAACAGATCCAAATCAAATGCCCCTAAATACAGTGAACCCTAATGCTCAACAGAATGTTAGCTCAATGGATTCATTAACTAATGTGCACGGACGTCCCCCTCAGAAAGTGGGCACAACTGGTAGAAATATTTCTGAAACAGAAAGAACAAAGGTTGGACTTAAAGATCTAGCTAAGAATACAATAGGTAGTATTACAGATGATATTAAAGATACTGCAGCAGGTTTAGTATCTGGAGTAACAAATGCTATTGATAGTTTTAGCCTACAACCAAATGGAATTGGTAATGTACATGGTACACAAATCGGTGGTTTTGCAGGTAATCTATTAGATAATGCGGTTGGTAATCTTACCGCTAAATTATTATTAGATAATGTACATGGCGCTGGAGGATTAGGTAGTCTACAAGATGCTATTAATGGCGGTCTAATTAATGCAGTTGGTAATTTAATTCAAGGTCAACTTAATAGTGGAGGTAGTGCTGCAAGTGCAATAGCAGGTGGCGGTGGCTCTGGAGTTGGTGATAGAATTCATGAGCTAGGAATCGATAGCTCACCAGATGGTAACTTAAACGCTAAAGTACATGACCCAATTGCTCAAGCACAAACAGGACCATTAAATGATAATGTTTACGGTGGTGTTAATACTGGAGTAGATTCAACACCAGACGGTAACTTAAACAATAACATACATGAATAATAATGAGCTTTTTGCAGATAATTTACGAGAAACACATTGGCTCGGAGAAGTAGTTATCAATGAAGATCCACTACTACAAGGTAGAGTGCGCGTTAAAGTTTTCGGTAAATTTGATAAATTAACAGATGATGCTATTCCATGGGCAACTCCTATGAATAGAGATCAGGTTGGTGCACATGCAGTTCCTAGAGTTGGTGATATAGTTGCAGTAAGATTTGATAACGGTAACATTTATCACCCAGAATACTGGTTTCAAGTAGATCAAAACGAAGACTTAAAGGGAGACATCTTAGAGGCATCTGATGCACCGCATGATGTAATTAGTTTAGTCTACGATGCAGAACGTAACGTAAGAATTTACCACTCACCAGAAGATGGCCTAGTCATTACAAGAGGCGAGGGTAAAAAAGAAAGACCTATTATTCAACTAGATGAAGAAGGCATTATTAAGATCTCAACTGATAATAAGATCTTTATGGATTGTGGTGATATATTTGTATCTAATACTGGAGAAGGCGGAGCAGATGAAACTGAACCAGCGGTAAGAGGTCAATCTCTACAAGATTGGTTACAAGCACTATTAGATGATTACAATGCACATATCCATCCAACAGGAGTTGGACCATCAGGTCCTCCAATGCCACCAACACCGGCAACTGTTGCAAAATTATCTAGCACACATATTAAGTATCAACAAAAGAATAAGTAACTATGCCTGCACTGTGGCCCAAATTTATTCCTGAACTCGCTAATACAATAATGAGTCAGCAGTTTACTAAACCAGGTGGAGCGATACTTTCATATCCACTACCATCGGTTGGAACTGATCAAGTGCCTATATTTCCCCCATCCGGAGATTTAATAAAATCTATTGCTCCTGGAAATCCCCTCAATGGACAATTAACTACAAATCCAGCTGGAATGATAAACGCTATTAATCTTGCACCACTAAGCGGGCGTTATGATTTTGGAAAAGCAGTTGCTCAACATTATATTGATGCAGTAAAAGGAGCCCCAAAAGCTCAAACACCATTTGGTGCGTTTCATGAAAATAACGGTCTTGCTGAATTAATCTTAAAAGAAGGTTATGGTATTGCATTTGAAAGATTATTAAAAGAGGGAGATATACCAATGATGGATCAATATGACGAAGATGGTAATCTAACAGAAATGGGTAAAGAATCTCATCCTGCGTACGCTGACTTTTGTCCAGATGTTGATGCCCCGCCAACTGAAGAAGAACTTGAGGAGGAACGAAAAAAGAATGCATTAGCATTTAATAAATTTGTGGATGAAAAAAAGTCTGAGTATAATTTACGTAAATTTAAGTTTTATCAATTTCCATGCCTACTAGGCACAGAGACTCAAGAAGAATTAGAGATTATCTTTGCTACTAGAATTTTATTGGGATATGAGTTCATGAATTATGCATCAGAAAGGTGGGATTACTTTACATGGGCATGTCATTTAGGAAAAGAGAGTTATGAACTGCGCTACAATGGAAATCAAAGATACCAAAATATTAGCCCTAGAGTTAGAACGGATATTACAAACGCAGGATATGATTGGAAGAAATTAGCTGATCAGGTTTCTAGATATGTAAAAAGTGCTTTGTTAGAGGCACATCCAGTAAATGAAAATGATGGGTATATGTTTGGCACTAATTCTGCAACAAAGAAAAGGTTTTATAGAGGCCCTACGAAACCAATTCAATATCCTACGTTAAAGGATCGATCAGGTAAAAGTATATCTCCAGATTTTTGTCCTATTAATCAATATAAATTACAAGTACCTTATGACTTTGAGGAAGATAGCCAAAGGCCTAAGATCCTAACATCTAATGTAGTGGCAACATTTACATATTATCCTAATAAGAGAACTGGTGGCACGCCGTATGTTGGCGATATTAATAAAGTTATATTTGGTCGAGGAAATACCGATATTCTTAGTGGGGGTGAGAATAAGTATGTAAAGACTACAAGCTGGGTTAAAACCAAATATGAAGATTTTGAGTGGAAACAACATTGGATTAAAGTACCGGAAGCAAAATTAAGAGCAGCCTCTACAAAACCAGACGCTCAAGCAGAATTCTTTAAGATCGATCCTAAACCAGAAGGTACTCTATTTAAATTTGAATTCTATAAAGCTAAATGTGCTAAAAATGCAGCAGCAGGATGTGAAGAGGATATGTTAGCAGTTGACCATCCGTGGGAACCTAGCGGAACTACGCCTGGTGGTAAATCTTTTAGCGGAGATCCTTATATGATGATGGCAAGAGTTACAATTGCTTATTGGTATGCATGTATTGTTAAACCATTTGGTCCAATGCCAGCAGCTCTACCAGCAATGATTAATGCTCCATTAGGAGGTCTTTATATTCCAATCTATTATGGAAGTGCAAATAGACTTGCTAACAATTTAAGAAAGGCATGGAATACAGGTAAAGTATTTAACAAAGTGCCTATGACTCAACCTCCAGCATTTGCAACATCAACAGCAGTTGCAGGAGCTTATGCCCTGCATCTACTTGAATTTAAACTCTTATATCTTGGTGGTATTCCAACGCCAGTCGGACCAATTCCGATGGTTGGTTTTGTACCAGTAGTATTTTAACCCCAGTCTTTTTCGAAGGTGTACCAATGGTCTGCACCCGCGCAGTCTCTAAGAGCATCTAATACCATATAAACCTTTTCATCCATAGTTAACATCGGTAGAATGGCTCCTACGTGCATCTCAAGCAACTCACTGTTTGGCATGTACTCTGCTGTATGTCTTGCGATTCCAGTGATAAGTCTATAAGCATTGTCCTCTACATTTGTAAACCTAGTTCCTGCATGATAACCCAATGAAGTATCTCTGCCAGTTGCTTTACTATGCTCCATCATTTTATTCCAAAGTTTATCGCCGAGTAGGTCTCTAACGTCTTGGCAAATTTCTTGAATTGCGTCTTTGTGTTTAAGAACGGCTTGGTAGCCATGGCCACCAATACCGTTACATTCTATATTTTTATAGTTAAATTGATCTTTCATTATGCTACGAGTTTTATATTTTTAAATGAATCTTCTAATTTGTAAGCGTTATCGGCCCAAGTCTTAGAGCCAATTGCTTTCCAGTGACCGTGATCAGCCATCTTAGGAAATGAACTGTGAATAGTTCCAATTTCAATATTCTCAAGAATGCAATTTGCTACCGTTACGAATTTATTAGCTTTAAGAGCTAGGGCTGTTAGGAAGGTATCAGATTTAAGAGACTTGATCTCAATTGTTTGA
>Ga0257110_1000901_pt1 | contig 13942 bp, 13 predicted proteins | sample LP_taG_7_FD_190184 | JGI IMG/M metagenome (GOLD analysis project Ga0257110, IMG submission 190184) | Marine microbial communities from Northeast Subartic Pacific Ocean, Canada - LP_J_2015_P26_10m | ecosystem: Environmental > Aquatic > Marine > Oceanic | place: Canada: Northeast Subartic Pacific...
CAACATATTATTAACTTTTATGATAATCTAACTGATTATACAGCATTTATACAAGATGATACACATAATCATATTCAGAAAGAAGATTATAGTAAATTCATAACATTCGTTAATAATTGTTCTATTAATAAAAATTATTTCACAGGTTATCCTGCAAAATACAGGCAGGGTTCTAGAGGATCACAAAAAAGAACTTTTAACAACGGTTGTCATAGTGCTAGTATTGATACTCCAAAAGATGCGGTTAAAATAAGCTCTCAAAAATTAAATATTAATTTACCAAAACATTATATTACTTACGTATGCGCTCATTTCGTTTGTTCCAAACAAGCTATTATTACAAAAAATGTTGAATATTATAAAAATCTATTGCAGTATTTACATTCATCAGAGGATTATTCTCCAAATAAAAAAGGTTATATTTTTGAGCATATGTGGGCTATTATATTTCTTTAAATAATATAATAATATTTACTTATTATATTATATGAGTATTCAACCTGTAAATATTGTAACTATTGAAGAAAATACACCATCTATGAATTATGAAAATATTGAAAATATTCACGAAATTAGACCATCTACTAGATTAACAGATAGGAGGTCTGGAATTATTAATAGTTTTAAACCAAAAAGGAGAAATACAATGGGGTTATGTAGTGATTGTTATCATACCATTTATGATAATGAAGAATATTATTTTTGTAAAAAATGTCATGATAAATTATGTGTTACTTGTTGGAAAAATAACACTAATTGTCCAAAATGTGGTCGAAAAATAAAAAAATCCAATAATTGGATACCTGTAAAGGAGGGGAGTTGTTTGTGGAAATTATTTCGAAAATTTACAAAATGTTTTTTCTGCTTACCTAACAAGGCAAACATTTAAAGTATTTTTTGATTTTTCGGTATTTTATACCATTGTGTCATACATCTTACACCTCCACCACCTGTAAATATATTTTCAAATGGTATTGTCCTTACTATTAATCCAAAACTTTCTATTAACTTATATATTTTTTCAAATTTCTTTTTATATGCTGTTATTACATTCTTACCTATTAACAAAAAATTTGTTGATAAATTAGGATCATGTCTTTCACTCATATAATCCTCCACTCTATATATATTATATCTTTCTCTCAATTTACTTGGTAATCTCTTTATATAATCGCTTGAATATAATATATTATTTCCAGGTAATACTCCAAAGCAACAATCTAAATGTAAAGCATGATGAGGTACTACTATTATCTCCTTGTTTTTAAATTCATCTTTTAAAAACTTTATTCCACTATTATCCGTTCTATTTCCTTTACCTACAAATATTATATCTCCATCTATTATTATATCACCACCATCTAAATTTACTTCATGTGGTACTATTTTACCTTCACTTTTATAAGGTATTACATCTACTTCACTTTTTATTTGTGCTGATCTTGTCTTATTATTTATCATTTGAGGCATTAAATAAACCTTATTCTCTATCGTAAATGAACTATCTCTTACCCACAACGACATACATATATCTTTCTTTTCCTTCTTTAATGGCTTTATTACTTCTATTCCTGTTTTTTTTATTTCACTTTCCAGTTTTTTTAATGCTTCTCTCAATCTTAATTTTTTATCATCGCATTTTTCTTTATTATATATGTGATCATTCCCCATATATATTATTCCACTTAGCATATATTATATTTACATTATAATATATACTTACATTACCCTACCCATTACACACCATATACTATTCATACTTCTTAAGAATTTTGTTATATCATTACTAGGTTTATTTACTGGCGACCAATCTATCATATTTTTTCTATTTTGTTCTATTATTAAATCTTCTAATTTATTTTTTACTATGTCAGAATTTATATTATGACCGTGATATTTTTCTATTTCCCATTGTGGAGATATATACGGATAATTTTCAGGATATAATATTGTTATTTCTACATTTATACTGTAATCTAAACTTTGTAATAAAGAGTTTACTCTCTCATCCACAATCTCTGTATTGTTAATATATCTTTCACTATTTGTTGATTTTATTCTTATCTTTAAATAATTCTTTCGTAAATTAAAAATATTTCTTCCCAAACTCGCCACCACTCTCACATTTGAACTATTGTTTAATAATTCACTTTCATTTACTATTTCTTCTAAATTTACATATTCACTGTTTTCATTTATAAATAACTCATCTTGTTTCCTTTTCAATACTGTTAAACTTTTTCTTTCTATATGCGCCATGCTGCTTTCATCTATTATTTCTTCATTCATTTTATTTTATATTTTTATTTTTATTTAATAAGATTTTTTTTATTTATTTTACAAAATTTCATTTACGACTCTCTTCAAAATGTTTTAGGCCGTTTGATATAGCCACAACTATACACTTTCTACATATACGTTCATTCAATATATATTACACTCTTTTTTCCCTTCAAGAGAGAAGAGAGAACACAGAACAATCAATTATATCAAAAAATATATAATATTTTATATACATATTATATATTTATGACTGATAAAACTATTGTCGTAGGATTACTTGGTGACAATAAACCATATATGTTTAAAAACTCATCAGGAATGATTGACGGTCTTGATTATGAAATTTGGAAAGTTGTAGAAAAAGAACAAGACTTAAAATGTGAATATAAATATGTTGAAACTCCCAATTATGACGAAGAAATTCAAAAACTATCTGATGGCAAATATGATGTTTTAGTAGGTAATATATCTATTACACATCCTAGAGCTAATGATGTTTTATTTACATCGTTATCTTATTTAGACCAAAATAGAATGATTTATAAACACTCTGATAGTGATATTTATTGGAGATATTTAGGTGCTTTCGCATCACGTGGGCTTGGACCATTCGCTATGATTATTTTTATGGGTCTCATATTAGGTTACTTTCTCATGTTAAACAGAAGAAAAGGTTCATTCATTAATGTTTTTTATAACACTATGATTTCATTATTAGGTGAATATCAAAATTTAGGCACCAAAACTAGAAGCAATTATGTCGAATTCTTTATTTCATTCCTTATCCTTATTGTTTCATTTTATTTTACTATGTTCTTACAGGGTGCTACTACCACTGATATTATTAGAATTGAATCAGAAAATGACCCCTTCACACATGTTAGCGATCTTGCTAACAAGAATATTCTTACTATTAAGGGTACATCACAAAGTTCTTTTATGAAATATTATGAAAGTAAAGTTAAACTTGATGTTACTGAAATCGATTATGATGACCTTCCAGAAGACGTCAAGCAACAAGCAGAAGAAGGAAATATTGTTAGTGGAGGTATCGCTGATTATTATTTAAAAAATTCTAAAAAATATGACGGTATCTTTGTTTCTGAAGAATCATTTAAACAAGTTGAAGATAAATATCCAGACCTGAAAATATCTCATATTAATATGGGTTATGATGAAATCGCTATGGCTGTTAATAAAGATGATGTTGATTTACTCAGAGCTATTAATATTAGTCTCGCCTCTATGAAAGATAATAAACTGTTACCTAATATATGTGAAAAATTCTTTAAAGGTGATAACACTAAATGTATTTTGTAAGTAATTTATATATAAAATATTTATTATTATATATAAATGTACCGCAAAGGATTAAGTTCACGTGCTAATAAAGTTTCATCACTGGTCGCATCTACTGATAATAGTGGACCAGGTTCGATTGGACAAGACACAGTTCCTACTGCAGGAGCACATGGTATTAGAAAAAATGTATTTAGAAGAATGCCATCCCTTATACCTAAAAAATCAGTATCCAGATTTAGTAAAATGGCTATACCTACTCGTCCATTCCCTTTCTCAACTAAACAACACTTAGCAGAAGCTATTGTAGAATATTTCATTACCAATCATGATAAAGCTTGGAGAGCTTACGGTCATATTGGTTCTTGGAATACTTCGGCAATTACAGATATGTCTAGTTTATTTACTGATATAGCTAACGGAGGAGCACACGACAATTTAATATTACTTACAGAAAATGAATTATCAGCTATATCTAATTGGAATGTTTCAAATGTTACTAACATGTCTAAGATGTTTTTATACTCTAAATTCAACGGTGATTTAAGTAACTGGAATGTTTCAAAAGTTACTGATTTCTCCAATATGTTCGAATCATCATTTTTTGCTAATGACACTATTCTCAAATGGGATGTTCGTTCAGGAACCGATTTCACTAGTATGTTCCAAAATATCGGCAGTTTTACTACTAATCTAAGATATTGGAATATTACATCAGGGGCTACTCTTACTGATATGTTTTTGAATACTGGTAGTATTGAAACCTTAGGATATTCGCCACCAAATGCCACACCTCTTTATTCCTTCTTTAACAAAATTACTATCATTCTTAATGGAACTAATAGCATCCGTCATGAGAGAACAGAAAAATATAAGGAAGCAGGAGCATTCACTCTTACAGGTGAAATTCCATTTATTAGCTCTAATAACCTTGATGTTGATGTAGTTAATGCGAATGACACTCCTTACGAAATTATATATACGGCTGAAAATTCTTCACGATTTGCTTCTGGTGTTGATGCAAGCACAGAAACACGAAGAATTAATGTTGAAGATAATACCCTTCCTGTTATTACATTAACAGGTCCATCCAGTGTAACATTAGAACGTGGCGATACATACACCGACCATGGAGCTACTGCATCTGAAGGAGCCACTGTTACCAATGATATCGACGCAGCAATTAATGACGGAACAAATAATTATACCGTTGGTTCATATGATATAACATATTCAGCAACTGATGATCATAATAATACTGGAACAAAAACTAGAACTATTAATGTTGTTGATACTACACCACCCACTATTACGTCGGGAGTAACAGGTGTAGATTTAACTGAGAATACAGGCGCAGGACAAACTATTTATTCTATAACATATAGTGCTGTGGCTAATGAGGTCGTAACTCTTTCAATATCTGGAACAGATGCTTCCTTGTTAAACTTAGCCGCGGAGGTTGTAACATTAATTGCCAATCCTGTTTATGACACTAAATCTAGCTATAGTTTTGATGTCATAGCAAGTGATGAATATAATAATAACAGTTCTATCACAGTAACATTCTCCATTACAAAAGAGTAGGTATAATTTTATTTATATAAATTATATATTCATTTATAACATATATTCATTAATATTATCAAGATATTATATTGTTAATATTAATGCAACTAATAAATTTACCTTCTGAATTATTGTATAATACATTTACATTCTTAACTAATGAAGAAATTATTAATTTTACATTTATCAATTCTAACTTTTATAAAATGATACACCAACCATTTTTTAGGGAATATATTTCTTATCGACCCCACCCACTCGTTTTTGATTTTTTTGGAAATATGTGCTCTATTTGTAACCAAACTATATATATTCTTGATGATAATACTACATATATAGAATGTGGACACAGATACTTATCCAAATAAAAATGATTTATTTTCCATATAATTTCCATATACAACATACAATCACACATTATCAACAGATATGAATACTTATACTGAGCCCATCACTTTTAAGATGCCATTTAAAATTAATATTTATCACAAATCATATTCCCCTACAATAAAAATCTCCTTTAAACATCTAACCGTCAAAAAAGATTTTAGTTATTCTAATATTCCCCGCATGAACATTAACGACCCCAGGCACAGTCAGAAGTAGTTTTTAAAAATTTTAATTTAATTAAATAATTTATTTATTTTTTAATTAAATCTCTACAAAACGGTTGTTTCAAATATTTTACTTGTTACCAAATAAGGATCACAATTTGAACTTGGACGTCTATCTTCGAAATATCCCATTTCTTTTTTCAACGTTTCATGTCCTATGCGGATTGAAGAACCACGATTCGCCACACCATTTGAAAATACATCATAACTTGCTGTCTCATGTTCTCCTGTCATTCTTTGTTCATTATTTTCACCATAAACTTTCATGTGTTCTTCATGTTTATTAGATAATTTTTCAATTGCGTCATATATACATTCTAACCCTGTACTATTTACTCCACCTTCTCTCATATCCTCTGTACTAAAATTCGCATGACACCCAGAACCATTCCAATCTCCCTTTAATGGTTTTGGTTCTATATTTATTATTACGTTATACTTTTCAGATAACAAATACAGAAAATATCTAGCCATCCATAAATGATCACCAGCTTCTATACCAATACAAGGTCCTACTTGAAATTCCCATTGACCAGGTGCTACTTCCGCATTAATACCAGATAACTTTACTCCATATTCTAAACACATTTTCGCATGTTCTAATGCTAGTTCTCTTCCAAACGCATTCTCACCTCCCACTCCACAATAATACTGCCCTTGCTTTTTTGCTGATTTGAAAAATGATTGTGTATTTGGTTCAAACATAAAATATTCCTGTTCCAATCCAAACCATGGACTGCTATCTAGATTTTTATTGAACTTTATATTTGCTTCATATCTATTATTACTTTTTGTTGGCTCTCCCTTTTCATTATATGTATCACACATTACATATACAATGTTGTTTGAAGCTTTATCTGACACAAATACTCTACAAGGATTTAATGTTATCTCTGAATTTGTTCCTTCTGCTTGCCCAGTTGAACTACCATCATAGTTCCACTTTGGTATACCTTCTTTCAAACTTTCTAACACTCTCATTTTACTTCTTAGTTTACCAAACCCATCCAGCCAGACATATTCCACCAAATACATATATATACATATTACAATTTATTGCTTTAAATTATTTATTATTTTTTTTTGTTTTAAAAGATATCTCCTGATATAATTTAGAACTTTCTATTGTATTTCCAAAATTATCCATATATGAATAAAATAAGTCTTTTTTAAATATTACAATTCTATTATATTTATTACCTACATGTGTGTCTTCAATCCATTTCGTTTCATCTAATTTATTCTCCTTCATTGTATTTACTAATTTTATTTTTGTTTCTTCTGTATTATTTTTAAATCCTATTGAATTTAACGATGATAAACAAAAATTTTTATATATTTTAAAACTAATACCACTATTTCTCGACGCATCTGGTGTAAGAAATATTACTGCTTTCCACTCATCATATATATTGTCTTTATTATTTTCATCATAATTTATATTTATTCCATCCTTAATGAATTTACATGGTTTTAGATATGAAATATAACTATCATTTAATATAAATATTTTATTTCCTATTATTTTTTCTATTTTTTCCTTAAAGACATTTTCTATTTTATTTTCAAATAATTCAGGAAAATTACCTTCTATTTTATATTCATTAATACTAAATATATCATCTCTACCATCCTCTAGTAACTCTCTTTGTCTATTTGATAACATTTTTATATATACACTTCTTATCTTATCTGGATTTTCATAAAAATAATCATATATGATTACATTTGGTATCTTTTTTATGTATTTTTTAACATTCATTTATAGAAATTCTTTTAATATATATTTAAACACTTTTTTATATTCACAATATATAATGAGTGGATTTAAATATAAAGGTGTTGATTTTAATGATTTTATGGAAACATCAGGAAGCAATACAATATCATCTTCATATAATATGCCTACTGTGACTCTTGGGAATGGCGCCGATTCTAATTCATACCGGGAAATTAGAAGTGAGAATGCTATATATAATGCTTTTAAAGTAGATGGTAGTCCTATTCTTGGTAATTTCAGAGTTAAACCTCAGTTTGACCAACCGTCTACTACAACTAATTTACCAGATTCATATCATGAATATAAAATTCAAGTTCATTCAAAAAATGGTCCTGCTGGTGTTGTAGGGGCTCAAGGCCCGAACGCGAATAGCCACAGCGGCGGAGCAGGAGGAGACGGAGGAGACGGAGGAGACGGAGGAAGAATGCGTCAAATACAACCTACCACATATACTGGGACTCCCTCACTTTCAATGAGTATGCAAGATGTTACCAAGGTGAATGGTTATGAAACAGATAGAGGTGCTGCCACCATAGTTATTGGTGGTAGCACATTTAAAATAACCAATGGAGGACAAGGTGGAAAAGGCGGACAAGGGAACGGGGCCTCACCAAGACATAAAGGAGGAGGCCCGCCAAAAAGATGTGGTGGTGGAAGATCAAACAATGGAGGCGGTGGTCACAAAGGGCCTAAAGGGACTAAAGGTCCTGCCGCAACTGTTAGTGACTATGCGGGTATGCCATCAAATGCGTTCTACGTTGACCAAAGTGGTAGTGATCATGTTGGAAGAGTGTTTTTATTTCCATAAAATAACATATAATAATAATATAAATATTTCTATTGTTATTATATTATGTCATTATTTGTAATTGATGATTTTTTTGAAGACCCCGATTCTGTACGTAATCATGCGTTATCATTAAAATATAATTATCATTCTTATCATCCTGGTGTAAGAACAGACCTACCCAAAGACTTTAAAATTATAAATGAAGTAGTAGATAAACTTTCTGATATTTTAAATACCGATATTTATCCTACTGGTGATTCTTTTTCATTTCAATTAAACGATGTAAATACTACATCGTGGATACATACAGATATTTCACCTATGGTACTAAAAAAACAACAAAAACAAAATATTACGTCCTGGGCAACAGTTATTTTTTTATCACCAGATGCACCTATAGAGTGTGGTACTTCAAATTTTTCACAGATTGTAAATAATAACGAACTAACAAATTTACAAGATTGTTTTAATTATTTTAATAATGATAACAATTATATTAATAATAGTGAATTTTATAAAATACAACAAAAATTTCACGATAAAACTAAACTAATACAACATACATCATTTGGTAATGTTTATAATAGATGTATTCTTTATGAATCTCAGTATTACCATGAAGCTACCAAGTATTTTTCTAACAATTTACATAATGGTCGTCTTATTCAACTCGTATTTTTTGAAACATCATCCGATAAAAATATATCTTACATTGATACATTTAAACTTATTGATAATTCTCAAAAACTAAAAAAATATATTATTAAAAAAGATCATGATAAAGATCATGATAAAGATCATGATAAAGATGATGATGATAGTACTATAAATATTGATGAAAAGAACACACTATTACAATTAGCTTCTCATGGAACATCAAAAATTGATTTATGGGCTCAATACATAATTAATTTATACTTTTAATAACTCTTATAAAAAAAACTAATACAAATCTTTCACCGTAAGTTATTTCTAAACCCGAATGTTTATTTTTTGAACAAAAAATTAAACAATCTCCCTTATTAGATTGTATTTTTAGTCCGTTAGCAAATTTTGTTCCACCTCCTTCAAAACATTTGGGGTCATTCAATAGTATCATAGCACTCATTACAGCGTCGTCACTATGATAGTCTAAAAAACTCTGTGTATCCACACTATAACGCACAATAAAAGCATCTCTAATATCTGTTGTATAGTCCGTTTTTTCCATATCATATAATTCAAATAATTTTGAGTATATTTTTTCTCGAAACATAAATAATATATTTCTTTTTGTGCTAGCATCTAAATCATCAACTGAAATATCGTATGTTGGATATCGTACGTGTCTATTATTTTCCCATCCACCTTTTTTTTTTACAATTTCTTTTGCCTCATAACATAACCAATCACAGGTTGGTCCATCTATTATATTTCTTTCTAAAAATACATTTGAAAATTTTGTTTTTTCTATTGTTTCCTCACTTATTAATATACCATCTAATACTTGATTATCTAAAACGTCTAAAGCACCATTTTCATCTGATTTTTCTCCATGAATTGGAAATATATTATTTTCATCCTTCTCCTCCTTCTCCTCCTCCTCTTCTATTTTATATAGCGTATCCCAATTATCTAATCTATTATACTTTAAGAAATATGACCCTTCATTATTTATTTGTGACCTTATAAATTCATACTCTTCTTGGCGTTCCTTATTATTTTCTGATAATTTATCAAAAAAATTTGTGTGGAATATATCTGTTGTTGAAAATTTTGTTACATCAATTTCCTTTCCTTTCATTTTTATTTCATACTTATTCTTTAATTCTTTCACCTCCTTATGTCTATTCATATAAAATCTTTGATATATTTGATTCATATCTAAATACGGAGTATACTTAACATCTTCACTGTAAGCAGCAAAAGCTATTACTACTCTTCTATCATTGTTTTCATATAAATCATCTATACTGCCATGTAACATATCACCTCCTCTAAATATTATTTGTTTCATTAATTCAGGAAATATAATACCAATATCTTTTCTTTCTTCATCATATATTAATGTTGGGGTTTTTGATTTTGTTAAATATAATATACCTGTAAACATCATTTTATTATTCCCCTTTTTTATACAATTTCTTTGGTATTCATCATAATCTTTATGTAAATAACTACTATTTTCACTTTTAAACCAATATTCTACATGAATATTATCCTGTTCTATTATATTTTCGTTATTATAATCGTAATTATTTAAATAAGAAAAATTTGAAACTCTCATATTAACTCTATGTAAATGGTAAGCAACTATATCACCTATTAAATTATCAAAAAAATTTTCAGGATTATTCCTTACTTTATACGCGTTTAATAATGAGTTTTCACTATTACTTTCTACCAAATCACATAAATTATCAACATCTATATTTTCTATTTCTGTTTCCCACTCTTTAAATAATGCCATTATAATATGTATTATTATATCTGTTTATATTTATTTACTTACATAAATTTATTGTTAATAAATTATTATCTTCCATATATTCTTTTATTTCTATTAATAAAGATTTAGTTCTATCATTTCCAAACAACAAAGCCGTCTTGGCCTTTTTCCATGATGGTAAAAATATTTCATTTTTCATCTTTTCATATGTATAATTATGTTTTTTAAATATATCTGATACTATTTCATTATTTGATGAACAACTTATTATAGGTACTTCAAGCTTTTCAAATGATGTATTTTCTATATCTTCTTCTTTTAAATCTTTTATGTTATAATTTTCTTTGTAAAAAATATATTCATTACTTTCTTTTATTTTTTTATTTATTATAGTATCATTTAAAATTTTATTTATTGTTATATCTCCTATCATATACCCATTTAATTTTTCTTTTTTTACCATTACTAACTCTGAATAATAATATTTTCTATGGTGATCATCACTATATTTTTCATTATTATCATGATTTAAATCACTAGTTTCTTCTATTTCTTCTATTTCTTCTTCTGTTGCGGTTGTTTTTACACTAATTTCTTTAAATCTATGAGGACAAATCTCTTTATTATCTAAGTAATAAAACCCCGAGCTTTTATTATTTAATAACAATTCATTCTTTACAGGGATTGTTAAATATATATTTTCTATTTTTACACATTTTTCTATATTTGTATTCAATTCACTTTCACCATGTATCTCACATAATTCCTCATATGAACCAGTATATTCATCTGTTGATATTATAAAACAATCAGGTATATCTTCATTTAACATATATAAGAATAAATCAGATGGAAATGGTTCTTCCTCTTCCTCGCCTGTATTTTTATTTATAAAGCATTCCCTCTGAATTGTGTCACAATAACCTCTGTTTCGGTGAAAATCTTTCTCTTCTTTTGTAAATGAATAAAATATTTCATAATCATTTATATCTAAATCTTCTATTTTTAACACTTTTTCTAACAAATTTAAAATGTTTTTTGTGTATAGATTACGTTCTTTGTTTTTATTTTTAGCTAATGGAAAATTTCCATCATTCTCGGGAAAATTTAATTCAATTAAAACCGGTTCTAAGGCATCACAAATCAATTTTAAATGATTATTTAATAAATTTTCATTTTTTACTACGTACATATAATTATTACAAATACTCATAATATTAATATAATAATATATTTATTTTCTCATTTTTATACATTAAATCATCACTATAAAAACCTTGTATTGTTACCCTATATTGGTTAGTGGTCTTTATTTCCGATACTGAATGTTCAGTTTTTTTAATAAAAACTCCCTTATTCTTCTGTGGATTTATTTTATATATATTATTATCTATATAATAATTAAATATACCACCATCTTCTTCCCTCAAATCATTTAAATATATTGTTAACGCATAATCTACATGACCATCATTATGCTGACCAACATTACAATTTAAACCCATAAAATGAAACATTAATTTAATACCTCTGCATGGGATTTTTAAATTATTTTCTATTTCATATGTTAATTTATTATACAAATCACTATCTTTTTGTATTATTTTTACATATATTTTATTTCCATTATTTATAATTTCATCATCCCATGAATCATGATTTGTGTAATCATAATCATTACTTTCTATCGCATTGTTGGCACACATAATACTTGTAGCTAATAACTTTTCACTTAAAAAATTATCATATTCAACAACATTTTTTTTATAATCTACCATAATAATAAATATAGTTATTTTATTATATTGTTTTTATACATTTCGTATATACTAAAAAGTATAAAAAATATAAAAAATTGAATAGTTATTTACATTCACATTACATGTTTTTTTATTTTTTATTTCACTTTATCTTCAAATTCATATACAGCATTTAACATACCCTTTATTTCACTTATATCGCTCTTCATTTCACTTATATCGCTCTTCATTTCTTTAATCGCATTCATAATATCTATCAAATTTACAGGTTTATTTTCCACCTCTGCGATATCTTCATTTGACCCACAATTCTTACTAGTTTTTGAACTCATTGCTGTATTTGCCAAGCGATCCGCATGCTTATTTTCATTTCTAGGAACATGCTCCGCAGTAAATTTCACACATCTTTTTAGTAAATTTAACGCATCTTCGTATAACTGTGCTGTAACTTTAGCACTCCATACTCCGTTTAATTGATTGATTATTAACTTAGAATCACCCTTAATATGTAAAGATAAATACTGTCTTTTAATTGCTGCTTTCAACCCGTTAATTAACCCGGAGTATTCCGCTTGATTATTTGTTACACTCTCACCTAAGTATTCATAACCAGATTCTAATTCTTCGCCATTTTCGTCGTATATTACAAACCCTGACCCACCTATACCTGGATTACCTCTCGAACCTCCGTCGAAATATAGTGTGTAATTTACATTTACATTACCTGAAACTTTCTGGGAAGTTGTTTGACTCATTTTATTCTTATAATACAATTAAGTAGATTGTATTATCAATTTTTTTTATAATATTCTAAAAATTCTAATACTCTATCTAATTTCGTAATAATGCAAAATTAATAGCATGTAAAGTATGTATATGAAAGTTTTAGTCTATGGCAGTAATGGTTGGATCGGCCAACAGTTTATCAATATACTTCATGATAGAAACACCGAATATGTGTGTGGTCTATCTCGTGCAGACGATTACCAAAACGCATCGGAGGAAATCACCTCGACTGGCGCAACTCATGTGGTGTCTTTTATCGGTCGGACCCACGGTAAAATCGGAGACCGAGAATATACTACAATCGACTATTTAGAACAAGAAGGTAAATTGACAGAAAATGTCAGGGATAATCTATATTCTCCATTAGTATTAGCTATGATTTGCAAGGAACATGGTATTCATTATACCTATCTGGGAACAGGTTGCATTTTTAAATTCGACGATGAGCACCCATTCGGTAAAGAAGAAAATGGCTTTCGTGAGGGGTGCCATCCTAATTTTTTTGGATCTTCCTATTCAATTGTAAAGGGGTTTACAGATAAGTTAATGCATCTCTTCGGTGATAGCGTATTAAATCTTCGTATCAGGATGCCTATAACTGGTACAAAAAATAGTCGGAATTTCATAACCAAAATC
>Ga0257110_1000902_pt1 | contig 13930 bp, 10 predicted proteins | sample LP_taG_7_FD_190184 | JGI IMG/M metagenome (GOLD analysis project Ga0257110, IMG submission 190184) | Marine microbial communities from Northeast Subartic Pacific Ocean, Canada - LP_J_2015_P26_10m | ecosystem: Environmental > Aquatic > Marine > Oceanic | place: Canada: Northeast Subartic Pacific...
TATTGGTACGACTTTATTGGCGGTACAAAAACAACAAACGGTGTTGACACAGAAACACTTACATTTTTCCAAGTATTAGACCCACCTAGTATGAGTGAAATGGTACAAGACATTTCAACTAAGCCACATGGGTATGCTAAAACTGTATTTGACAGTAAATTATTATTTGATGATGTTAGAAGACAAACAAGAGGCGATTCTGTATTTGCAGAAGTAAAACAAGGAAGCCAAGTAATAGGTTTTAACAAAGAACTTGGTGCAGGCTTTGGTGTGTTACTACAAAAAGCAGAAGGCGATAGTAACGGTTACGCAATTACTGTAGACAAAGAAGAAGGCAGATGGCACACAGGCTTTACATTTATTAACAACAAACTACAAGCACAAAATGATACAATGTGGTTTGGTACAGGTAATGCAGACTTAGAGTATTCCACAGTAAGTCAGTTTGTTGAATACTTACAACCTATTAATACTAATATGTTTGCTAGTGCAGGATTTGAAATAAGCCGCACAGAAGTTGAAGGCTTTACAGAACAATTCAGTGATTACAATGTGAAAGTTGACAAGTTTGAAACTAATGATGCTAAAATATTTGCAGATATAAACTATCGTTTACATAGCAGAATAGGGTGGACATTGATTACTGCTGGTGTTGACCATTATGAATCTATTAACGATACTAGTATTAGGTTTGCAGATGTAATGACATATAAATTTGAAGATGAATTAACAGTTGGCAAGTTAAGTGTACAACATAACTGGAATCAGTTCTATTTTAAAGGAAACTTTAATACAGAAAGTTTAAATAGTTTTGAAGTTGGATTTAATTTACGTTTTTAACAATCCCGATAGTGATTGGCTGATGCAATGGGACGCCTGAGATAAGCAAGACTATCATAACAATGAAAGATGAAATATGAGACAAAGAGTTGTTAAAAAAAGAACTAGCAGACGTGCTAGTTTTTTTATGACTTATTCTCCGAGCTCTTCTTGGTCTACACTCTTATCGCCACTCTTTATTTTATTAAATTTGTTTAATGTTTTAATAAGGTATTCGCGTTCTATAGGAGACAACTGCCAGGCTTCAGTATATGAAACGGCACCTTCACTGTAGATAGTGAGCTCTGCAACCTGCTTCAGAATTAGTTTTTGGTCTTTATCGAGTTTGCCTAGGAACCCGGAAATTTCCTCAGGTTCGGCTGTGCCTAGGAACCCGTGAAAAAATTTACTGGATCGAAGTTAATAGGTGCAACAAATTCATTTTTACATTCTTCGCTCTCACACACTACGCCTACTTCGTTTTTCACACCTTTTGCATTTACAGTATTGATAAACTCTTCAATTTCTTTACCAGTACCGTTATCTGTGTTTTCTAAAAACTCTCTGATAATACCCTTGTCGCTGATTTGAATTTGCTTACCTTCTGCATCTGTATAATAAATGTTCTTAATACTATCAATCAAAAGCTCAAAGTTTAAATCTGCAAGTTTAACAAAACTATCGTTAAATGCACTTAATCTATCCATGTCGTTTGACATCTCTGAAATGCTTTGCATACTTCTTGTACTTTGGAAACTGGCTACGCCGGCTTTAATAGTATTAGAATAACTAAAAGGTAGTGCTGTAATTTTCAAACCATTTGATATATCAATGGAGTATTCGCTATCTAATTGCTCCATAGTTGAAAGACTTTCTTCAACACTTATGTTTACATTAGTGATTGTTTTACATTCTGGACACTCAGCATTAACTTCAACTAAATCTCCTCCACTTGCTCCTCTAATTGCAATTAGTAGTGCATCAACATCAGCACTAAACAATTTTTTAGGGTTTTTAATATCTGGTACGCAACTTTTAATTAAAGTAGCGACTGCTTCACCATTGAGTAAAGCATCTGGATTCTTAAGTACTAACTCGTCCTTTGTAGTCATTGGATAAATTGCAAATTCACCACTCTCAGGTACAGTTAATACATCAGCATCGTAGAACTTTCCACTTGATGGAATATTTGTCCATAGTTTAGGTGCTCTAAAATAAGCACTTAATGGATTTTGTATTTGCTCTGTCATTTAATCTCCTGATTATAATATGAATTAAAACAGTATTTATTACCATTCGTTAAAACTAGTTATAATTATCAGTAACCATTAAATGCAGTTTTAATGAAATGTGATAAATATCAGTATGGCAACCATTACAATGAACTTAGCAGACGGAACAGCAATCCAAGTACCTGAGTGGGCATTGGAAACTACCCAACAGGATGTACTTAAAGAGATTGGTAAACTTGTTAAAACCACAGGTGGTACTACAGCGGCACAAGAAAAAGCCCAAAAGGATGGAGAAAAACTTCTAAAGTTACAACAAAAAGAAGCCAAAGAAGAAAAAGGCAGAGCCAAAGAACAAGAAAAAAGAGATGACAAACAGTACAAGTTAGACAAAGAGCATAAAGCATCAATGGACAACTTGTCTGATGAGATGAAAAAGTTCAAAGCCGAAAAGAACAAATCAAACTTTGATAAAATTATAGACGACTTTGAAGAAACTGGTGAACAAGTTGGACGTTCATTGTTGTATATGGGTGAAAAAGCAGTTGCTGGTGGTTTAGCAATTGGAACTGCATTAATAAGTGGCTTAGGTTATGTTAGTAATGCATTATTAGGAGCAGGTGATACTTTAAACCAACTAAGTGATGTTGGTGTTGGAATGAATGGCACCTTTGCTGGTGTGGCTCAAAATGCTACAGCCGGTATTGCCGGATTGGCAGGACTTACAGGAAGTTTTGGTCAGGCGGCAGAATTAATACACAAGAATTCAAATGTAGTTGCTACACAAGGCTTTGGTAGATTTAGACAGTCAATGGACTTTGCATCAGATGTATCAGAAGAATTAGGCATGAGCTTCTCAGACAGTATGGAAATGTTTGGAGAAGCATTAAGTAAAAGACAAGCATCTATGAACTTACAAAACGTAGGGCAAGGTGCATTAAATAGAACAATCTCCACCACAATTAAAAGTCAAAGAACATACAGTATGGCACTTGGTATTAGTACTGACCATTTACAATCATTTGTAGACTCTCTAACTAGAAATAACGGACTACTTAATTCAACATTATTAGGTATGAACGATGGTATTCGAAACGAAGTAATGGGTGGTATAGAAGTATTTGCAAGTGGTATGGCTGGTTTAGGTGGATCAGCAGGTGAAGGAATTGCGGCGGCATTTACTAAAGCGGCATCAGCCGGTGCTATAGGACTTAGTGATGAAGCAGTAGGCTATGTCACAGCACTACCAAGTTTAGCAGGACCAATGAACGAGTACATTAGTGCGGTACAAAACGGAACACTTAGTCAGTCACAAGCACAAGATATGGTTACAGATTTAACAATGAACTTGGGTAATTTAAGCCAAGGTGAAAAAGCAAGGGTTAAATCATTAGCGGCAATTGGTGACCAAGACGCAGAGGCATTAGCAAATGCCATAACGCAATTTGAACAAAGTGAAGATAAAATGAAAGAACTTAACGAGCAGTTAGGTACAGCATTTGATATGGACACAGTTCAAAAAGGCACAAACGAATTTAATAAAGTATTGAATCAAGCCAAAGGCGGATTCAGTAATATGTTCTACAGTTTATTCAGTAATCCAGAAATTACTAAAGCATTATCAGATGGCATGAATGACATTCTAGCAATATTTGGTTTTGCTACAGACGGTGTAGGCAACAAAGCAATGGACATGGGCAAAGCAGTTGAGAAATTTGTCCCAATGATTAAGAGTGTTGTACAAGGTGTTGTAAATGTATTTAAAAATGTTGCAGAATTTTTTGCACAATATATAAACGCAGACGGCATGGACTTTGGTGGACTAATAAGTGCTATGCTTGGCAAAGCACTCAAAGGTATAATGAAGTCATTACTGTATGCAGTACCAGGTTTTATAATGGCTATCTTTGCCGTTGGTTATGCAAAAAATTTATTTGCAACAGTACTACAACCAAAAATGACACAATTTATGGATGGGCTATTCAAAGGCGCAGGCAAAATGGCAGGTTCTGTAGCAAGTAAAATGAAAGGATTTTTATCCAATGTATTTGAAGGCAGTAAAGGCATGGGCGGAAAAGTTGCCGGTATGGCTAAATCTACTAAAGACTTTCTTGCACCTGCGGGTGGAAAAGTTGACGGTATTGCTGGAAGAATAAAAGCAGGTATTACAAGTAAGTTTGGTTCTGGCGGAGGAGCCGGGGCGGCAACAACATTGAATACTGTAGAAAGTAAAGGCTCGGAACTAACCAAAAAAATGACTAACAAAATGACCGGCGGTGGAAAAACCGGCGGCTTCTTAAAAACTATAGCAGACGGTGTTAAGAAATTTGGCGACAACAAAGTAGTAAAAGGTGCGGCAAGTTTAGCCTTACTAGGTGGCGCAGTAGCATTAGCGGCAGTAGGTTTAAAACAATTTAACGAAGTTGACTTTACATCACTAATTAAAGGCACATTAGCATTAGGTGGATTAGTAATGCTAACTAAGTTCTTAGGTAAAGGTTCAACAGCAATGATTAAAGGTGCGGCGGCAGTAGCCATATTAGGTGCATCAGTTGTACCACTAGCATTTGGACTTAACTTAATGAAAGATGTTGGCATGGGCACACTTGCTGTATTAGGTGTAGCATTAATAGGACTAACAGCGGCGGCTGTTGGTATGGGACTAGCATTACCGTTTATACTAGCAGGTGCAGTAGCCATTGGAGCATTAGGACTTGCACTTATACCGTTTGGGTTAGGACTTAAAATAGTAAGCACGGCTTTACCAAGTTTCACAGAATCATTAGCAACATTATCAGAGATCAATGGCAAAGGTTTATTAGTTTCGGCGGCTGGTATGTTAGCAATTGGAGGTGCTATGGCATTAATGGCACCGTTATTACCATTTATGTTAATTGGCGCATTAGCGGCACCGGCTATTAAGTTTATGGGCGAAGCATTGCAAACATTTAATAATGTAAACTTTGCCAACCTTGCATTGGCTGGAGTTGGCATGAAAGCAATAGCAGAAGGCATGGCGGCTATGAGTGGCGGATCATTGAAGTCAAGCATAATGGATGGCATAGGTAGTATATTTGGTGCAGATAGTCCTATGGACAAACTAAAATCTTTTGTAGAAGGATTCGAAAGTATTAATTTTGAAGCAATTCATTTAACAGCAGATGCATTATCAACATTAAGCGATACATTATTTGAATTAAAATACACATTAGATGGTATGCCAGTATTACTAGATGGACTAGTAAAATCAGTAGACGGTTTTTCTGCAGGCTCATTAGTTAAACTAGCGGCAATTAAGGCACTAGGTGCCATCGGCGGCGGAGCAGGAATGGAAGGTGCAATTCAAGCCAATACGGCGGCACCCACAACTCCAGCAATAGTAGGTACTGGTGGCGGCCCAATGGGACAAGCACCATTAGACGGTGGCTTTGGTCCAGGTATTGCGGCTCCATTTGGAGCATCAATGAATACTCCGGTAACTCCAGCACAACCATTCTCAGCAAGTTATGGTGATGACGATGATGACTTTAGCGGACCTAACGCAACAAAAATTCCAGATGGCATGCCAAAGGCTAAGTTACCAGATCCAAACGATCCAGACTCCGATATGAATTCGCTAGACCAAATGGCAGAAATTATGCATAGACAGTTAGCAGTTCAAGAACAACAACTAGCAATATCCAAAAAACAAAACCGTAACATAGAAGGCTTAGAAATCTAGTTACCAGTTTTAAGTTGACTTAATTCCTAAATAGTGATAAATACATACATAATAAAGAGGAATCTATGGCAACTTGGCGTAAATATTTTAATAGCAGTAGTAACAGTGGCTTACCCGTTAATGTAACAGGTACCCCAACTGATGGCTATGCTACAACTCACTCACGTTATAGCAGTTGGCTACCAGAAGTATATGCTGGTTCGCCTAATAGGCTAATGAGGTACATTCAGTATGACCAAATGGATAATGATTTGGAAATTAATGCCGCATTAGATATCTTAGCAGAGTTCTGTACACAGGACGATGATTATACTAAACTACCTTTTGTGTTTAAGTTCAATGAAGATCCTAGCGATACTGAAATGAAAATTTTAGATAAAACTTTGGATCAATGGTGCAACTTAAATGACCTAAGACGTAGAGCATTTAAAATGGTTAGAAGTACATTAAAGTATGGAGACCAATTTTTTATTAGAGATCCAGAAACACATAAGTTATATTGGACAGATCCAGCAAATGTAGAAAAAGTTGTTGTAAACGAAAGTAAAGGTAAAGACATTGAATGTTATTACATTAAAAACTTAGAAGCCAACTTTGACGAACTAACGGCAACTAGTGCCGCTAGAATACATGCAAGACCATATGGTGCTGGCGGCGGAATGTTATCAGGCGGTAACATTGGTGCTAGTGCAGGTAACTATCAAACTAACACAGGCGATACAGGTGCTAACTACGGTAGCCCAGTAGATGCTAGTCATGTTGTACACATGAGTTTGACAGAAGGCATGGATCATAACTGGCCCTTTGGTATTAGTATCCTCGAACCAATTTTTAAAGTTTTCAAACAAAAAGAATTACTTGAAGACTCAATCATTATTTACAGAGTGCATAGAGCACCTGAAAGACGTGTGTTCTTTATTGACGTAGGTAATATGCCTCCACATAAAGCACAACAGTATTTAGAAAGAGTAAAATACGAAGTACAACAAAAACGTGTTCCTAACAAAAACAAAGCAGGTGAGAATGTTGCAGATGCGGCATACAATCCAATGAGTATGTTAGAGGATTATTTCTTTGCTCAAACGGCAGATGGTCGTGGTAGTAAAGTTGATACATTACCAGGCGGTAATAACTTAGGTGAGATTGACGACTTAAAATACTTTAACAACAAATTGTTAAGAGGATTAAGAGTTCCAAGTTCTTACTTACCTACAGGACCTGACGATGGCACAGCACAATACAATGACGGTAAAGTTGGAGTTGCATATATACAAGAATTCCAATTTGCAAAATACTGTGAACGTTTACAAAAGCAACTTATTAGACAATTAGATAGAGAATTTAAACTGTTCTTATCTCATAGAGGTATAGACATTGAAAATAGTACATTTAGTTTAGAATTTACACCACCAAACAACTTTAGTTCTTACAGAGAATTAGACTTAGATACGCAACGTGCAACATTATTTGGTAGTTTAGAAGCAGTACCTTACCTATCACAACAGTTTAAACTTAAAAAATACTTAGGATTAACTGAAGAAGAAATGAAGGATAACGAACTTTATTGGAAACAAGAGAATAAATACAATAGTGATGGTGCCGTACCACAACAAGATAACGTAGGGTTAAGGAATGTTGGAATACAAACTCCGCCAAGTTCGGACTTTGATTTAGATGCTCCTGTAGAAGATATACCAGATCCAGCAATGGATGTTAATTCACCCGATGTACAAACAATGGGACCACAAGGCGGACCAGAAATGGGACCAGGAGCAAGTGATATTTAATGAGACTAGACGAATTTTATAATCCAGAAAATGACAAAGCCACACCACGTGACTTTGATGATACTCGTAAGGGTAGACTTACTCTCGAAGCCTTAAACAAACTCCGTAAATACAGAGAACTTAAAAAAGCAGAGAATATAGAGCATGAAGCATTTGCATCTGTTATGTATTCTAAACAAGCCGCCCCAACATCAGACTTTTAAATGAAACTGGCGGTATGTGGATGCTCATGGTCCAGTCGCGATAAAAAACACCCCAATTTAGAATTCGGACAATTTGTAGCAGATTACTTTGATGCTGACTACACTAATTTGTCTATACCTGCCTGTACTAATTTTGGTATACGTTTACAAATAGACCATGCAATAGATGTACTGAATGCAGACTTTGTAATAATAAATGCAACAACACCCACAAGAATAGATTTTAAAATTAATAATAGTGATAGATACACACATGAAAATGGGTGGGATAATATCGATAAAACACTATTAACGGATAGTATTGGTTCTGTGTTTCAAGACGATTTAGATACTTCTTTTGAAGATAATCATATAGCAGAACGTTTATCTAAAGTAATGAATGCAGAAACACATGCATTATTTAAACAGTACTTCTTACACTTTTATGACCCCGATATAGAACGACATAAACAATACTACATACTGCAAAACGGTTTAGATAGATTAATTAAAACTAACACACAGTTCATATTCAGCCCAAATACATTTGAGTGGGCAGAAGGTATGAGTATGTCTAACTCTTTGTTAGAATACAATTTAGAGCCATTTAAGTGGGATATACCAGACAGTAATTTATTAGAAAACGGCATAGCAGAGTACTTGCATGTATGCGATGAAGTGTATGGTAATTGGGAAAATAGTCCTGGTACAGAACTGGCAAATCACCTACCTATAGAAAGCCACATTGAATTCAGCAAACATGTTATAAACCATATAAATGCAAACAAGTTAGATAAATAACATTACATAAAACATCCATACTGATACTGTAGACACAGAAAATCAGACACTTCTTAGGCATTTTGAGTCAAAAAAACACTCTTTTAACGCCGATTAACACATACTATATAAGTACAACTACAGCAATATATCCAATGGAGTATCTATTGGGTGTTATGAATATAATTAATTATAGGAGCTCATAATGTCAGAACGCAGTAAACTAGAACAAGTTTTAGAATTTTTGCTAGCCGAAGATAACGATCGAGCCGAAGAGCTACTACACGAGTACGTCGTAGAAACAGCTCGTAAGGAATACGAACGTATCTTAGACGAATCAGAAGTCGAAGTTGAAGAAGCAAAGACTGAAGAAGTAGAAGACGAAAACCTAGAAGAAACAGCAGAAGAAGATGAAGAAGCAGTTGAAGAAACTGTGGAAACTGAAGAAGAAGCAGTTGAAGAAGAAATTGATATAGCAGACCCTGAAGCAGATTTTGTATCAGATGTCGGAGAGGCAGATGACGAAATTGAAACAGACGAAATTGGTATGGATAGCGAAGAGGAAGAAGGTGGAGAAGAAGAGTTAGAAGACAAAGTCGACGAACTTGAATCCGAACTAGAAGACCTAAGAGCAGAATTTGAAAAACTAATGGGTGATGAAGAAGGTGACGCAGGTGATGATGCTGAAGAAGTGGAAGACGAAGTCATGGATATGATGGACGAGCCACAAGAAGAAGCAGTTGAATATGATTTAGACGAAGCAGAAGAATCAGAAGAAGACGAAGTTGTTGAAGAAGCAACTAAGTTATCTGATAACGTTGCAGACCCTAAAGGCGGAGACGCAGACAACAGTGAATCACCATTCACAAAGAAACCAAAAGAAACCAAAGTAACTGGAGCAGGTAACCCTGTTAAAGCAACTGATGGTGGAGATGGAAACAAAGGCGAATCAGCAAAAGATAGCGGTTCACCAGATAACTTAAACGTTAAACCTGCAAAGGCTTAATTAACTTTTTGTAAAGGAAGAAATAGTGCGTAAATTATACGAATATATGAGTCCAGAAGCATCTAAAATTCAATTACTTGAATCAGACGATGGCAAAGACTTGTTTATGGCTGGATTATTCATTCAAGGCGATGTTAAAAATCAAAATGGAAGAGTATATCCTAAAGATGAAATTCAACGTGCTGTGGAAAACGTAACAAAAAGACTTAGCGGTGGTGAAACTGTGATGGGCGAATTAGACCATCCAGAAGAACTACAAATAAATCTAGACCGAGTGAGCCATATCATTACAGAAATGCAATGTGATGGTTCAGACGGAATGGGTAAGTTAAAAGTTATAGATACACCAATGGGGAACATTGCAAAGGCTTTATTAAAAGCAGGTGCAAAGTTAGGTGTCAGCAGTAGAGGAAGTGGAAACGTTAATGAATCAGGTCGTGTGTCTGATTTTGATATCGTTACTGTAGATATTGTTGCACAACCAAGTGCCCCAGACGCCTATCCAAAGACCATTTATGAGTCTTTGTTTAACATGAGAGGTGGTAGCATGATATATGATATCGCCAAAGACTATACACACGGTAAACAACCTGGTGCACAAATGCACCTAGATAAAAGTATCGTTAATTTTATTAACGATTTAAAATTGAGGTAGGAGACTACTATGGCAGAAAAATTTGAAGACTTAATCGAATCAAGTGATTTGAATGAAGAAATTCGTTCATCAATCGTTGAGGCATGGGAAAGTCGTCTATCGGAAGCCCGTGAGGAACTTACAGCAGAATTAAGAGAAGAGTTTGCTCAAAGATATGAGCATGACAAAGGTCTTATTGTTGAGGCAGTTGACGGATTTATCAAAGAAAGAGTTGAAGCAGAAATGATTGAACTCGCTGAAGATAAACAAGCCGTTGCTGAAGAAAGAGTTGCTTACAAAAAGGCTGTTAGCGAACACTCTAAGAAATTAGAGAAGTTTGTTGCAGAACAACTAGCAAAAGAAGTTAAAGAACTTAGAAATGAGAGAACCGCAGTCGGTGAACATGTTTCTAAACTTGATGATTTTGTTGTTGAACAACTTAGTGGAGAACTTAAAGAATTCCACGAAGACAAACAAGCACTAGTAGAACAAAAAGTTAAGATGGTTACTGAAGGTAAAAAAGCACTTACAGAAGCCAAAAAAGACTTTATCAAACGTGCCGCTGACAAAGTCGAGGCAACTGTAAACACTATCGTAACAGAGAATGTTAAACAGTTCCGTGATGACATCACAGCCGCAAGAGAAAACGATTTCGGTCGCAGAATCTTTGAATCCTTTGCAAATGAATATCGTTCAAGTTATTTGAATGAAACCTCAGATGTAAAAGATTTGGAAAAACAAATCGCTAATGTTAAAGAGCAATTAGAAGAAGCAAACAAAGAAGTTGAAGCGAAAGCAGAAGCAACTAAGTTAGTTGAATCAAAATTGAATGTAGCAAATGACAAGTATGCTCGTAAAGAGACTATAGACTCATTGCTTAAACCTTTAGCAAAAGGCAAAAAAGAAATAATGGTTGACCTTTTAGAGAGTGTTAAAACAGAAAACCTAGAGAAGCAATTTAATAAATATCTTCCAAGTGTTTTAGACGGCGAAACATTACCTAAAGAGTCGCGAAAACCATTAAATGAATCAGTGACATCAGAACACACTGGTGATAAGAACGTTCAGCCTTCAACTGAAGATGAACAGGATATTGTCGAAATTGAGAATATCCGTAAATTAGCCGGACTTTCAAATTAGGAGAAAACAATGGCAGAATTATTTGAAAGCAACTGGTCAGCAACCAAGGACGCACTTTTAGAAGGTCTTAACGGATCTCGTAAAAGTTCACTAGATGTTGTTCTTGAAAATACTAAAAGATATCTTCAGGAATCAGCAACAAGTGGTGCTACTCAGGCTGGCAACGTTGCAACTTTAAACAAAGTAATGTTACCTTTGATTAGAAGGGTTATGCCTTCAGTCATTGCTAACGAACTCGTAGGTGTACAACCAATGAGTGGTCCAGTAGGACAAATCCATACACTAAGAACACGTTATGCCGAATCGGCAACTGGCGTGAATCCTGGTGATGAGGCATTAAGCCCATTTAAGATTGCGAATGCATATTCTGGTAACCCAGATGCAACAGCGGCTTCGGAAGGAACTGCTGGTAAGAAATTATCAATCCAAATCTTAAAGCAAACTGTTGAAGCAAAAACTAGACGTTTAAGTGCAAGATGGACATTTGAGTCAGCTCAAGATGCCGAATCTATGCATGGTCTAGATGTTGAAGCAGAAATTATGCAGGCTCTAGCACAAGAAATTGTTGTTGAAATTGACCAAGAAATCATAGGTTCTTTAAGAACTCTTGCTGGTTCTGGTACAACTTTAGACTTTAACTCTGTGACTGGTACACAAACTTATGTTGGTGACAGACACGCAGTATTGGCTATTGAGATCAACAGAGCGGCTAACAGAATCGCGGCAAGAACAAGACGTGGCGCAGGAAACTATATTGTTGTTTCACCAGAAGCATTAACAATACTACAATCTGCATCTACTTCAACTTTTGCTAGAACAACTGAAGGTTCTTTTGAAGCACCTACTAACACAAAACTTGCAGGAACACTAAACGGTTCTATTAAAGTTTTTGTTGACAGTTATGCGGCTGACGGTACTAAAGTACTTGTTGGTTACAAAGGATCAAGCGAAACTGATGCACCTGCATTCTATTGCCCATACATTCCTTTAATGAGCACAGGCCCAGTAATGGACCCTGCTACATTTGAACCAGTAGTGTCATTTATGACAAGATATGGTTACATTGAACTTACTAACACAGCAAGTTCTTTAGGTAATGCGGCGGATTACGTTGATGCAATTACATTGTCAAACGTGGCATTCCAGTAAGAATTAATTTTTTTACTAGCGAATAAGCAGTACATATTAAAAAGCACTTCCTTAGGGAGGTGCTTTTTTTTGATTTCTTTCCCAATTAGATAAATACAACTAAAGCAAATTTATAAAATTGGCGGAACACATTTAATGAGTAAACAATCGAATTTTAACCCAGATGAAAATTTAGTAGTATATGGTAATCTACTAGTACACGGAACAGTTACTGGACAAGGTAATGTTTCTTTTCATTCTGATACACAAACTGTAAACGATGCAGACGGATATGTTATTAACAGCGATAGCGATGTTGATACAGCATACCTACAAATTAACTCCAGTATTGGCAGTAATGTAAAACTTACCTATCAAGGTAATGCAACTTCTAATACATTAATAGTTTCCCAAGATACAGAATTCACAGAAGATGCTAACATAGTAGGCACACTTAAAGTAGGCGGTGTATCAACTATGTCCACAATTAACGTAGGCAATGTTCAAATAGGAACAGACGATACAGTTAGAGCAAATAGATTTTTAGGTAATGCCTTAACAGCCGATACATTAAAAACACCAAGAAATATTACAGCAACATTAAGTGGTGATGTAGTAGGTACAGGCACAATAGCATTTAATGGTGGCAGTGATGTTACTATAGCAATTGGCACAACAACAGTTCAAGCAGATGCAGTAGCATTAGGCACAGATACAACTGGTAACTATGTTGCAACAATTACAGGCGGAACTGGTTTAACATCAGATATAGTTACAGGCGAAAGTGTAACACCGACAATTAGTTTAGATAATACAGCCGTTACAGCGGCAACATATGGTAATGCATCACACACTGGAACATTTACAGTAGATGCACAAGGTAGAATAACAAACGCCGCAAGTACAACAATAGACATTGCGGCTTCACAAGTAAACAATTTTAATACAGCAGTTAGTTCATACCTTTCAGGTGGAACTGGACTTACAGAAAGCGGTGGCACACTATCATTAGATGATACATCTGTTACACCAGCAAGTTATGGAAGTGCTACAGCAATTCCAACGTTCACAGTAGACCAACAGGGTCGTCTAACAGCGGCATTGGATGTAGATATAGCAATACCCCACTCACAAATTACTGACTTTGACGGGGAAGTAAGAGCGTTATTAAGCGGTGGTGACGGAGTAACATATACTCCAGGAACTGGTGACATTTCAGTAGATAATACAGTTATTAGAACATCAGGAAATCAAAGTTTAGCAGGAACAAAAACATTCACAGGTACAATTGATGTAACCGGTGGTACTCTTAGTGCTGGCACAAATGCAACAGGTGTTACTGCATCAGCAAATGATAACACTACTAAACTTGCTACAACGCAATATGTCCAAACAGAATTAACAGATTTAATTGGCGGTGCTCCATCGCAGTTAGATACTTTACGAGAAATAACAGATTCATTAAACAATAATACAACGGTAGCAAATACATTAGTGGCTTCGA
>Ga0257110_1000904_pt1 | contig 13923 bp, 11 predicted proteins | sample LP_taG_7_FD_190184 | JGI IMG/M metagenome (GOLD analysis project Ga0257110, IMG submission 190184) | Marine microbial communities from Northeast Subartic Pacific Ocean, Canada - LP_J_2015_P26_10m | ecosystem: Environmental > Aquatic > Marine > Oceanic | place: Canada: Northeast Subartic Pacific...
ATGATGCCAATCGTTCTACTTCCCCATGTTCTTCTCAGTAAATACGCGACCGGATTTGCTGGAGAAGCGAACGACGCACGCCTCACCCATCCGTTCCACAGTCTTGATTTGAATGAGATCGACTACTCCGGCTTCACATTAATCGAACAAGGAAACTTTTGGAGTAGCCTCTTCGCATCGACTCGACATGCCACCTCAGTTTTTGATCAACTCGGTTCATCTCGATTTTCTTTTAGTCAGATTTTTGGACTGGATTTTTGGGCTTTGATCATTCTTGTCACCAGTCAGGCCCTTCTGACCCTCATCATCTTCTGCTATTCCGCAAACTCCGCCATCCGACGGATCAAATGAGTAAACTCGACCCCATCGATAATGGAGTCCGGCGCTTCCGACCGGGGGTAATGATGGCGCTCTGCGTCTTCGTCTTAATTGGATGCGCTGCCCTAGTTTTTCAAAAGGTTCAAAACAAGCAGAGTCATTCCGATCCACCCCTTCCAACTACCAAATTCAGCGAAGAGATTGAGAGGGTCCGTCGTGACCCGGGTCTACCGCCTATCCCTCCGTCCATCCATCCACTCGAGGGAAACCGCCGGCTCTTTCTCGCTGATGGTTGTCTCTACCGCTATCAGGAACTAAGCTTTACCCGTAATTTCAGCAATCAACACGGACACGCCGGAGCGATTATTCGCGAAAATGACCCTTGCCTCTGGAACCTCGTAGGAATTTCAGGAAAAGAAGATGTTTACCGGATCTTTTGCGCTGATCCTAATTTCCCTGACCTTTACGAACACAACCTCACTTACACTCGTTTCCAAGAAGATGGCGTTCCACAGGATGACCATAATCCCTTTATTACTCTCCGTGACCGCGACTATTGTGAATGGAAAATTCGCAAAGCGGGACCCAAGGACCAATACGAAGTCTATTGCCTTAGCGGAACCGGTCCATTTAAAGACGCCAGCCTCGCTTGGACTGACGAGCAAGAGGGCCTCTCATCAAATTTAGTCACAGCCACCCTCGGAGAAAACGGCAATCCTTCCTGGTGGATCCTACCGGAAGGAGAAAGCCCAAAAATCCCGCGCCGAGCCTCTCACATGATTGTCATGAATCGGGGTCGAATAATGCATCAAGACGAGTCATTGAAAGACTTTGAAAAACACGGTCCAGAAATCTTCCGTGCTCAACTCAAGACAGCAGACGATAAATTTGTGAGATCTGCGGAAGCGCTTGATTATGTTCAACTTGTAAAGGCGATTCGTGATTCCGACCCTGTAGTCAGCCACCCTAATTTTCCAGCACTCATTGGGATGAGCCCTCTAGCTCTTCTCGAGGGAGAAATTTCACTGAAACGTAAAGATCCGATGTTTCCGCTTATCATTCCACTCAAAGTGGCGCTCTACCCACATCTCATCCACGAAATTAAGATAGAGAATACACAATTTTGGAAAAACGATTGGGAGACACTTGATGACTTCCAAAGCCACCTCGACGAATCTGATATTGCCAACGGGCGAGTCTATCAAGGCACTAGGTTCACCTACATATTTATCTCGTGGGATCCATGAAGCCACTCGCGAGAAAATCGCAGAAGAAGACGCAAGCAAATAGTTATAAGCAGATTAGCGAGATGGAACCTAAATTGACAAAATATTGGTTCGTGATCTACGTGCTCGCCGCCCTTTTGATACTTGGGGGTTTTTTAAATCTTGGCATTCATCTTGGACCAAAGTTAGAGGCATGGTTATTGGCAAAGCTTGTTCCAGAAGTTTGGCACCCGGCAGTCGATGACCTCATTCACAGGTTTTTCTTTGAAGAATTACGGGCATTCCTTGTCACCACTGGCTTTGGGCTGGGAATCATCATCGTTGGAATAGTTCTCTTTCCCATAAAAGACAAGCTCTCGACAACTTATGAAAGGGAACGCTTTCCTGAACTCGGAAAACAACCCGAACCTCCCCTCTGGCATCAGGGCTTAGAGGAGATCAAACTAGCCTTTCTCTATCTTCTGCTCCAAGGAATGAGCCTCTTTCTCGCCGTCCAAGATTATCCTTTTTTAGCGTCCCTTGGAGCTGCTCTCTCAATCGCCTACCTTGTTATCGCAATGGCCTTGGACCATTGTTCACCATTTTTCCAACGCCGTAATCGCAAGATCCATGGTATTATCTGGATCCTTCTGCGGCACGCGCCCTTGCGCACTACTCTACTTGGTCTTATCTGCGTCGGTCCCGTCATTATTCTTGAGCGCCACCTTTCGGCTTCACTTGAACCAACCGTAGCGATCGCCATTCTCGTCTTTACGGAAGTTCTTGGGATGGCCTGTGCAACTCTTCTTGGGTGTCATCTCGGTTCCGCTCTTTTGAAAAAAGAAGCAACCCTTCCCAATCAACATCCCCCGAAATTATGGACTTTTTCCTACCGGATTACGGTTTTCATTCTCACCATTTGGCTTGGAATAGTTTTTAGCTGGTGGGGAAACGGCATTTACACTCATCACCAAATCATGAGGTGCCAATACCGACCTCTCTGGAAACGGACCGAATTCAAAATCCGAGGAACCAAAGCTCTTGTTAGCCTTCCGCTTCGAATTCAAAATAAATCGTCGAAGCCACTCGACGTTGGCAAACTCCGAATCGAATTGGAAGGCGAGGGCATCCTCGACGGAAAAGTCATCCTGGCCGGATCAAACATTCAGACCGGTGAGAGCTCTACTATTTTGTTGAATTTTGAAGCTCACCTCACAGAGGAGGCACTTTCGGACCTTCCCCGCTTTCTCGAAGCGAAATATTCTGCACATTTGAAATTTGAGCCACCTCTCTCTATGCCATTCGCCCTCCAGCTTTTCCCGTAAAAAAACCAGCTGATTCAAACTAAATCGACTATTTTAAGGCGTTGAGCGGGAACCTCAGTAAAATCACAGCAGTCACTTAAACCTGTTCAGGGATCGGTCCACAAACCCTAAAGGTTGTCTCTTATAACGTCACCGAAGGAATTTTAACGATCAAAACCATCAAGATTGGCCATCTGAAAGGGCCAAATATTTGAACAGATTTGACCATTCATAAAAAATTTTCTTTTTCCACGAGAAATCCAATTTTAGCGTCTAAGCATGTCCAGCGGAATTAGCATCGTTTGCGAGCCCGAAATCGAAGATCTTGAAGGTTATTTTGAGGAATTAGCAGCAGTTTATGAAGAACTAGCTGGCCTTCTGAAAGAAGAAGGAGTCGACATTCTCCCGTATCTTTTCTGTCCAGACAGCGATCTTTCCGAAGAAGAAGCTGACGCTGCGGGTTATACCAAAGAGGACAAAGCAGTCATGAAAATCATTGTGACCGAAGATTTTCACGATGCCGACGAAGTTTACGATGACATTAATACTGCCACAGAGCTAATCCGCGCGATGGATGATGAGATTTTTGAGAATGGTAAGGAGGCTCTCATCCAAGATCTCGAAAGCCTCGCCGAAACACTTGAGATTCCTGTCGAAGAGAAAGTCACAGTACAACTTCTCCGGGCGTAAGACGGGCGAAGAAAAGTATTCTAAAATAAAAATCTAGCCCGTGTTAAAAATCCCTAGCTTTATTTTTAGAGATTAAGTCGACCGCCTAAAAACGAAAGCCAATTGAAAGATCATAAGCGGTAGTATCTTCAACCACAAACTGGTCAGTCAGGAGTCCAAAGTCTTCTCTCCAAAGATGCCTGATACCAACCTGCGCGAAGAAACTCTTCCCAAGCTTAGCTCGGAATCCCGCAAACGCCTGCCCCACGAAATTTCTATCGGAGTCAACCGAGACCTCAAATGCATCATCTAAGCTGACGCGTTCAATACCGCCTCCTAATCCAGCATAAAAAGAAATTGCACTATCCAACTTAGCTTCTAGTTCGTAATTCAGCGTGAAGTTAGTGAAACTTATTTCTCCATTCTCATAGTAAGGGATCCCTGCAAGATCTAGGAATTCAAGTTCGGCGTCATCTGAATGGCCTAAAATTTCTACAAATAAAGTGTGAGAAACAGCATCGTCCTCGTAAACAGTTCCTCTTAATTGTAGGAATCCATAACCTTTATCGGGATCTTCCATAAATCCTCCACCAAGCATGATCCCACCATTTATTCCAGCGAACTGAGCTTCGGAAACGGCAGTAAGCCCAGCGATTCCCGCGATTATCATCAATGTTTTTTTCATAATTTATTAAGATTTTCTTTAGTTTTTCTTCTCATACGAGGATGACCGGACTGAGGTTGGTCGCGACGATCTATCATTGTGTCCCCAATCATTTCGATCATCGTCCCAAAATCCTTGATCGACTCCCACGCCGACTCCGATCACTGGCGCGATGCCCATCGAGTTGGAATTTAAGGGGCTAACATGGGCTGGGACCAACTCCTTGTAACGATCACGATACGACACTGAAGCATCTTTTACCGTATAGATCGTAAATCCAGTTTGGCTCTCAATATTTGGAATTAAGGCACCTTTTTCCGCATAGATCTTTGTCTGATCGACTCCTCTCTTGAAACCAACAAGCGCTCCTCCAGCCTCTACAAAATAGCGATTCCTTGAACTATAAAAAACCTCCAGCGTACTCCCCTTAGCAATCAAGACATCACTTTCCAGCACGGTCTTACGAACCGTCTGCCCTGAAGGAACCTTCAAATTAGCACTAACGGTCCGAGAACTGGAACAACTCCCAAGAAGCAAAACGGATCCAGCAACGAGGATAAGGCGCGAAACGGACACAATAATTAAAACGGAGATCCCAAAGAGTTTATTCATGAAATATATCAACTTTCGATTTTTTCACGGTCTAATTTAAAGACAAGCTTTTTTAGAAGATCTATCAATTTGGAATTTCCCCCACCCTCAATTTTAGAGGGAAGATCGAATCGCCGACAAATCTGTGTAGTCATCAAATTGCAGATCGGTTTCGATCCTCGACCCGATCCCAATAAACTTCCAACCGAGATTACGACTCGCCTCGACATCCCATGGGGCACCCCCAAAGAAGATCACCTCCGAGAAACGTGCCTGATGAATATGAGCAGCCCGGTCGAGAGCCTGAAGCATAATGTGCTCCCGAACGACAGCATCCGAGGAGCTCGCAAGAGGAAGATCATTGATTTTAAAACCCGCCGTCTCCAATTTATAACGCGCGGACGCTTCGTGGGCACCGGTGGTAAGCGCCACGGCAAAATCCGGCGATTCTACTAAAAGATTAATAAAATCAATAGCTCCCGGGATAGCTTGAAACATCGATTTTGGTTGCCCTCGAAGACCATTCACAAGGTGTTCGCGAAAGGCCTTAGTGAGCGCCCCGCTCATCGGTCGGTCGCAGTAGCGCTGGGAAATTTCCTGAGCTACCCCGCTGTCGGTGACAAATTGATATTGGGACCAGTTGGTCTCAAAGTGTTCCACTCCCAAAACCTCGCGAACGGACTGAATAAAGCACTCAGAATCTACCGCATTCGTTTGCGTAAGCGTTCCGTCGATATCAAAGATAACAACTTTCATTAGTCGTAATCAGAACTCGTCATATCTTCAGCAGACCCCCCGACGAGCCGCTTACCTTTGTAGATCATCGAAAATTTTCCGCCGGTTTCTTCCGCAATCATTAAGAGTTGGCCTGCAGGAGTTCCGGGAAGCTCAAAGGCAATTGTATCAATTGGAACTCCCTCAGGGTTAAATTCCTCCATTTTTTCCAGAACATAATCCGCGTCAGTCGGTTCTCCGTCAGAAAGAAGGTAAACAATATTTGGTTGCGGACCCATTGAGAACGCCATTTTAAGAGGAGGATACCAGTTGGTTCCACCTTTAGCGGGCATTTTCTGGATTGCCTTAACCACAACACCCTTTAAGCGCTCGGAAGCAGGATACCAGTTCACCTCAGGCACTTTCCCATTTCCTCGAAATCCTTTTGTATAATGATTAGGACCTTCGGTATCGATGGTCCAACCGGTCGTTGAGAAAAAAATGACAGACACATTCATACTTGCCGGAAGAGAATTGATAGATCGAACAAGCTCTTTTTTTAGAGCCTGAATTCGGGTTCCTCCACCACCTTCGGCGTCTGACTCCATGGAGCCTGAGAAATCGACGATGAAAACCACATTCCTTCCCTTTCTACGGCTACCAAAAAAGGTGGCACCGCCACCGCCATCGCCATCGCCTTCTCCAGTTCCAAATCCAGGCCCAAAATCCTCCTCCATCCCAAACAAACTGTCAGGATTAGCCGTTACCGGAATGGGAACAGCAACTGGCGATTGAGACTGAGACGCGATGACCTTAGCCATCGAAGAACTCGCTCCTGGCGGCTTGGGCTGGGCATTGTTAGTCAACTCCTTCATTCTTATCGGAGGTTCCTCCTCTGGCGTGGCCGCCTGATAGGTTACAATCTGGGGAATGTTCTTGGTAGTTGGAATCAGCGCAATAAGAGCAAGTATGGCGACCAAAACACCGAATCCGAGCAGCGCGGTCACTACCGACTGAATGGTTTCGCGACGACGCTGACGATCCACCGCAATTCTAACAGCTTGGCTGTTTGCAGCTAATTGAGCGTTATCAGTTTCAGTCACATAGATGTCACTCATGGATCCGTGCGACAAGTTACTGGAGGTCGAACCCACTGGCGAGGAGATTTAACAACTCTACATTTCCTTCAATAAAAAACGCCCCGCCAGTAAGATCCAGCAGAGCATTTAAGATTAGATTCCCAACCCCAATTTACTTCATATTAAAGTGAATCGAGCTCCGAGATTCGCCGTTTTCCATGCGGGTGTGGGCCGTCATGTCGTCAAATTGATCAAAGGCTCCGAGGAGTTTCTCCACCAATGGAAGGTTCTCATTAAAATCATCGCGCATGTATTCGTTCTCAAATATCTCCTCCGAGTTTTCTTTGAGAAGCTTGACCCAATAATCAGCCATCTCACGAGCAGCCGAGAAATTTATGCGACTGTAACTTCCTTTACGAACAGGAACCTTGCCACCGGCGATTAGATTTTTGTCGATCTCAGCGATGAATTTCTGAGACGTCGAAAAGTAGAAGTGCTTATCAGACAGGCCCACCACTGGACGGGCATCCTTAGTCGAAAACTGGATCGCAGTGCTATAATAAGTCACTCCTTCCTTGGTGTTATCATCAAATTCCTGCATAGGAATTTCAGTTCCCTGAACCTCTTTAAGGTTTTTGAGAATATTACTGATTGAGCCTTCGAGCTTTTTCCAAGCCGTCGAGATTTTTTCGCGATCTGTCACAGGAGTGACGTAGGCAATACGAGGAATGATTCCCTTTTCAATGATCACTCCTGGAACTTCCGGAACACGAGGAAGGGTTCCTCTGGTATCGATAATCAGCGCGCCTTCATCACCAGTTCCTTGAGCCCAATCAGTCGTAAGCGCTTCCCAAATATTCTTGAGGTCCCCTGCTGCCAACTCGTCGAACATTTTGAAGGCTTCTTGGAATTCCGGAATATCGCTGACGCCATCATACTCAATATCGGCGACCCTTGATGCCATCAGGTAAGTAGCCTGACCAAGTGAATCTAACATATCGTGTAGCTTAGAGGTGAACTCGGGATTCGAGCGGCTATTGCTAAAAAAGACGACCCCATCCATCTCACCCAGCCCTGCAAAATTGTGGGCAGTTTCGGTATCAACAGAAGCGAGATTGCCACCGCCATGGCTTTCGATTTTAAAACCATCCTCGATGAAGCCTACCGTGCCAGTGCGGCCGTATTCGAACATATCAAAAATCTTGCCCTCGACTCTAGCAACGTGCCCAAGAAGGGCCTGAATGTCTCGGGTGTCGCCAAATGAATCAGCCTCAGCAAGTCCGGCCTTCAATCCCTTAGCCATCGACGACATTACTTCGTTTGCTCCTCCAATCGTTTTCATCGCTTCCTCCTCACCGAACACCAGCATACGGATATCTTTCTCGAGATAGTCCTTCAGGAAAGACATGCCCTCGTTTGCTAAAAGCGAATCTTCGGGCTTTGCTGGGAACCTGAGCCCATCAAGCGAATTACCAAGATACACAATGATGTAGCTCTCTTTTACGCCGATTGCGATGTCGAGATTCTTTTTGGCTACGGCAGCCAAAAACCGATCAACCATAGCCCGCGATCCGAAAAAATCGGTCATCTCCTGCCTAGAGTTTTCATCGGCTAAGTCGGCCAATTTTTTCCCATTAATAGTCATGCCGTTCAGGGCAACACCATCCTTTTCCATCTCGATCTCGTCAAAGGGAGCATTTTCGTCCAAGTCAAAAAGGGAAAGAACACCCCCAATCATCATCTCAGAAATTTGGGTGCGCATCTCTTCGTCGCTCACCTTGAAGCCAATCGTTATAGGAGGCATCTGTGACTTCTCGAAAATCTGAACACCCGCCTCCGGATCTCCCAAAATTGAGCCGAACATTGACAGTGCGAAACCCTGCATTTGCGTTCCGCCTGGATCAGAGTCCTCATCCATCGCCAAAGCAGCCATCTTCACCATCATTTTCATTTGATGAAAGGAAGCCGAATTGTTGATCGCCTGAAGATTCAGAGCTTGATCACCAGTGCTGTCACCAAAGGCCGCGAAGATCTCCTCACCAACAACAGCTTTGAACATTTGAAACTCTTCAATCTCCTCAAATTCATCGAGACTATCGCCCTGGTCAGCCATCATTTCGACCATGACCTTACCTAGCTCAGTTTTTAAAAGGCGCTGATACATGTCGTAACCCCCCAAAATTGAAAAATAACCTTCGGTGTTCTTGGGAAGGTGAGCGGCAAACCCCATTTTTTCGACGACAGCCTCTGAAATTAACAGGCCAGCAGGTGCCTCTGTTGTCACATTCTGGATCAAATGAGTTGCTGGATCTCCAAGGCAGGGAAGGATGAGTGAACTTACTGTTAATGCGGTGAGAAGAGTTGCTTTAAATTTCATAGGTCCGGTTGGTTATACGCCAGAAAGCGCGGTTCGGTTAATTATAAAAATCGGAGAATTTTGCACCTGTTGTTTATTTTCATTATTCCCTTTCTTTTCTCGGACCCAAATATCGAACGCATAGAGTTGCAGGTTTTCGCTGTTCTTGGGCAATTCAGATGGACAGTGGGCAATGGTGAGATGCTTTTCACCTCGCAACTTTCCCCCCTAAAATGTGGGGATTCTGCGCTCTTAAGATGAGAACTCTGTGAATTCAACCCCAATACAAGGCCCAGCCTGAGCATTATCCGAGATCTTTTATCTACAAATGAGCTTGAAAAAAAAATGGTAATTTAGTCCCAAAATAGGGCCTAAATCAAAATATTACCAGGTGTCCGCAAACCCTCTTACCCATAATCCTTGATTCTCCCCAGACTATCTGCCGGGTAATCAACCAGGATCTCACTGGGGTGAAATTAGCCTAACCTAATTTTCCCTTTCTTTTTCGTTCATAAAAGTTGCAATTTTCAGGAATTTGTGAAAGTTCAGGAATGTCGATGACAACCTCCCGCAAAACAGCTAATCCGGAGCTTTTCCCATTCGATCTGGTCCGTCCTCACATCGAAAAAGTAGAAGCTCTCATCCGAGATCAAGTTCGTGCCTTCGATCCGGGTGTCGAGCCCTACATGGAATATATTTGTGACACCAGCGGCAAGCGTATCCGTCCTGCTCTTACAGTCCTCACCGGCGGGGCGACTGGTGGATTGCAGGATGAGCATGTCAATCTGGGAGTAATCCTTGAACTCATCCACATGGCAACCTTGGTTCACGATGACATCATCGATGGAGCCTCTTCCCGTCGCAAAGTCCCCACTGCAAATGCAAAATGGGGCAATGGTATGGCGGTTCTTCTAGGAGACGCTCTCTTTTCACATGCTTTGAAGCTCTCGACTGATTTTGAAAACCCTGACCTGAGTCGCGCAATCAGCCTCGCTTCGCGCGAGGTCTGTCAGGGCGAAATACTCCAAACCCAGCGTCGCTTCGACCTTACCCTTACGAAGAAGGATTATTTCAAGATGATCGAGATGAAGACAGGCGCCTTATTCGCAGCAGCCTGCCAACTCTCGGCCATCATCTCGAAGACTCCAAAAACTGTAAGCGACGCAATGTTCGAATACGGCATGAAACTTGGCACTGCCTACCAAATTTATGATGACGTGGTCGATCTTATCGGCTCCGAAGATCAAATTGGAAAAACGCTCGGCACCGACCTCGAAAAGGGAAAGTTAACTCTACCCATCCTCAACCTGTTAGAACGCGCCAACCCTAAGCAAAAGGAGCTCCTCTCAAAGCGCATCATCGAGCACAAACCGCTCGACCTTCCAATTCTTGTCGGCATCGCCGAGTATGAGGGCTCGATGTCAGATGCGATCGATACTGCCGCCAACTTGGTTTCCGATGCTCGCAACGCTTTGAAGCTCCTCAAAGCCTCTGAATCCAATGAGGCCCTGCGAAATATCACCTTCTTCGTCGACCAACTCCTCGAAGGCTGTCGATAAAGCCTTTTCAGTTTACGGTTTCACGCTAAAATTCAATTTACTATGGATGACATCAAAATCACGCTGCAAACCAGTGGAGGTAATATTAACCTCACCCTCTTTCCGGACGACGCACCTGTCACGGTGTGTTCTTTTCTCCACCTGGCCTCACGCGGTTTCTACAACGGGCTAACCTTCCACCGTGTCATTCCCAATTTCATGATTCAGGGCGGCTGTCCTGACGGGACCGGCAGGGGAAATCCTGGATACAAATTTGAGTGTGAATGTAAACCGCACCGCCGCCACGACAAACCAGGTATTTTTTCGATGGCGAACGCTGGTCCTAACACTAATGGCTCGCAGTTTTTCATCACCCATTGCCCTACTCCGCACCTCGACGGTAAACACACCGTTTTTGGCGAAGTGACCGAAGGACAAGATATCGTCGATTTAATCAAGGGCGGTGATCTAATCAACGAAGTCGTGATTCACGGCGATACCACCGAGCTTTTCGAAAATCATAAAGATCGGATCGCTGATTGGTCGGCCTAAACTTTTTGGTATCCAATCTCTAGGCCCCGCTCGGTTACCCAACCGGCGGGTTCTTTTGTCTTTTGATTCTCAAATAGCGAGCAACGACTGAAAATCTCACCTTGGAAATCCCTAAAAAAGCAGGAAGTCTATCTTCGACAAGGAAAGCCGTATCTTGCTGATAAGGCTCAAAAATCTCCTCCTCAGGATTTTGGCGACCTTTACATAGTGTATCTACAAGAAAAAAGAGAGGCCTCTCTCTTCGAAAAATGTTACTAATTAGAGCGTATTAAACATCCTCACATGAAGACTTTAAGCTACCATATTATGCTCGCGATCTGCGCGACAGGCTTTGGGTCTTCTCAAATCCACCCTGTCATAATCGACAACTGCACTAAATGCCATGGTGGGGTGAAACAGAAAGGTGGCCTTGATCTTCGCACTATCACTGCCGCTCTCGAAGGCGGCGAAACCGACACCGCCCTCGTTCCAGGAGATCCAAAGGCAAGTCCGCTTTACCAGGTTGTTCAAGCCGACTCAGACCCACACATGCCGCCGAAAAAACAACTCCCGGCCGAGGAAATCGAAGCACTCAAAACTTGGATTAATGATCTAAAAATCACCCCACCCAAAAAACTCGTCCTCCCGGATCCCAGCAAACAGCCCACCGCAGTCATTGACCAATTAATTCACAGCAAATGGCAGGCTGAAAAAATCGCCCCTGCACGACGCTCGAGTGACACCACTTTTGTACGTCGCGTCTACCTTGACCTGCTCGGCCGAATCCCCCGTCTTCCCGAAATCAATTCCTTCCTTGCCGACCAAAACCCAAAGAAACGTGACCTTCTCGTCGACCACCTTACTGACACCGACGATCACGCCGATCACCTCGCCCAGGTCTTCAACATCGTTTTCCTAGACCGCGCTCACCTTCGCAAGCGCAGCCACAGCAATCGCAAACTCTGGCTCGATTACCTTCGCTGGGCCTTCAAAACCAACCGACCCTGGGACCAAGTCGGCCGCGACCTCGTCCTGGCTCGTCCTAAATCGGACCAAGAACGTGGCGCCTCATGGTTCATTCACGACCAACGTGACGACCACAGCCAGATCGCCACCCGCGTCTCCCGAACCCTCCTTGGCAAACAAGTTCAGTGCGCCCAGTGTCACGATCATCCTGTCGCACCCGAGATTGAACAGCGTCATTACTGGGGGCTCGTCGCCTTCTTTAACCGCAGCCTCAATGTCAAGACTCCCAAAGGGCCCCGCGTCGCCGAACGCGCCAGCGGTGGCTACGATAAATTCGCCAACCTTGAAGGTAAAGCAGACGAATCCCAACTCATTCTCTACTCTAACGAAATCATCACAGAAACTGGCGGCAAAAAAGCCAATGATTCCGCAGAACTCTACTCCGTGGGCCCGCCCAAGCAATGGTTTCGTAAACTCAAGAAGGACGAAAAACTTAAAAAAGACCTACCTAATCTTCCCGTCCCAAAATTTTCTCGGCGCGAAGCCTTCGCTCAATCCTTCACCAGTAACAATCCAGATTTCTCCCGCGCTATCGTCAACCGCCTCTGGGCCCTCATGTTCGGACGAGGCCTCGTCCACCCCGTCGATCTTATGGACTCCGCCCATCCTTCCAGCCATCCCGAACTTCTCGCTTGGCTCGCACGCGATTTTTCAAACCACCAATACGATCTCCGCCGCCTTATTCGACAAATCGCCAAATCCTCCTCCTACCAACTCGACTCCCGTCCCGCTCCTTCAGCAGGACAACCCCCGCTCGATTCTTTCTTCGCGCGGGCACTCGATAAACCACTCTCTGCCGAAACTTTCACACGCTCCCTTCGCGTTGCGCTTGGCCATGAGAACCCGAACGACGAAACCCTTCGGAACCATTTCGCCATGATCCTCCCCGACCTTTTTGCGGAAAATTTCTCTCCCTCGGTTCAGCAAACAATGTTTCTGACCAACGCTCCCTTTTTTGATGAAATCATCTCTGAAGCCCCCCTCCTCAGCCGGCTTCAAAATATCGAAAGTCCGCAGGCTCTCATCCAGGAGATCTTCCAATCCGTGCTCTCCCGCGCACCAGAACCAAGCGAACTCGAACGGTCACTCTCCTTCGTCAAAACAAAGAATAAATCCTCAATCCAACACTTCGTCTGGGCTCTCGTTACCAGTGCCGAATTTCGCTTCACGAACTGATGCCCAAGCCCGATCCATCTCAAAACTGCGGTTCGCCGGATCATAACATCCACCGCCGCAAGTTTCTGCAAGGTCTCTCCGCCGGAGCGATCTCTTCGATGAGTTTCGCCGGCCTGTTTGGAGCGCCTGCTTTCGCTGAAATTGCCAAGAAAAAGCAAAAACACTGTATTCTTCTTTGGCTCTGCGGCGGACCCAGCCAGTTTGAAACCTGGGATCCAAAACCCGGCACCACCACCGGCGGCCCATTTAAAAGCATCCCTACGAGCGTCCCCGGCACCCACTTCTCCGAGCTTCTTCCCAAATGTGCCTCCATCGCTGACAAGCTCGCAATCGTCCGCTCCATGCACACCAAAGCAAAGGAACACACTGAAGGAATCAACCTTCTCCAGCGCGGCCACGCTCCGAGACCCCCATTTACCCGCCCCACCATGGGCTCCGTCCTTGCTCAACAACTGGGTCAGCTCGATTCCAAACTACCTAACTTCATTCTCCTCGACCCCTGCCCGGAAGGAAATGAATTTAAAGGTTTCAAAGCCGGCAATTGGGCCGGATGGCTCGGCGCGGAATATTCACCTGTTCGGGTTGGTGGTGATTATAAGGTTCCTAACTCCAACCGTCTCGACTCCATCAGTGAGGACGATCATGAAGCCCGCGAAGCCCTTCGAAAATTCTTCAGCAAAAAATACGAGAATGATCGTAAGTCCTCTGCTGCCGGATCGTGGAATGCTACCTTCGAGCGCGTTAACGGCCTA
>Ga0257110_1000905_pt1 | contig 13922 bp, 15 predicted proteins | sample LP_taG_7_FD_190184 | JGI IMG/M metagenome (GOLD analysis project Ga0257110, IMG submission 190184) | Marine microbial communities from Northeast Subartic Pacific Ocean, Canada - LP_J_2015_P26_10m | ecosystem: Environmental > Aquatic > Marine > Oceanic | place: Canada: Northeast Subartic Pacific...
TTACATGCGGAGACTAATGGCTTCAGCTGTTTTTGCAGGGGCGCCAAAGCCGGGCAACCCATAGATGAGTGAAAATACTCAGGCCTCCGTTTCGCGCTTCTGGTGAGGAGAATGGAACCACAAACATTTTTTTATCTGTGTACGTCGTCGAATTAGCTCTGCGCATGAGCCCGATGCCTATCTCTGTTCAACGCAAGGAATCGGGAGATGCCGAATCTGTTTACCAACAGGTTCGACAAGCCCTTGAGCAAGGTCAGCCGCGATTGCTTGAATTGACCTGCGAAAAAGTAGAAGGCAAACGACTCAGCGTTCTTACGAGCGACGTATTAGCTGTTCAGACCTACGAGAAGACGGCGGCATCCGGGGGTAGCAAACGCCCGGGCTTTTCACTCGACAGCTAACCCCTGTGGGCACGGACACCAACGAACGGATTCTTCGATTTAAGAAGGTGAGTTTTTGCTGGCCCTGCGGGACCCGCGCCCTGGACCGCTGCAGCTTCAGCGTTCCAGGGCCAGGTCTGTGGATGCTGGTAGGCAGCAATGGCAGCGGAAAAAGCACCCTATTTCGAATGATCGGAGGGTTGATCCAACCTCAATCAGGAGGAGTGGATTGCAATGTCCAAACGGCCTTGGTGTTTCAAAATCCCGACCATCAGTTGTTGCTCCCAAGTTGCGGTAGCGACCTTCTGCTCAACCTTCCCCCCACGCTTGCTCCTTCCTTGAAACGCAAGCGGATCGCCCACTTGCTGGAGCAGGTTGGACTCGCTGGCATGGAAGGAAGGCAAATTCACACATTGAGCGGAGGCCAAAAGCAGCGTCTGGCTATCGCTGGTGCTCTAGCCAGTGAAGCAAAGCTGATGTTGCTTGATGAGCCGACAGCACTGCTTGACCCATCAAGCCAAAGCTCTGTCCTGGCAACAGTTCAACAGCTTTGTCACCGCTCGCTCAATCCACTCACAGCTCTTTGGATCACGCATCGACTGGATGAACTGGACCATGCTGACGGCGCAGCGCTGATGAAAAATGGCGCGGTTGGCCCTTGGCAGAAAGGCCTAGCTTTGCGTCGCACGATCAAGGCACTTGCCTAAGTCAGGGCCAGACAGTTAAGGTCTCCTGGTCTCAATCCTCGGTAGCTCAGCGGTAGAGCGGTCGACTGTTAATCGATTGGTCGCAGGTTCGAATCCCGCCCGGGGAGTTTCAGACGAATGTCATCACTCTCAAAGTGGTGACATTTTTTTGCCTTTTCGGCAATGCAATTTCTTCAATCCGAAGAAATTGCCCCTGCTTGCCATCCAAATCAGAAGATTTCCTGTAGAGCCGCGCGAGCTGATCTTCGAGTTACTGCGCTAAATCCCAGTCAGTCAAACAATTTTCAGGGACATGCCAACCATGAAAGGGGAGAACCTGAATTCTGCACAAACTGGTTGATCTTGAGAGAATTACTCCTTAATGACGCGGCACTACCTCGTCCACTCGTTTTTTTCGCCAGCACTTAGATGAAGCCTTCCATCCTGCTGATCGAAGACGACCGGGACATGAGCGAACTGGTAGGTGGGCACTTAGAGCACAGTGGTTTTGACGTGCAACGAGCCGATGACGGTATCAAGGGCCAGGCGCTCGCACTTCAATACATTCCAGATTTAATTCTTCTGGATTTAATGCTTCCCAATGTTGATGGGCTCACGCTCTGCCAACGACTGCGCAGAGATGAAAGGACAGCCTCCATTCCGATCCTGATGCTTACAGCTCTGGGTGGTACGAAAGACAAAGTGAGCGGATTCAACTCAGGCGCAGATGATTACCTCACAAAACCATTTGATCTCGAGGAACTCCAAGCGCGTGTAAAAGCGCTACTGAGGCGAAGTGACAGAGCGCCTATCGGAACATCGGGAAATCATCATGAAATCCTTAGTTATGGGCCTTTGACCTTAGTGCCCGAGCGCTTTGAGGCGATCTGGTTCGATCATCCGGTACGTCTCACCCACTTGGAATTCGAGCTTCTGCATTGTTTGCTCCAGCGCCACGGCCAAACGGTTGCCCCCTCTCTCATCCTTAAAGAAGTTTGGGGTTATGAGCCAGACGACGACATTGAAACCATCCGGGTTCACGTCCGTCACCTACGCACAAAGTTAGAACCAGATCCACGTAAACCCCGTTTCATCAAGACGGTCTATGGGGCCGGCTACTGCCTCGAGCTGCCCACGGGTGCTCAACTTGATGGACTTCATGATGTCCTTGCTCAAGCCCGCAAGGATCGAGAGCAAAAATCTGAAGCATCGAATCGGGCCACAGCCTGATTGACAACGATCAAAGTCCCATCAAATCCAAAAATGTGACTTCCCAAGCCAATCTGGGTTGCACAAACGACAGCAATTGAACGCGTAGTCGCTCAAGTTTTCGAAGAACCACCTCACTTTTTTGTAGCCTCCAAAGGTGTTGCTGCAGCCAATTGATGAGCCAAAGCTGTTGCTCTCCATCAAGAACCTCAGTGAGATCACGGGCGAGCGCAAGGGCTTCGATCGGTTGGGTTGGCAGGGAGTGGAAACGTCCCATCAGTTCGGGGGAAACACGTGACCACTGCCTGACATGGCCCAGTAGCGCACCTGGCGAACCACCAGCCATTGCAACCAACTCTGGCTGCATGAGCCCTTGCTTTACTGCCTCTTGGTCGACTTCAGCGGGCAAACGTTGGAGAACTGACTGCATGTCTTCAGCACTCAGCTGGATCAATCGAATCAGCTGACAGCGCGAACGAATGGTTGAGAGCAGCCGTTCTGGAGCCGCTGAGAGCAGGATCAACACTCCATGGCCCGGTTCCTCAAGAGTTTTGAGCAAAGCATTGGCGGCGGCTTCCGCCATCGCTTCCGGATCCTCGAGCACCACAAGGCCGCGCGACGACTCAAGCGGTTGCCGTGACAAGAAGCGGCTGATGTCTCGAATCTGATCCAACCTCACGAGGGGAGGGGTTCGCCGACTTACTCCTTCCTCCTCAGCTTCAGAGCGGGAGATCAAACGCCCCTGATGGCTGTAGCTGGGTTCGACCCAGAGGAGATCAGGGTGGTTGCGTTCTGCCAAGCGCCGCCTCTGGCGTTGGTTGCACTGGCCCTCACTGATCACACCCTCGAGGAAGCGAAGAACAGCTAGGCGACGGCCAACGCCTTCTGGGCCAGCAAAAAGATAGGCAGGAGCAAGGCGCCCTTGCGTCAGGGCTGCCTTTAAAAGGGTCACAGCCAGAGGCTGGCCCACCAGATCAGCAAACAGATCTTGCTCTTCAAGCAACACGTCGCTCATCACCGCCAAACCGCAGCTCTGGAGAGCAAGGCCGTTTGAATCGCTTCCGCGACCTTCAAAAGCGGACGGTCAGCCACAACCGACACCCAGCCACGTGCCTTCGCCATGTCAGAAAAGCCCTTGGACACACGCTCCAAGAAAGCAAGTCCTTCCGCTTCGATGCGATCTTCCTCGCGACTTCCACGCCGCTGAACGCTCAAGGCCAAAGGAATATCAAGCCAAACCGTCATGTCGGGGCTGAGGCCTCGTGTGGCAATTCGCTCGAGATTAGTGATGAGTTCCCGATCGAGACCTCGTCCATAGCCCTGGTAAGCCATCGTCGATCCAGTAAAGCGATCACTGAGCACCCAATCACCTCGCTCTAATGCAGGCTGAATGACTCGGTCCACGTGTTGGGCACGATCCGCTGCATACAACAACAACTCTGCTGTAGGCCCCGGGTCAGCAGCTTGAGGGGGATGGAGCAAAAGTTGACGAAGGCATGCCCCCAGGGCCGTTCCACCTGGTTCTCGGGTCACAACCAACTGAGATCCATCGGGAATCAGTCCGCTATTGGGGAGCCAACTGGACAGCTGCTCAAGCTGGGTAGTTTTTCCACAACCATCGATACCCTCCAGCACCAACAGTCGCCCCCTGCTCCTGGCCATGGTTAGCGAAGCCGCAAGCTGAGGGCATTCAGCACAACAGACACCGAGCTAAACGCCATGAGCAGTGCTGCAAGGGGCGGTGACAGCAGAAGACCAAAGCCAGGCAAAAGCACACCAGCCGCAATCGGCAAAGCGATGAGGTTGTAACCAAAAGCCCAAATCAAATTCTGACGAATCTTGGACATCGTTCGCCTGGCCAAGCAAAGCGCCTCAGGCACAGCCTCAAGCCGGTCACCGAGCAGCACAAGATCAGCCGTGTCCTGAGCGATCTGAGTCCCTGTGCCGACTGCGATGCCGAGGTCGGCTGCCGCCAAAGCAGGGGCATCGTTGATTCCGTCACCCACCATCGCCACAGAACCCTGCTCTCGCAAAACCTCAAGGCGTTCAAGTTTTTGATGAGGCAAGAGCTGCCAAGCCAAATCGGCGTCAGCGAAACCAAGCTCACGTCCCACCCGTTCAACGGTCTGGCGACGATCACCACTCAACATGGCAACGGACTGACCCTGGTCTCGTAAGCGCTGGATGGCGAGCGATGCATCCGGTCGAAGTCGATCGTCGACGGTCACGAGGCCGAGAGGAGTCTCTGCCAAAGCAACAGCCACTAACGACTGCCCACGCTGGATAGCCGAATCAAGCATTTGTTGCTGTTGCTTCGTCCAGAAAACACCTTGATCACGCAGCCATTCCGGCGAGCCGACGCGCACCAGACCATCCACGCCCTGCAAGCGACCTTCCATTCCTGCACCCGGAGTGGTGCGGCTGGACTGAACCCCCAAAAGAGGCAACTGAAGCCGTTGCGCCTCCTGCAACAACGCATGGGCGAGTGGATGACGGCTCGTCTGCTCAAGGCTTGCCGCCAGCTGAAGCGTTTGAGAGGGATCTTCGCTGGCCAACACCGAATCGACCAGGGGCCGTCCGAGCGTGAGAGTGCCGGTTTTATCGAACACCATGCGCTGCACGGAGGCTGCCAACTCGATCACATCTCCGCCTCGAAACAACCAGCCCTGCTTCGCTGCCAAACCTGACGAGACAGTGATGACGGTAGGAGTGGCCAATCCCAGAGCACAAGGACAAGCCACCACAAGCACCGCAATGGAAAGTTGGAGAGCAAGACCAAGCGGCGTCTCAGCCCCCGCACCGAGAGAGCCATGCAGACCATGCGCATGGCCGTGATCCATCAACGCGACAGGGACATCAAGAACCTGAGGCCAAAGTCGACAACCGACCTGCCACCAAAACAGGAAGGTGAGAATGGCAAAACTCACCACCGCATAACAAAACTGGCCGGCCACGCGATCGGCAAGACCCTGAATCGGCGCCTTCCTTGCCTGGGCTTGCTCCACCAAATCAATGATCCGAGCCAGAGCGGTTTCACGACCAATCCGCTGAACCTCAATGATCAAGGTGGCCTCAAGGTTGAGGCTCCCTGAACTGAGCTCAGCACCTGGAGAGGCATCCAAAGGCAAGGGTTCCCCAGTGAGGCTTGAGAGATCCACAGCCGAATGCCCTTCACGCACAATTCCATCCACAGGGACGCGGTCGCCGGCCAAAAGCTGCACACATTCACCCGGGCGTAGCGCCGAAACCGACACCTCACGGATCGTGCCATCGTCCATCAACAGTCGAGCACCATCAGGCTGGAGAGCCGCCAAGTCCTGCAGTGCCCGGCCCGTACGACGGCGCGCTCGCTCTTCAAGAAAGCGTCCCAGCAACACAAAACCCAAGAGCATCACTGGCTCGTTGAAGAAGCAGGGCCAACCCACCTGAGGCCAAGCCAAAGCAACCAAGCTCGCCAAATAGGCACTTCCAACACCAAGGCTCACCAAGGTGTCCATCGTCGGCACCCCCATGCGGGCGGATCGCCATCCGGCAATCAGAATGGGGCGGCCAGGCCCCACCAAAGCAACAGTGGCCAAGCCTGCGTGAAAAGGAAGCGAGCCAAGAGGTGGAACATTGACCGTTCCGGCTTCAGCCAGATGACCGACCACGGACAATACGAGCAGGACAAGCGCGACGATTAACTGACGCCACTGCTGCCACCAACCCCAGCTGCGATCTGCCTCAACCGATGAACCGAACGCGTTCGTTTCTCGAGGGTGGGCACTGAAACCTCGCGCCGTTAAAGCCTCAACGACGCCAGCAAGATCAGCAACGGCATCCTCTTCAAAGCGAAGCCAAGCGCTACGAGTGACCAGATTCACGCTGGCTTCGCACACACCGGGTTGATCTAGGAGCGTGCGTTCAACCGAACGCACGCAACCACCGCACTTCATGCCATCAACGTCTAGGAGCATCGTGGGGGGTGACTTTGTGGCGTTGGCGGAATTTGTCACAACTGCAGAACGCATAAAAGAACGCTAGGCAGGGCTGCTGATTCCAGTCAGGATGGAGTCACACCTTTTTTGGCTTCCTGTGCCGCGCAGCAACCGAAACGACAATTTCATCGACAAAAGCTTCACGGTCATGGCCGATCTCATCGTGAAGCTACTGCCGATTAATGCCCGTGCCAAAGAAGCATATGTGTATTACCGCGACGGGCTCTCAGCCCAGAACGACGGTGATTACGCCGAAGCCTTGGAAAACTACGAGGAAAGCCTGAAGCTGGAAGAGAACGCGATCGATAGGGGCGAGACCCTCAAAAATATCGCCATCATTTACATGAGCAATGGGGAGGAAGAGCGCGCGCTAGAGACCTACCAAAAGGCATTGGATGAGAACCCAAAACAACCGTCATGCCTGAAAAACATGGGCCTGATCTATGAAAAACGCGGCCGTACTGCGGAAGAAGAGGGTCGTCGTGATGATGCGGATGGCTGGTTTGACTTAGCAGCAGATGTCTGGACCCAAGCCGTCAGGCTGAATCCAGGTGGCTATCTCGATATTGAAAATTGGCTCAAATCAACCGGCCGCAGCAACGTGGACGTGTACTTCTGAAGGTCATGCTTGGTCATCGGAGGGGTTAACACCAAGGGCAAGGACCAGCGCTTCGGTAATCGAGCCAGCTTCGTGCAGCTCCAAGTTCAAGCTGGCCTCCCCCGTTCCGAGTCCGCACCCCTTCGGAACCACAGCTCGTCTGAATCCAAGACGGACTGCCTCTTGCAAGCGCAACTCCAACTGACCAACAGGCCTGAGTTGCCCACCAAGTCCAAGTTCACCTAACAGGACGGTGCCTGCCGGCAAGATGAGATCGCGATAACTCGCCACAACAGCTGCAGCCACGCCCAAATCAGCCGCAGGCTCCTCCACATCAAGACCACCCGCCACAGCGAGGTAACAGTCAAAACGGGACAGAGGCAGGCCCATGTGCTTTTCCAGCACCGCCAAGATCTGATGCAAACGATTCACAGCAATCCCTGTAGCCGTTCGTCTTGGACTCGCATAGCTCGTTGTACTGACCAAGGCCTGTAGATCCACCAAAAGTGGCCTAGTACCCTCACAGGCCACAATCGTGGCGACACCGCTGGCCTCATCTCCACTCAGGAATAACTCGCTCGGGTTATTGACCTCCACAAGACCTTGGCCTTGCATTTCGAACACGCCAAGTTCATGGGTGGCCCCAAAGCGATTTTTAACGGCACGCAGGAGTCGATGACTCGCAAAACGATCCCCCTCAAAGGTGAGCACGGCATCTACCAAATGCTCGAGAACCTTCGGACCTGCCAACATCCCCTCCTTGGTGACGTGGCCGACAAGCAGCAAAGCCGTGTTCTGACGCTTGGCCAATCGCTGCAGAGACGCGGCGCATTCCCGCACTTGAGCTACTGATCCCGGAGCGCTCGACAGGTTGGCGTCATGCAGAGCCTGAATGCTGTCGATGATCGCCACATCGGGCCGCAGAGCCTCGAGCTCTTCCAACACCAACTCCAGATCTGTTTCAGCAAGCAGTTGGAGTCCCTCGCTCTCTCCACCCAAGCGCAACCAGCGCAACTTCACCTGCTGAGCTGATTCCTCAGCGCTGACATACAAAACGGAAAGGCGATTCGCCATGACAGATGCGCTTTGCAGCAGCAGGGTGCTTTTGCCGATCCCTGGGTCACCCCCTACGAGCACGAGCGAACCGGGTACAACTCCACCGCCCAAGACGCGATCCAATTCTGGGTAGCCACTCTCAAGACGCTCAATCGGTCGATCACCCAGATCGGCCATAGCGGTGGAACGTCGCGCCACTGGAGCCGCTGCTGACTCAGCAGGAGCGCGCCTGCGCCGGCCGTCGTGTTTCGGAGCGGTTTGCTCGACCAGAGAATTCCAGCTCCCGCAACTGCTGCAGCGGCCAAAAAACTGCCGAGTCTGCGCACCACAGCTCTGGCAAACGAAGATTGAAGCGGGTCGGGACACGTCGAACTATGAAGAAAGTTGGCTTTCGATGAATGAACGGGGCCTCCGTCCCTTTATGTGTAGCCAATACCAGTACGAAATAAGTTCGGATATGACGGCCACAGCCGCCAGCAAAGAAACCATTCTCGTTGTCGACGACGAGGCCAGTATCCGACGCATTCTGGAAACTCGTCTGTCGATGATTGGTTACAACGTAGTAACCGCCTGCGACGGCACTGAGGCTCTCGAGAGCTTTGAAAAGTGCAATCCAGATCTGGTGGTTTTGGACGTGATGATGCCAAAACTTGACGGCTACGGCGTCTGTCAAGAATTGCGCAAGGAGTCGGACGTTCCGATCGTGATGCTCACCGCTTTGGGTGACGTTGCGGACAGAATTACCGGCCTTGAACTCGGTGCTGACGACTATGTCGTCAAACCATTTAGTCCCAAAGAGCTTGAAGCAAGAATCCGCTGCGTTCTTCGCCGAGTTGAGAAAGAGCAGGTCGCTGGAATCCCCAACTCTGGAGTGATTCAAGTAGCAGATCTACGCATCGACACCAATAAGCGCCAGGTGTTCCGTGCAGACGAACGGATCCGCCTCACCGGAATGGAGTTCAGCCTCCTTGAACTGCTCGTGGGGCGCTCCGGCGAGCCATTCAGCCGCGGTGAGATCTTGAAGGATGTGTGGGGCTATACACCTGAACGTCATGTGGACACCAGGGTCGTGGATGTTCATATCTCAAGGCTTCGCTCCAAACTCGAAGACGATCCGGCCAATCCCGAGCTAATCCTGACGGCTCGGGGAACCGGTTACTTGTTCCAGCGCATCATCGATTCCGTTGCACCCGAAGGATCCTGAATTAAGCCCGGCCGACGAAGCCCGGAGCAAACCACGCCGATCCAAGGCGGTGAGAAGACTTGTGATTTGGTATCGGCGCAACAGCGCAGTTACCAGTCTTGTTGACACTGCTACCACCTCTGCCAGCGCTGCGGGCAATGTGGCTGAATCGGTCGGATCGATAGCAGGAAGCGTCGTCACCAACGCCGGGAGCATGGCTGGACAGATGCTCCAACCGGTGATGGACCCTCTGCGCCGCCTGCAAACCGCAGAAGTCGGTGATGACGGGCTCATCAATGACATTGATCGCCTTTGGGTAGCAGTGGATGGAATGGGTGGAGACCACTCCCCTGGGGAGATCCTGGAGGGCTCTCTTCAAGCCATCGATCGGCTTCCCTTGCGGATCCGCTTTGTCGGTGAAACCAACCGGATCATGGAGGCCGCTGAGATCTCGGGACTCACAGAATCGCTCAACAACGCGATCAACGCAGGGCATCTGGAGCTGATCCCCAGTGGACCTTCAGTGGAGATGCACGAGGAAGCCACTGTTGTCCGCCGCAAGCGTGATGCCAGCGTGAATTTGGCCATGGATCTCGTGAAACGCGGAGACGCCTTAGCGATTTACTCCGCAGGAAATTCTGGTGCTGTGATGGCTTCGGCCATCTTTCGCCTCGGTCGCCTAGCCGGGATCGATCGCCCCGCCATTGGAGCCCTTTTCCCCACCAAAGACCCCGGCCAGCCCGTGTTGGTGCTGGATGTGGGAGCGAATATGGACTGCAAGCCCGCCTACATGCATCAATTTGCTTTGCTCGGCAACATTTATTGCCGCGACGTCCTCCAAGTCGATCGCCCTCGAATTGGCTTGCTCAACATCGGCGAAGAGGAATGCAAGGGCAATGAACTAGCTCTACGCACCCACGAATTACTCCGGGAGGAAACCCGTCTTCATTTCGCAGGAAATTGCGAAGGAAGAGATGTGCTCTCCGGTGAATTTGATGTGGTGGTTTGCGATGGATTTACGGGCAATGTGCTGTTGAAATTCCTTGAATCCGTCGGCAGCGTTCTGCTCGGCGTACTCAAGGCTGAATTACCTAGGGGACGCCGCGGCAAAGTTGGCTCAGCCTTCCTACGCAACAATCTCAAACGCATCAAGAAACGGCTCGACCATGCTGAACATGGAGGAGCACTTCTCCTTGGTGTGAATGGGATTTGCGTGATCGGCCACGGAAGCAGCAAAGCACTATCCGTGGTGAGCGCTCTGCGCTTGGCTCACTCCGCGGCAAGTCATGGTGTGATGGACGATCTCGCCGAACTCAGCAAGCCAGCATCACTGAAAAGCTAAAGCACCTTGTCTGGACTGTGATTGACTGACGCCACTCAAAGCGCTTCCACTTTGGCTGGCTCTCCCCCACCCTTCCGTGGCATGGCTCTGGTCGCAAGTGGCAGCGCCCAGGCGAACCAAACCATCAGCAACACTGCCCTCAGCGAGCGGGTGCAGACAAGTGACGAATGGATTCGCACCCGCACCGGAATTCAGTCTCGACGCGTCAGCACCCCGGACGAATCGCTGAACGATCTGGCTGTCCGTGCTGGGCAACAGGCCCTGGCGATGGCCAAATGGGAGCCAGACAGCCTCGACCTGGTGTTACTTGCCACCTCCACCCCTGACGACCTGTTTGGATCTGCACCAAGGGTTCAGGCCGGATTGAAAGCGCGCAATGCCGTGGCTTTTGACCTCACGGCGGCCTGCAGCGGCTTTCTTTTTGCGCTTGTTACAGCCGCCCAATACCTGCGCACAGGCGCCATGCAAAGGGTTCTGGTGATTGGCGCTGACCAGTTGAGCCGCTTTGTCGACTGGGACGACAGAAGCACCTGTGTGCTCTTCGGAGATGGGGCTGGAGCCGTTGCTCTCGAAGCCACTTCTGCAGAGGACGACGGTTTACTCGGTTTCCGGCTACGCAGCGACGGCAGTCGCGGCCATTCCCTGACCTTGCCGCAGATCCCCACCAGTCTTCCTTTGGTCAACACCACCCGCCATCAATGCGGCGGCTATCTGCCGATTCAGATGAATGGACAGGAGGTCTACAAATTTGCCGTGCGCGAAGTCCCAGCCATCCTGAAGGAGCTGCTAGAGCAAACAAAAACAACCCCCGACCAACTGGACTGGCTTCTGCTTCATCAAGCCAACCAGCGTATTTTGGATGCGGTGGCGGATCGCTTTTCTATTCCTCACTCCAAGGTCTTGAGCAACTTGGCGAACTACGGCAACACCTCTGCCTCCACGATCCCGCTCATGCTTGATGAAGCCGTGCGCGACGGCCGCGTGGCTCCTGGTCACCTTTTAGCGAGTAGTGGCTTTGGAGCTGGCCTTAGCTGGGGAGCCGCGTTGTTGCGTTGGCAAGGTCCCGCTTAAGCTCCCAGCCATCTCTACCTGCCAACGATGACGATTGCCTGGGTGTTCCCCGGTCAGGGGTCTCAGAAGTCGGGCATGGCTGCGCCCGTGCTGACCCTTCCTGGAGCGGAAGAACGGTTTGCACTTGCGTCCCGCCTGCTTGGCAGAGATTTACTGGCGATCTGCCAAGGGGCGGCCGATGCACAAGCCGATCCTGCTGATCTCAACGACACCCGCAACACCCAGCCAGCGCTCTTCATCGTTGAAAGCCTGATTGTGGATGAATTGCGCAGGCAGGAGCGTGAGCCGGCCTTTGTCGCTGGCCACAGCCTTGGAGAACTTGTGGCGCTTTACGCCGCGGGGGTCTTCGATGTGACCACTGGCCTTGCCTTGATGCAGCGGCGCTCCGAGCTCATGGCAGCCGCTGGAGGAGGAGCGATGACTGCCGTCATCGGCTTTGACCGCGATCAGCTTGAAAGCCTTGTTAAGGATACGGATGGTGTGGTGATCGCCAATGACAACAGCGCTGCTCAGGTGGTGATCTCAGGGAACCCTGAGGCTGTTAAGAGCGTGAGTGACCAACTCACCTGCAAGCGCGCGATTCCTCTGGCCGTCTCCGGAGCTTTCCACTCGCCCTTGATGGCAGAAGCTTCTGCAGCATTCAATCTCCATCTGGAGGGCCTGACTTTTAAAGATGCTCGCTTCCCTGTGCTGAGCAACACCGATCCAACCCCCTGCAGCGACGCCTCCCAATTGAAACAACGCTTGTCTCAGCAGATGACCACGGGCGTTCGCTGGAGAGAAACCATGGAGACGCTGACATCAGCGGGGGTCGACACCTTGATCGAGGTGGGGCCTGGGAATGTGCTCAGTGGCTTGGCCAAAAGGGCCATGGCTGGTGTCACAACCGCCCAGCTCTCGAGCTCCGCTGATCTAGGTCTCTAAGAAGCCATGCCCCCTCTTGTGTCCAGCCCGAGCAATGGCTCTGCCGTTGTGACGTCCGTCACGCCAAAACCGAGCCTGATGTATCAGCTCGTGAGCTACTTGCTGGTGTTCCCTATCTTTCGTGGACTCTTAAAGGGGCGCACGAGCGGCAACGCCTTGGTGCCCCTTCATGGACCGTTGGTTGTGGTCGCAAATCACGGGTCCCATCTCGATCCACCTTTGCTTGGCCACGCCCTGGGCCGTCCTGTGGCGTTCATGGCAAAAGCCGAACTGTTCCAGATTCCAATTTTGGGGAGCATTATTCGCGCCTGCGGTGCTTACCCCGTGAAACGGGGAGCCAGTGATCGAGAAGCGATTCGTACAGCAACAGCTCGACTTGAAGAAGGCTGGGCGATCGGTGTCTTTCTTGATGGCACCCGTCAAACGGACGGCCGCGTAAATCAACCAAGACCAGGTGCAGCCTTGCTTGCTGCGCGCAGTGGAGCCCCCCTTCTCCCTGTAGCAATCATCAACAGCCATCGCGCCCTAGGGGGTGGAAGAGGCTGGCCAAGACTCGTTCCCGTTGCACTTCGCATCGGAGAACCAATCCCAGCGCCGAACAGTCGAAGAAAGCCTGAACTAGAAGCCACTACCCGGGAGCTTCAGCGGCGAATCAATGCCTTGATCGATCAAGGCGTGGGAAATCCTTGAGGCCAATTCCGTAGCGCCCAAGGTTTGAGGTCCTGACCTGTGATAACCCAGGTCAACGCCCTGATCCCATCACCCAAGCGCTTGCCAAATGTCTCCTTTCGACAGGAAGGCTGACAAGAGACGGACACCCCAGTGAGACGAATTCCTCGACTTCCCGCCACCAGCCGTCCCACGGTCATGGCACGGGGCAAATGATCTTCGCTCGTAACCAAATAAACGTGGCTCACACCATCGCGTTTCAAGTCATCCACCAAAGATGTGAAATTGGTGAAGGTGTCTTTGGCTCTGTAATCGAGCACAACCCGGCTTTGATCCATCCCCGCATCCCGTAAAAGCCATTGCGCGTACTCCGGATTGCTGCCGCCACTCACCAGCAAAGGAAGCTCCAACTGCTGCGCCAAGCGCAGTCCTACCCGTTCGCGATCGAGATCTCCACCCAGCACGAGAATGCGTTGCGGTGGCTCAACCGTAAAGAGAGCCTGACGGAAAGGCTTTAAGGGCCCTGTAGTGGTCGCCCACGCCAGAGCAGCAAGGATCACGAGCGAGGAGCGCCAACCTAGGGCCATTAGACGGGTCCAACAGGCGATGTGGGGTAAATGGGCAGCACAGGCTCCCATGGGCCTGGAGTGTCCTCCTTCTCCCATTGGCAACAAAGCTCAAGTAATTGCTGCACATCCGAGCCAACATCGAGCTCCATGGTCAGCGCGGGAGATGGGGCCTCGTCCTCTCGGAGTAAACGAGGACGTTCCAGCTCCTCCACAGGGGCTGAGCCTGAACGTAGGCGGTAGCGCCCAGCCACTCGACCC
>Ga0257110_1000906_pt1 | contig 13903 bp, 6 predicted proteins | sample LP_taG_7_FD_190184 | JGI IMG/M metagenome (GOLD analysis project Ga0257110, IMG submission 190184) | Marine microbial communities from Northeast Subartic Pacific Ocean, Canada - LP_J_2015_P26_10m | ecosystem: Environmental > Aquatic > Marine > Oceanic | place: Canada: Northeast Subartic Pacific...
CTATGCTGGAATGGACCGGTCGAAACAACGCGAGTACATGCATGTTGAAGTCGTGTTGAATATGTTTGTTTCCTGCCCAGATCCGCGCGGAGATCGCGGCGAACATGGCGCCGATGAGGAGGCCGTTCAGCGTGCCCATGACCCCGAACCTACCGAATGCGTCGGTGACGATCGTCCGCCGTTTCCCCGGCCGAAGCCGTCGTCGCGGCCGCGGGACGCGGCCCCGGACGCGACTTGGAACGAGCGCGCGTCGGCCTTGGGCACGCAGGAGCCGATGGCGAAGATCGCGACGAAGGCCTGGCCGAAGTTGAAGAGCAAGAGCCTGCGCGGGCGCGTCGGTCGGAGGGCGCGTCGGCTCCGGGCGAGGCCGCGGAGGCGGCCCCGCGCCGACGCCGGCGCGGGCTTCAGGGGCCACGTGCGAACTTCCGTCTGCATGAGGTGGAAGAATTTGGGCGCGGCGAAGGGGACCAGGTTCGTCAGCATGTAGAAGACGAGGAGCGAGTTGAACTGCGGCCCGCGGCCGTCGCCGAGCGCGTGGACCGCGGCGACGTTGCCGTAGACGGCGAAGCAGAGGAGGATGCAGAACGCGAGGAACGCGTTGACCGCGGCCTTCTCGCCGGGCCCGAGCTCGACCATCTTGTCCACGCCGATGCCCCGCGACCGCGCGGAGATGAGGTAGTAGCACTCGCGCATCTCCGTCGGCAGCGCGACGAGCGCGTTGACGAGGCCGCCGAGGCCCATCATCTTGATCGCCTTCTCGCTGTCCCAGGCGCCCAACGTCGCCGCGACGGAGAGCGCGTAGAGGACCATCGCCTACCGCACGGTGACGAGTCTGCTAGGGTTTCCCGGTGGAAACCTCTCGAACGTCGTCGCGGGACGCCGGCCGTCGCCAAGCACATGCCCAGGCACACCTTGAGCAGGGCCGGGTCCTCGAACTTGAAGGCCGCGTTCGTGATCCTCACGAGGACCATGGTGCAGATATTGTAGAGCCAATAGAGAACGATGCAGACGGGGTAGAGCTGGGCGCTGCCGAGGGAGGCGAGCTGGACGACGAGGCCCACGCCGCTGCAGACCGCGAAGACGACGCCGTTGCGCCGGCAGGCCGCGCGGAGCTCGGGCGAGAGGACATCGCCGTAGAGGCGGGCAGCGGCGTCGTCGGCGGCTCCCACGGGGCCCGCGCGCTCGCCCTTACCCATCGTGTGTATGTATGACGCGTTTCGGATACGTCGCGAGTGAAGCACTTACGCGGCAAAAGCAAGTCTATATCTTGGCAAAAAGGAAGTGTGTCAAACGTGACTTCAAGTGAACTCATCTTGAACACGCCAGCATGGCTTATTGCGTCGCACTGCTTGCCGCGGTGTGTGCTGTCGCGTCAGATGCATTGCAGGCAATTGGGCCAAAGCTCGCGTCGAGGGCGCGCTTGCGCGCGGCCAACGACGCGGCCGACGACGACCTCGCGCCAGCGGCGGACGCCGCGCCGCCGCCCGCGGCGCTCGCCGCGGGCGAGCCGCCGAAAGACGCCGTGGAGTACGTCTTCGGCAAGCCGGGCGAGTTCGAGCGCGACATGGCGCTGCTCGGCACGAACCCGCGGCGGCTCCTCCTCTTCGGCTCTCTGGCGCTCGGCATCGCGGGCGTCGGCGACCTCTTCGGCGTGACGTCGGCGCTGCTGACGGCGTCGCCGCCGCCCGTGAAGGCCTTCGCCTCGAGGACGAGGCTCGACACCTACTACCTCGTCGGCCCGCTCCGGCGCTACGTCGACGACGAGTTCGGCTTCGAGGTCAAGTACCCGCGAGCGTGGCTGGGCGACCAGGCCGTCTACGTCGCGCGCGCCCAGAACCGGGCGCGGGCGCTCGCGACGGACCCGTCCGGGGACGCCTTCATCAAGGCCGGGCGGAGCCGGAGGGGCCCCGCGGCCGTCGCGGCCTTTGGCCCCGCCGCGGGCACGTTCGCGGAAAACCTCAGCGTCTTCTCCGCGGCGGTCCCGGGCGCGTCGCTCGCGGCGCTCGGCGCGTCGCCCGCCGCCGCCGCGCAGCGCCTGCTCGACGTGTCCATCGCGCCGCCGAGCAGCGGCAAGACGGCTCTTCTCCTCGCCGCTTCCGCGCGGCCCGACGGGCTCTTCGCCTTCGAGTACACGCTCGCGTTGCCGACGCGCCGCGACGGCGTGCCCGGCGCTGTCCTGCACAACCTCGCCGTCGCCGCGGCGCGGCCCGACGAGCTCCTCACGTGCACGATCCTGTGCAAGGAGGACGACTGGCCGGACCGCGAGGCCGCGTTCAGAGAGGCCGCCGCGAGCTTCAAACTGACGAGGTAGGGCCCGATCCCCTCTCTCTCGCGCACTAGGCAACCTAGCCCGCCCCTTCGCAGCCTTGGGCTGGATTCCCCAAGAGGGGAACTCTCGAGCCTAGGGCGCGGCGCGGCGCTGCAGGCACATGGCCATCGGCAGGTACCACACGTCGGCCCGGCCGCACCCCGCGATCTTGAGGACGTCGAGGGGCGTCGCGCCGGCGCCGCGAGCGTCGAGCGCCGGGATGCGCGGGTCCTCGACGTACCCGAGCACGCGCGTCGCCTCGTGCCAGGTCGTCGACGCGTTCGCGGCGCAGCGGACGCCGAGGAGCGCGGCAGCGCGCGTCACGAGCCAGGCGCGGTTGTAGGGCCCCAGCAGGCCCTGCGACGGCGCGCGCGCCAGCGCCGCGTTGACGCCGGCGAAGACGGCGGACGCGACCGCGGCGTCGACCCGGGGGTCGAGCCGCGCGAGCGCCGCGAAGCTCCGGCCGCTTCCGTTAAGGGTGGCGGCGATGGCGACGAGGGAGCCGCCGCCGCCGAGGAACTTGAGCGCCATGGCCGGACCGTGGATCGTCTTCGTGCGACCTACAGCGACGCGTTTCGCGGAGGGACGCGCGCACCGTCGACGCACCGACGTTCGTCTTCGCGACGCGGCGCCAGTCCGCGTCGTCGAGGGACGCGCACGTCGCCTCGAGCGCCCCGCGCACCGCGGCCGCGGCGGCCTCGGGCGCGACGAAGGGGCCCGCGAGCGCCGGCGCGACCCTGCCCAGGAAGTACGTGCGGCACGCGGGGTCCTTGATGAGGAGCAGCGGGACGATCACGAGGTCCAAGACGAAGTCGCCGTGCCTCCGCAGGATGTCGCGGACCGCGGCGGCCGCAGCGGGGTCAAAGGCGATGTCCGCCGGCTCCGCGACGAATGCCTGTCGTCGCAGGTCCGCGACGACGCTGGCGACGGGATCGCGCGCGACGGCCTTCGCGAGCTCGCGGACGGCCTCCGCGACGGGGTCGTCGACCGGCGCGCCTTCGGAACTCGCGTCCGAGTCCGCGTCCGATGACGATGAGTCGAGGAGTCTCGCGTCAAAGGCCGCGAGGTGCCGCCACGCGACGTGCGTCTCCACCGCGCCGTCGTCAAAGTAGCGGACGTCGTATCTATGACAAAAAAAAGTTACGATGTCAGGGGCGACGCGGCCTCGTCGCTCGCGAGCTCGGGCGCCGCGTCGTACTCCGGCAGCGCGCGTCGGAAACCGGTTCATCGTCTTCGCCTAATCGAGCAAATTTGTTCGTCAGCTCCGGCGCATTCGACGCCGGTCTTGCGGCGTGGCAGGCCAAAATCGTCACTTGGAGCCATTTTCTTTCCCACCTACACAGCGCATCTTCGCCAGCCTCAAAAAATGTGTAGTCGAGAGAGCCATCGAGCATCGTGCACAGATCGTGAAAAAATTTTCTGCCACAGGCATCTAAGTGCATAATCCAGCTGTGTACGACCCGCCTCGAGCTCCCCCGGGGCCATTGAATTACTACTCTCCTCACCCGCCGGGTCAATCGGTGGAAACAAGTACCGTCGATGAGTGAATAAAGATGTTGTTAAGCGAGTGGCTTGATAAGGCGGGGCTATCGGAACGCCTGAATTCCGCCGTCCGGGATGCCTGCGATACGCTTGACGACCTCTTACTCGCGGAGCAAGATGATCTCGAGATCGTGTCAGTGTCGCTCCAACCGTAGGCACCGCTTTTTACGCGCCCACGTAGCCTCGTCCGGAACTTACGGACCCATGACCTACGCGCCCGCGCAGGATCGCGTTTTTGGACCTGAAGCCGCTCCCGAAAGCGCGCCTGTTTCACGCGCTCGCGGCGCTGCGAAGCGGGACGGTCGAGCCCGAGCCCGCGGAACCGCCGCCCGCGCTCCGGGCCCCCGCCCGCGACGCGTCTCCGGAACCGGCCCCGCTCATCCGCGCCTCGGCCGCGCCGCCCGCGGGCACGTGCGCCAAGTGCGACGGCGCCCACGAAACGTCGGAATGCCCCCACTTCCCCAAGAAACGGGAACGGAACGAAGGCGCGGGGCCCTTCCGGGGCAAGGCGCCGGAGCCGCGCGCGCGGGCGCCGGAGCCGCGCGAGAAGCGCGGGAAGCCGCCGCCGCGGAAGAAGCCGCGGACCGAGGCGTCGCGAGGCCCGGCGCCGCCCGACGGGTGGAAGTCCCAGCGGGACTTCGTCGCGTTCCTCCGCGCGCGGGGCGCCGCCTGCGCCTTCGAAGCGCCGAACCCGAAGCGCGAGCGCCAGTGTGCCTACGTAGCCTCGTCCGGGACCTACGGACCTACGACCTACGCGCCCACGCAGGCGAGCGCGGGAACAATCCCGCGGCAATCGCGCGGTACGACCGCTACATGATCGCGAAGAACTTCGAGGACTTCTTCGCGAGCGGCGGCACGACGGCCGACCTGCTCTACGACCTGGGCCGGGGCTACTGCGTCGTCGCGCGCGCGACGCTCGACGCGGAGTGGCGCGCGTACAAGGGCGACTCGCCGCCGGCCGCGACCGCGGGCCTCGAAGCGGCGCCGCCGACCGCGGCGGCGGGCCTCGAAGCGGCGCCGCCGGCCGCGGCGGCGGGCCTCGAAGCGGCGCCGCCGGTCCCGGAGCGCGCGCTCTCGGACGTCGTCTCCTTGTAAAATAGCTTCCCTGTCGAAACAAATTGAGATAAAGAGCCCGGCTAGCGCGCGTGGAACTCGAACCACTGCTTGAGGGCCGTGGCGAGCGTGTCCGGGAGCGCCGCGACGTCGCGGAGGACGACGTAGCAGGGGAACGGGTAGCCGTCCATGTACTGGTCGATGGCGACCTGGCCGTCGACGAAGGAGACGGACTTCATCTCGAGGACGGACTCGCGGCCCGGCGCGTCGATGAGGAGCACGACGATGGCGACGCCGTCGTCCGTCGCGTCGCGCTGGAGCCGCCGGAGCTCGGCGCGCGAGGGCGCGTCGAAGCGGCCGTCGGAGACGAGGAGGAGGAGCTGGAGGGGCGCGGCCTGGCGCGCGGCGGCCTCGCGCGCGGCCCGCAGCGCGGGCAGCGCGGTCTCGAGGAGCGCCGCGCAGCGCGTCGCCTCGTCGGCGAAGGCGAAGCGCGCCGCGCAGCGCGCGGCGGCGTCGTCGCCGAGCGGGCCGTCGGCGAAGCCGTGGAGCAGCTCCGCGGCGTCGCCGAAGCGCGCGACGGCGAGGTCGCCGACCTCGAGCTGGGCGAGGCCCGCGGCGAGGGCCGCGAGGGCCGCGAGGGCCGCCTCGTGGGCGCCGTTGTCGCGCATGGACGCGCTGTCGTCGATGGCGACGAGCACCTGGTACGCGCGCTTCGCGGGCTTGTTGCGCCGGAGCCAGATCTTGTCCTTGCGGTAGCCCGACGCGACGTACTCGAGCACGCGGCGCATGCTGAGCCGCTTGCCGCTGCGGTAGTCGCCCTTGAGGCGGCTGAAGACCGTGGGCTCGAGCACGCTGCGGAGCGCCTCCGCGAGCCGCCGCGCGACGGGCGCCGCGCGCGCGGCGGTCGCGCGCCACGCGGCGGCGCCGTCGAGGGCGGGCGCGGCGGCGTCGCCGGGGCCGTCGGCGCCGGGGCCGCCGTCGCCGGGGTCGCCGTCGTCGGAATCGCCGGGGTCGCCGGGCGCGGGGTCCGCGCGCGCGCGCGCGGCGTCGCCGTCGAAGCGCTGGGTCGTCGCGCCGGCGGCCTCGGGCCGCGGCGGCCGGTCCGCGGCGGCCTCGGGCCGCGGCGGCGCGGCGCCGTCGTCGACGCCGCCGTCGTCGCCGCCGTCGTCGCCGTCCTCGTCCATGGCGTCGCCGCCGCCGTCGTCGCGCGGCCGCGCGGCGCGCGGCCGCTCGCGCGGCGCGCCGTCGTCGTCGGCCGCCGGCGCGTCGTCGGCCGCCGGGGCCGCGCGGCCGTCGTCGGCGCCGCCGTCGGCCGGCGCGGCGAAGTCCTCGTCGCGGTCCGGCGCGGCGGCGGCGGCGTCGTCGCCGTCGCCGCCGTCGACGCCGCGCGCGGCGTCCGCGGCGGCCGCGTCGCCGTCGTCGGGCAGCGGCGGCGCGGCGCCCTCGGGCACGCCGCCGAGGGCCTGCGCGTCGGCGCGGTCGTCCCGCGCCGCGAACTCGAAGCGGCCGCCGGCGCCGCCGCCGCCGCCGTCGTCGGACGCGTCGTCGCCGCCGCGGCGCTCGTCGACGTCGAGGCGGCGGTGCCAGTGCTTGAGCGCGTCGCCGGGGTCGCGGAAGGGGTTCGGCGCGCCGCCGTCGCGCGGCGCGGCGTCGTCCGCGGCGTCCGCGGCGGCCGCGCGGGGCCCGCCGTCGGCGCCGCCCGCGCCCGCGCCCGCGCCGCCGGCCTCGGCGGCCGCGTCGTCGCCGCCGCCGGCGCCCGCGTCGCCCGCGTCGCCCCGGCGCAGCGCGGCGCCGCCGGAGCTCGTCGCGGCGCCGAACGCGTCGGCCGCGTCCGCGGACGACTGCTCCTTGGCCCGGTGCTCCTCCGCCAGCTGCGACGCGCCGGAGACGGCCGCCGGCGGCGCGGCGGCCGCGTCGGCCTCCGCGGCGGCCGCGGCGGCGTCGGCGTCGGCCGCGTCGTCGCCGTCGTCGGCCGCGGCGTCGTCGGCCGCGGCGGCGGCGTCGTCGTCGTCGTCGGCGACGTCCTCCGCGTCGCCGCCGGCGTCGTCCATGGCCGCGTCGCCGTCGTCGTCGCCGGGCGGCGGGCCGGGCGCGTCGATGTCCATGTCCTCGGGCAGGTCCTCGACGCCGTCGTCGCCGTCGCCGCCGTCGTCGCCGGGCGCCGCGTCCTCGTAGTCGCCCGCGCCCTCGGCGTCGTCGTCGCCGGCCGCGTCGTCGCCCGCGAGCGGGTGCGCGCCGTCGTCGGCGCCGTCGTCGTCGGCGCCGTCGGCGCCGTCGCTCGCGTCGTCGGCGCCGTCGTCGCGCGCGTCCTCGCGGTCGTCCTTGCGGCCCGGCGGCCGCTCGCCGCCGTCCTCGGGGAGCCGCGCCTCGCCCTCGTCGTCGTCGTCGCCGCCGTCGTCGCGCGCCTCCTCCTCGGCGGCGTCGCCGGCGCCGGCCTCCGCCGGCTCGTCGTCGCCGTCCTTCGCGCGGACCTCGTCGAGCTTCTTCTCGCCGTCCGCGCGCGACGCCTCGCCGAGGCCGCCGGCCTCGTCCATGGCCGCGTCGTCGTCGTCGTCGCCCCAGAGCTTCTCGTCGATGGCGTCGGCGTCGTCGCCGCAGTCGCCGAGCTCGCGGTCGACGGACTCGCCGTCGCCGTCGCCGTCGTCGTCGTCGCCGCCGCGGTCGTCGCGGTCGTCGGGCTCGTCGTCGTCGTCGCCGACGTCGTGCTTGTCGCCGTCGAACTCGCCGCCCATCTCGACGCCCTCGTCGCGCGCGTCGCCCTCGAGCTTCTCCGGCTTGGCGCCGTCGACGTCGTCGTCGCCGCCGTCGGCGTCGTCCGCGGCGTCGGGCTTGGTGCCCAGGAGCTGCTCCTCGTTGTCGATCTCGCCGGACACGTCCTGCGCGTTCTCCGCGAGGTCGCCGTCGCCCATGCCCGTGCCGTCGCAGTCCTCGTAGCCGTCGCCGTCGCGCGCGCGGCCGTCGTCGTCGTCGCCGCCGCAGAAGCCGAGCGCGAGGAGCGTCCGCGCGACGCGCGCGACGACGTAGTGGAGCTTGGCCGTCTCCCGGTGGCAGGCCGCGAGCTCGCGGAGCAGGTCCTCGGCGGCGGCGACGAGCGGCGCGTAGAGCGCCGCGAGGCCGCAGGCGGCGGCCGCGGCGGGGCCCGCGGCGCCCGCGGCCGCGGCCTCGAGCGCGGCCCGGAGCCGCGGGAGGCCGAGCGCGGCGACGGCCGACTCGGCGGCGCGCGACGCGGCGACGACGGTCGCCTCCGGCGGCGCCTCGACGGCCGCGAGGCGCTGCGCGGCGACGAGCGCGGCGTCGACGGCGCCGTCGAAGGCCGCGGCCGCGAGCGGCGCGCGCGGCGCGGGGCGCCGCGCGGCCGCGGCCGCGGCCGCGGCCGCGAGGGCGGCCGCCGCGGCGGCGCCCGCGGCGCCGCGGCCCGCCGCGCGCGCGGCGAGCCGCGCGGCCGCCGCGCGGTCCGCGGCGTCCTCGCGCGCGCCGTCGACGAGCGCGAGGCCGCGCCGCGGCCGCCGCGCGCGGAGCGGGTCGTCGGCGGGCAGCGGCGGCTCGCCCGCGACCTCGTCGGCCTCGTCGACGAGCTCGAGGCACGGCGCGAGGGGGTCCGCCGCGGGCCCGCGGAACTCGTCGAGCGCGGCGTCGTCGCGCCGCGCCGCGCACGCGTCGACGAGCCGCCGGAGCGCGGCCGCCGCGGGCAGCGCGGCCGCGAGCGCCGCGCGCTGGCGCAGCGCGACGACGCCGAGGTGCTCGCCCAGGGCCCGGAGGAGCGACGCCTCGCGCGGGCCGACGTCGCGCGGCCGCGCGACGGCGTCGCCGCGGAGCGCGGCCTGGGCCTCGGCGGCGCCGTGGACGTAGCGCGCCGCGGCCGCGAGGTCCGCCGCGCGCGCGGCGCGGCCCGGCGCGAGGGGCGCGACGGCGCAGGCGCCGAGCCGCGGGTCGCGGGCCTCGGCGGGCGCGTGGGACCGCTCGTGGCGCAGGCCCTCGCGCCGGAGGCCCCGGAGGAGGTCGACGACGGCGCGGCGCTTGACGCCGCGCGGCGCCGCCGGGCGGCCGCGGAAGTACGCGAGGCGCGCGAAGATGGCCGCGGCGCAGTCCGCGGCCGCGGCGCCCGCGGCCGCGGCCGCGTCGCGCGCCGCGGGCGCCGCGGCGACGGCCCGCATGCGCGCGGCGAGCGCGGGCAGCCGCGCCGCGCGGCCGCCGCCGGCGACGGCGCCCGCGGCGAGGCCCGCGAGCGCCGCGACGTCGCGCGGCGGCGGCGCCGCCGCCGCGACGCCGCCGCCGTCGCCCGCGAGGGCCGGGAAGAGCGCGGCGTCGCCGGGCACGGGCGCCGCGGCGCCGTCGCCGTCGCCCGCGGCCGCCGCGGGCTTCGGCGGCGCCGCGCGCGCGGCGAGCGCCGGCGCGACGGGCTCGGCGAGCTGGTCGTCGTAGTCGCGGAGCGCGCGCACGACGCGCCGCCGCGACCGGTCCGTCGACTCCGCGAGGGCGTGGAAGTTGCGGTCGTCCCACGTCGCGAGCCGCGCCTCGTCGGCGACGCGCTTCAGCGCGGCCGCGCGCGCCTTGCCGCGCCGCGCGGCGACGTCGGGCGCCGCGAGCGCGTAGCGCGCGCGGAGGTTGGCGACGGCGACGGCGACGGGCGGCGCGGCGGCCTCCGCGAAGGCGCCGAGCGCGCCGAGGAGCTCGAGGCGGTGCGCGAAGTCGCCGACCGTCGCGGCCCGGACGAACGCGTCGAGCGCGTCGAAGAGCTCGGGCGCGACGGGCTCGAGCGCGGGCTCGCCGGGCGCCGCGAGCCACGCCGGGCAGGCGCCGGCCGCGCCCCCGTGGTCGTCGACGACGGCGAAGAGGCGCGCCCAGGCGACGAGGACCGCGCGCGACGCGCCGCGCGCGTCGCCGCGCGCGTCGACGAGCGCGGGCCAGCCGTCGAGGTCCGCGCGGCGGTGGCGCGCGACGACGCCGCGGAGCGCGGCGAGGTGGGGCTCGAGGGTCACGGTCCTCGACGCGTGCTCCTGCCAGTCCTGGCACCGCGCGAGCAGCACCTGCACGCCGTCGAGCACGGCCCCGAGGTCCGCGCGCGCGTCGCTCCGGAGCACCGCGTCCGCGACGCGCGCGACGCGCTCGAGCACGGCGTTGCGCGGCCACTCGCGGAGCAGGTCCCGCACGCGCGCGAGCAGGGCCGTCGCGGGCCGCCGCGCGGCGCGGCGCGCGTCGGCCGCGGCCGCGGCCGCGCGCGTCGGCGGCGCCGCGAGGCCGAGGCCCCGGAGCGCGGCGCCGGGCGCGTCGCCGCCGCCGCCGCCCGCGGCGCCGTCGGCCGGCGCCGCGGGCGCGAGGGCGTCGGCGGCGGCGCCGAGGGCGACGCCGAGCGCGCCCGCGTGCGCGCCGTCGTCGGCGCCGGCGCCGCCGCCGGCGGCCGCGGCGGCGACGCCCGCGAGCACGGCCGCGCGGCGCACGCGCGCGACCGTCGCCGCGTCGTAGGGCCCGCCGACGGCGCGGCAGAAGGCGCCGCAGAGGACCGCGAGCGCGTCCGGCCGCGGCCGCGCCGCGGCCGCGCCGCCGGCCTCGTCGACGGCCGCGGGCGCCTCGGGCTCGCCGCCGTCGCCGCCCCGCCGCAGGAAGCCGCTGTCGAGGCGGTCGCCGTCGTCGTCGTCGCCCGCGTCCGCGTCGTCGGCGCGCCACGCGGCGAGGAGGGGCCGCAGCGCGGCGAGGAACGGCCCGAGGCCGCCGCCGACGGCGACGGCGAGCTCCGCGCGGCGCAGCGCGAAGAGCGAGCCCGCGGGCGCCGGCGCCGCGAAGGGGTAGGCCCAGGCGAGGTCCGGCGCCGGCGGCGGCGACCGCAGGAGCGCCACGCCGAGCGCGGCGACGCGCGCGGCCGCGACGGCGGGCAGCGCGACGTCGGGCCGCGAGGGCGCGTGGCGGCGCTCGAGGTCGTCCGCGAAGGCGCCCGCGACGTCGAGCCAGGCGCCCGCGTCGCGCGCCGCGTCCGCGTCGCCGCGCAGCAGGCCGCCGACGAGCGCGGCGACGCGCGCGGGGTCGCCGAAGCGCCGCGCGAAGCCGTCGACGGCGGCCGCGAGCGCCGCGTGCGGCGGCGCGCCCGCGGGCCGCTCGAACCAGCCCTTGGCCTCGAGCGCGGCGACGCGGCCGTCGAGGGCGCGCTTCGCCGCGGCGACGCGCGCGAGCCGCGGCGTCGCCGCGCGGCCCTCGGCGCGCCGCGCGCTCAGGAGCGCCGCGGCGCCGTCGGCCGCGACCGCGGCGCGCGCGCCGCGCGCGACGGCGAGCTTCGCGGCGCCGCGGCGGCCCGGGTCGACGCCGGCGTGGGCGAGGAGCGCGAGGCGCGCGGCGCCGAGGCACGCGAGGCCCGCGGCCGCGCGGCCCGCGGCGACGTGGCTTTCGGCCGCGGCGAGCGCGGCCGCGGCGCCGCGCGCGCGCGCGTCGTCGTCGGCCCCGAGGGCCGCGCGCGTCGCGGCGAGCGACGCGCCGCAGAAGGCGAGCAGCGCCCGCGCCGCGGCCCCGGCGCCCGCGTCGCCGCGGAGCGCCGCGCGCGCGCTCGCGAGCTGCGCGACGCGCTGGTCCGCGGCGACGAGCGGCGTCCGCTCCGCCGCGGCGAGGAGGCGCAGCGCGGCGCGCGCGAGGGGCGCGCCGGCGACGGCGCAGTCCGCGTCGCCGCCGCACTCGAAGGCCGCGCCGGGGGGCGGCGCGAGCGCGAACGCGCGCGCCGCGGCGTCGACGGCGCCCGCGCCGCGGCGGCCGAGGGCCGCGGCGGCCCACGCGGCGACGACGCCGGGCAGCGACACGCGCACGGCGTCGCGCAGCGCGCCGGGGCCCGCGGCGCGCGCCCAGGCGACGTAGGCGTAGGGCGCCGCGTCCGTCGGCGGCCGCGCGGACCGCGCGCAGAGCCCCGCCGCGAGCCGCTCGAGCCGCGGCCCGAGGTCGCCGCCCGCGGCCCGCCCCGCGTCGGCGTCCGCGAGCAGGGCGACGAGTGCGCACTCGTCGCGGGCCAGGGACGGGTCCCAGAGCTGGCAGCACTGGAGCGCGGCCCAGCCGTCGAGCGCCGTCGGGCCGCCCGCGCCGTCGTCGTCCGCGGCCCAGAGCACGATCGAGCGGTCCGCGCCGTCGTCGTCCATCGCGGCGGCGGCGCCGTCGCCGTCGTCGCCGTCGCCGGGGCTCAGGTCCACGGCGCGGTCCGCCCAGGCCTCGGCCGCGGCGCGCCGCGCGGCCGCCCACCGCGCGGCCAATCGGCCGAAGACGGCCGCCGCGGGGAACGGCCGGCCCGCCGCGCGGGCCCAGGCGGCCGTCGCGAGGGCGTCGCAGGCCTCGCGGCGCCCGGCCGCGTCGCCGGCCGTCGCCGCGAGGGCCGCCGCGGCCCCCGCGAGCGTCGCGGCCGCCGGCGCGCCCGCGAGCGACGCGGTCTCGCGCGCGGCCGCGAGGAACGCGGCGACGGCCTCCGCGTCCGCGGCGGCGCGGGGCCAGCCCCGGGGCTCCGCGGACCAGCGCCAGAGCCGGTGCTTCTCCGCCGCGGCGAGGTCGACGCCCGCGGCCTCCGCGAGGACGCGGAGCGCCGCGGCCGCGCGGTCCTCGCGGAGCGCCGCGGCGCCGTCGCCGGCGAAGACCGCCGCCGTGGCCGCGCGGAGCCGCTTGCCCGCGGCGCGGCCGCGCACGTAGAGCGCGAGCGCCGCCTCCTCGCCGCCGGCGCCGCCGTCCCAGGCCGCGAGCGCCGCGCGCGCGGCGTCGAGCGCCGCGACCGCGGCCCGCGCGCGCGCGGCGCCGCCGCCGCGCGCGACGAGCGCCGCGACCGCGGCGTCCGCGGCGTCGTCGAGCGCCGCGAGCGCCGGGGCCGCGCGCGCGTCGCCCGCGGGCCGCCGCGGCGCGAGGACCCGCGCGCGCCGGACCTCGGCGACGGCCGCGGCGCCGTCCCACGCGGCGCCGTCGCCGAGCCGCGCGCGCGCGCGCGCCGCGGCCGCGGAGGCCCCGGCGCCGGCCGCGAGGTCCGCGAGGCCCGCGGCGCGCTCGGGCGCCCGCAGCGCGCGCTCGTGGGGCGCCGCGGCCGCGTCCGCGGCCGCGCCGCGCGCGTCGAGCGCCGCGACCGCGCCGCGGACCGCGCGGTCGAGGAACGAGTCGCCGTCGGCGCGCTTCGCCGCGTCCGCGCGCGCCGCGGCGGCCGCGAGCGCCGCGCCGTCGACGCGCGCCGGGTCGCAGAAGGCCGCGAGGTCCGCGCCGAGCGCGGACGCCTCGTCCGCGAGCGGCGGCCACGCGCGCCACGCGCCCGACGCCGCCGCGGCCGCGACGGACGGCCGCGGCTCCGCGCGGCCGGCGAGCGCGTCGGCCCAGGCGAGGCGCGGCGCCGCGGACCGCGACAGCGCCGCCGCCGCGGCGTCCGCGGCCGCGAAGCCGGCCGCGCGGAACCCGTCGGGCGGCGCGCCGCCGACGACGACCTGCGCGCAGCGGTTCCGCATGGCCCGGCTCACGTCGCCGCCGAAGGACGGGTCCACGGTGAGGAAGACGCGGAAGCCCGGCGCCGGCGCGACGACGCGGTGCTCGCCGCCGACGGCGCCGCCCTCGGCGAGCGCGAGCGCGCCGCCGGGCTCGAGGAGCGCGTTGAGCCGGTCGAGCACGGACGGCGGGCAGAGGTTCGCGTCGTCGAGGACGAGCCAGGCGCCCTTGGCCGCGGCCTGGACCACGGGCCCGTCGACCCACTCGAAGCGCGGCGGCTCGTCGCGCGGCCGCCGCTCGCTCACGGCGAGGCGCGCGAGCGCCGCGTCGACGACGCCGGCGCCGCTCCCGTCGCGGCGCCGCGCGTCGACGCGGCGCTGGCGCCGGGCGCCGTCGACCTGCTCGTAGCCGCCGAGGAGGTCGCCGACGTCCGTGCCGGGCTGGAGCTGGAGCTCCCAGAGGTCCGCGCCGGCGGCGTCGGCGAGCGCGCGGAGGAGCGTCGACTTGCCGCCGCCCCGGGGCCCGTAGACGAGGCAGGGCCACGCGTGGCGCGCGGCGAGCGCCATCGCCGCGAGCGGCGCGCGC
>Ga0257110_1000907_pt1 | contig 13903 bp, 10 predicted proteins | sample LP_taG_7_FD_190184 | JGI IMG/M metagenome (GOLD analysis project Ga0257110, IMG submission 190184) | Marine microbial communities from Northeast Subartic Pacific Ocean, Canada - LP_J_2015_P26_10m | ecosystem: Environmental > Aquatic > Marine > Oceanic | place: Canada: Northeast Subartic Pacific...
CAGGCTCAGGCTCCGGCTCAGGTTCAGGTTCTGGTTCAGGTTCTGGTTCAGGTTCTGGTTGCGGTTCTGGTTCTGGTTCTGGCTCAGGAGGTTCTGGTTCTGGCTCAGGTTGTGGAGCTGGTTCTGGCTCTGGAGCGGGTTCTGGTTCCGGTTCTGGCTCAGGTGGTTCTGGTTCTGGTTCTGGTTCTGGTTCTGGCTCAGGTGGCGGAGTATTATATGTACCATAAACCTTTCCTTTTCGAATTGGAAGCAACTTTGTTTGATTTTCAGAATCGCGAGAATCAATAGAACGCGATATGTGTATACAAAGACGTTTATCTAAAAGATCTCTTGCTGACCTCATGATAATAAGTGATAAAATATTCTACGTCATTAAAATATAATAAGGAACCATTTATAGAAATATTTTATGAATTGTTTTAGAGTAAAATTAGGTTATAAAAATAGGTGGTTTGTTCTTTCTCAACCAAAACTTAATGAGAAAAATAAGCAGGAACTATTCAAATTATTAAAGGCAGAGTTTGGATTAAGTAGAATTTATATACGTCGAAATTCAGTTATTTGTGTTGAGTAAATTTTGTGACATAGAGTATGTCGATCGTCGAAACACAAAGACCAATGATAATAAATCCTAATGATAGGATACAGTGTAAATTACTATGTAATTTGAAATGTGTTTACTCTAAAGGCAATATTTCATATGTTTTTGACAATGATGGTAAATTACATTTTGACTTCAAAGGAAAGGATAGTGTAGATGTCTATTTTAACAACATAGCCTATAAATTAAAAGAAATATATATTGGAAAAAGACGTCATGTAAGTTATCCAGAAGATCCAACCATAATTGGCGAATGTACTCTCTTTCATACCGGAAATAAGGGAAATTTGGTTCTTTCTGTTTTCTTAAGAAGTACGCGAGGATTTAGTGACTCACAAGATTTCTTTTCTCAATTTTTGAGTAAAAAAGTAGGTACTGTGAACTATGATAAGACTATTGATATTACCACATCGGATGGATGGTCTCCCCAACAAATGTTACCATCTAAATCAGCCTATTATAAATATTCGGATATAAATGAAAATATCAATATCGTCTTTATCAACCCTGTTGAGATTGACGCAGACAATTTAAACAAAGCATTATTATTACAAAAACCCATTCTTGAAGAGATAAAGAAGAATACAGATGATCACCTCTATTTTCATCCGGTTGAATCAACTGTACCTAAAGAAACATCATCAGAAGAGGTATGTAAACCATCTACATTATTTGAAGAATCTGATCCACATCAAAATTGTGATTTAGATGAATCCAAAAAATACAATGATTCTCCAGAAAAATGGGATGGTATACCCGGTCATGAAAACGTTGTACAATGTACAATCGTCTCTATTTTCCTTCTAATGCTTGCTATTGGAATTTTTAAAGGTTTACCAAGACTACCCTTCAAAACCGGAAAATTAATAATCAAATTCTTGGGTACTTTGATTTGGTTACCAGTTCATCTATGTTATATTTGGTTTGGACAAGGGTCTACAATATTTCTATTTTTCTGGATTTTTGTTTTTGGATATTTAAAAGAAAAATATCAATCCGCAAAAGCGGCGATATCAGATAAAATGAATAAATCGGATGGACAAGATGTATCGCCAAGACCCAATTATCCACCATCAACTAATTCATCTACTACCACCAATTCACCATCAACGGATAATGATATGAATACAGCTAATATTTCAGATGCAATTGTAACAACAATACCAACATACCAACCGGATGATGATTCACAAAATATATCAACACTATTACAGGATACACCATCACCAGATACACCATCACCAGATACACCATCCCCAGATACACCATCACCAGATACACCAGAACCAGATACACCCGAACCAGATACACCAGAACCAGAAATGAGTGAAGAAGACTTATTAAAAACACAAAAAAGAGAGCAGGTATGTGCACATCTAAAGGTATGGAGTTCAGATTATATGAAAAAATTAAATGGCCGAAAATCCTATATTCGGTTATTTGACCTTCCAGATAATGCAACTGTAAAACAAGCTAAAACAAGATTTAGAGAATGGGTGTTGTTGTTACATCCAGATAAATGTATTAAATTTATGAAAAAAAATCAATGCGAGGAATGTTTCAGAATATTGCGCGCTGGATTACCAAAAGTTATTAATTATATAAACTCACAAAATCCACCATCATCACCAGATGATCCACAACCAATGCCATCACCGGATGATCCACCATCGTCACCGGATGATCCACCATCATCACCGGATGATCCACCATCATCACCGGATGATCCACAACCAATGCCATCACCAGACGATGATAATATATTTAAAAAAGATGAAATTGTTGAATATGATGATAAAACTCGAAATGATGATGATGATTTAGATAAAGTGATTCAAGACGAAGAAGATAAATTTATAGATGCGTGGGATAAAATAGATGTAGATAGCTTACCACCTCCTCCACCTCCACCTGCTCCGCCTCAATTTAATAGAATGAGTCGGTTAAATGAACCAATGCGTTATGATGTAAATTGGAATGATAAGGATGCGACTATACGGCAACAAGAAGGTGATGTTGATAGGAATAGTATACGGCAACAAGAAGGTGGTGTTGATATGAATAGTATGCGGGAAAAAGTAGGAATGTCACCAAGTACACCTTCAGATGTAAAAAAATATTATGGGAATTCGACGGAATATAGGGATCATATGAATAATTTAAAAATGATTCCAGATGTAAATGATAAGAATTCTGCCATAAATTCTGTAAATAATAACTACAAGAATATAATACAAGAAATTAAAGAATTTGTTAAGTCAAATAAGCATGAATCTTTTATACAATGGGTGAAGAACAGTTCTCATTTCAATGATAATTATAATGAAGTTTCAAATGACATGAATGAGGGAAAAACACACCGATTAGTTGTACACGAACAAGTTTTTTATCAAATAAAGACAGAAATTAATACTATAGCGGATAATGAAAAGAAGGGTGAAGAAAGAGCTAGATTATGCGAATGGCTTTCAAAAGAAATGCCCATTAAGAATGATAATGATGCGCATGAAGCATTTGATATAATAACGGGGACTTTGAATCGTAACTCGGCTGAGAAAGTTAAGGAATATGAAGAAATGTCTGCTATATATAAAAAATTAGCGGCAGAAGGTTATATATGCAAACCCGGTAGCGAAGCATGGGCGTTATTCATGTCAAGAGTATCTGAGGGAATTTATACAACAAAACATCCTACATTTAGATTTATATGTACCACGATATCGATACTAATGTTAGGATTTATATTTATATCACTATTTGGTTCTCCAATAAAATTCAAAGGAAGTAAGAACAAGGCAACAACAAATAACGCATATGAGGATGGGAACAATATATGTAGAAATAGGATTCGTACTCTTGGGAATGGATATGCAATAGATAGCTGTTACAGACCAACCGATTTATCAAAGTATATTATGGATAAAACTTATCGCAACAAGTTCTATGAATCATATATTGATTTGAGAAAGAGAGGTCGCAATGCATATGATGCTTGTACTGTTTCATTCAAGAGAATTGACTCTCAAATTGATATGAATTTTAATTATAAAATGGATGTTTTAAATGATTCGGATGCGGTAACAGATACAATAGAGATTAAATCTTGTAATTTTTTCAATGATTTCTTTGCAGAAGGGGTTAAAAGAGGATGTAGGACAAAGAGAATAAGGTTGAAACCAAAAAAAGAGGAGAAGCGGTCTTGGTTTGGCGGAGCAAGCGAAACAAAAGATGGTGAGTCTAAGGGATGGTGGGCTACTCGTAGTGAAGCAAATGCGAAAAAACGGAGTGAAATGGAGGAAAGAATGAAATTATGTGAATGGCTGACACAAATAATGCCAGTTGAAATTGAAGGGGATGCGGAAGCAGCTTACGCATTAGCGAAAAGTAATTTGGATAGAGGTAATGAACTAGCAGTATCTCAATTTGAAAGGATGACAAGAATATATAATAAGTATAAAGACTCTCCAGAAGGGATTATTTGTAAAAAGGGGTGGTTTTCAAGTTGGACAGGAGGTGATGAAAAACCTGTTGCTGCTGCTGCTGCTGCTGCTCCGGCACCTGTTCCTAAAACAAAAAAACAGAAAAAGCGAGAAAAGAAAAAGAGAAAGGAGAAACAGAGTCGGAAAAAAACTAAAAAAGCATTTGGCGGTAAATGTTTCGCATCCAACACGCGAATATTGATGAACAATGGTAAATTTAAGTATATTCAGGATGTAAACATTGGCGATATATTATGGGATAATAATGCTGTTGAAGGAAAAATGAATTTTTCGGGAAAAGATACAAAATTAGTTAATAATTCCGGAATTATATCTACATTTGGTCATCATGTACTTCATGATGGACTATTCATACAAAGTGGTCATGTTCCGGGAAGCAAAGTTATAAGAGATACCGTAGATATTTTGTATGATATTGATACTGCGAATCATCGTATTATTATTCTGAATGATAATCATGAAGGACTAACATATACTGATTTTACAGAAGTTGATGATAAGGCTGGAAAGGTATATCAATATGAACTCGATCTACTTAATTATACCCATACTCAACCGCAATGCAATGTTTAGGAAGTAGAAGTATAAGTAATACGATTATTTACCCAATTTTGATGAATTTTTGAGCGACACATAGGGCAACTGTATATCGTTCTTTTACTATCATCCGCGTAGCGGCCACTATTAATATCTCTATGTATACAAATATTGTGAAAGGAATGTCCACATGGGAATGTACAAGTACAATTCGTATTATCGTATATACTTGTAAGACATATTGGACATATATCGTTGGTCTCCATCTGTTGTTTTTTTGCGGATATACATATTCCAATTATAGGTGAAATCCTTTCACCTAATAATGTATATAACCAATATAGTTGATCACTTGATAAATCGTGTAATTGTTCTTTTATTTTCTTATCGAGTGTAGAAATATTTATCTGATTTTTATCAATAAATAGGTTACATGTATGTGTCATATAAGCGTAATCATTGGGACCTTCGCCACTTAGTATTATATTCATAATCATATAGGTGCCGTAAGTTATATTCAAAACGTATTCATCTAAACATTTTCTTAAACTTTTCAATAAAGAGTGCGTTAGATGGGAGCTAAAATCGAAAATTTTTCTTATAATGCGTCTTTTCATATTTATGTTTGTTACGTTGAAGCGATCATCAGAAATAATCTGACATATATTTTTACAAGTCAAAAATTTAACTTGATGATAATCTGCATTAAGAAAGAATTCCCAAAAAATGTCTGGATTGTTCAATTGAAATAAATTAATCAATTTTTTTTTATTAAATTGGCTTTTCATACATATTTCAAAACAATCAGTAACACAAATACCTTGGATATCATCTAATTCTCCCAATAACCATTTCCATTCCTTTGTATTTGTAAAGTTTGCTTTTTTTACAATAAAATCTGTAGAGCATTCATATCCGAACTTAATCATTGTATTTTCGACTGATTTGTTGATCTTAATTACATTGGTTTCAAATATTTTTTGTAAGAATGAAATTCGGTTTGATGCAACACATACATCTATAATATAAAGGCGTAGTTTACCAACTTCTTGTAAATACCATCTTCTCCTCCAATCTGAGATCCGGGGATATTTCTTTTTGAATCCCTTCATATATTCAGTTATTTTTGACCAGGTCCAAGAGAATGTATCGGTATCATCGACCCATATAAAGTGAGATAATACAGTCTTATGAAAATCAAACCAATCAGAACGACCTCTCCATCCCATAAAGCTTGTTTTAAGGTTTAAATAATCATCATAGTATCGCTTATATAATAATACTCTTGGATTACGACTTAATGACGTAATACATGCAGTTATAATAACTTTCTCATGCTTTGGACAATATTTGATTTTCTTATATAATCCGGTATTACCATTAAGAACACCTTGAACATATTCTTTATTATTAAGTGCGTATTCAAAAAACCTCTTTAATAAATATTGATTATATTCATATAACGTCTCACATCTACCATTATTTAAGTTTTTAAGTAAATATTCAAAATTCATATGACTTCTTATTATACATTCCAAGGTGTTTTAATAGCCTAAATCCCCACGAAATGATTTTTAATTTGATTAGTTAACAGGCACATATAATAGACCCATGGGTCTATATTTATCCTATTCCCGCATAATATTTCTGATTCATAATAGACCATATTTTCATGAAATATCAAATAATTATATTTAGATGATATATCGTCTAAATTCGAATGGAAATGTTTTATTAACCTATGCATAATATTTAGATTACTTGTAAAAACATTATCAATTCCATCATATTCTCCAGTGTTATGTATAAATGTTACTTTTTCGGGAGTCTCTATAGCCTTTTTACACATATTTATTATATGACCTTCGGATATTCTGTATTTGTGGGTGGTGTTACAAGAAAAAAAATCTATTCTCATATTGAGAATAAGGGTTGTATCTTCATTGAAGTTAGATAATATTTGTTTTATCCCAGAATATTGTCCATACCACATTCGTTTCCAACAAATTATAGGAATTGCTCCTATCTTACCCGATGTATTTCCATGTATTTTTATATTATTTTCACTCTCAATATTACAAGTTATATCAAAATCAAAATAATTTTCAATTTCAGGCTTTCTAATTGTTCTGGATATTATATCCAAATTTCTCCAACTTAATTCAGCTTCTGTTTTTTCCCATGTATGAATATGTACATATACATTTGTATCCAAGGAATGCCTTAATGTTTTAATAAATTCTCTTAATCTTTCATTATTAAATGTATTTCTTTCGTGACCCCTCAAAAAAACTACAATATTCATACTATCTATAAAAAATATCACATTCTTATTAATGGATAAACAAACGCTGATATTTTGGGGCGTTATAACGTTTTTGATATTATTAGTTCTTTTTCTCGTTATTCACAAGATGGTTCATGCCAAGAAAATTCTATTTTGGAAAAAATCTCAAAGCAAATCAGAACAAACTTTAATTGAACAGACCACCCGAAAAAAATTCAAAGCTTGTGCACCAAATATGAAATGTATCTATAAAATGGATATTCGGGTTTTTTATACTGGAAGTGCAAAAGACACGCATATTATTTGTGATAGACAGTCTCCCGTAATAAAAATAGATATGGGAACGGGTAGACTTATAATTGATTATTTAGCAGCTGTCAATAAACAAATCAGCACTCTTACAGAAACTATATCTGAACCGACCGAGGTTACATCTGTAGATTCTTCTGGTGAAATTATAGATACCTGTGTTTGCCCAACGGATTCAAGTGGTAATAAACCATCTACGGATACAAATAAGATTCACTCAAATTACCCCACTACAATGCGTATTGCTACCCCATCAATACCTTTTCAACGACTTAATCAGATTGAAATACATCAGGACATTAGAGAGATTGATATCTTCCTCAATGGAGAAGTTCTCTATTCAGCTATGTTAGAATATGTTCCTTTTCTGTATTCGGGTACAAGTACGTTATTGCCAAACGAAGCTTGGAGATATATGAATTTGGACAAAGTATCATTCACCACGGATCTTTAATAATAATCAAACATCATTGACGTATATATGGGAAAATGTTGTGGATTCCCAAAGCATGAACCTTGAAAAATAAAAAAATAACATTCTTAATTATGGCTGGACTTCTTCGCGCAATAATTGTAACATGTCTCTGTTATTTCGCAATAGAACGAATATGGTTTTCAGATAGAAATCCTCTAACCGAAGAAGGTAAAAAGAGATATGAGAGAAAATTTCTTATTACGAGTATATTTTTTATAGAACTTTTATTGTAACATTAGACGGTCTTAGTACCACAAATACATTTGCTAAAAAAACTGAGTTTTTTATAGTTCTTTTCTTCTCTTTTTGCGTTCGCAATTGCATTATCTGCTTCGATTCTTGATTTCTCATTTTCGGTAGTAGTAGTTAATTTATCTCTAATCGAAGCAGATAAATTTTTTAATTCATCTTTCATATCATTTACTTCATTGCGAATTATAATCTCTTTCTTCTTTTTTATATCTAAATTATTACTCTCTTTTAAAAACTGAAATGGATCCTTCGAACTTACACTATTAATTTTGTTAATCTCTCCTTGTAATACAGTTATTTCTTTATTATTACTGGTAATCTTCCTCGGTAAACTATCAAATTTATCGAAATCAAGAATTATATCTGAAATTTTAGTGATAAAAATTGAAATATCCGAATTCTTAAACTCTTCGCCAATAGACATTATTTATATGATATAAATATGAAGTTTACCAGACGACGCAAATGTTCGGATTTCACAAATCCAAAACCAACCTGTTATACTAAAGGGCAATTAATAGAATTTGCAAACGATTGGAATAAACAAAATAAGGACACTAAGATCAAACATATTCATTCACTTAATAAAACTAAATTATGGTCAGAACTAAGAAAAAGACATAAAACAGAACATGAAGATCGATGGACTAAAACTAGAAAATCAAATTCAAGATTTGCACCAAAAGTTCCGAATGAATGGAACAAAAATCCAAATAGTTGGTTAAGTGATGATGATATATCACGGGCTATGGTCAGATATAAAAAGAAATTTCCTAAATTCCATTTCTTAGAACCAGCCCCAATCGATTTCGACGTTAAAGATTATGGTGGTAGATGCGCATATAGTAACTTATGTAACTACACATATTCGGGTTTAGCAAAAAAATACGATTCTTTTGGAGCAATATTCAATACAGACCCTCATGATAAATCGGGACAACATTGGATCGCTTTATATGTTGATTTGAAAGATGGTGAAATTTCTTATTTTGATAGTGTATCTGATCCACCACCAAAAGAAATTAAAAAACTAATTGAAAGATTCAAAACAGAGGGAGAAATATATCTTAAAGACAAAACCATCTCTATTAATTATAATAAAACTCGCCATCAATTAGGTAACACTGAATGCGGTGTATACTGTCTCGCATTCATTCATCATATGATAATAAATCGAGACTTTAATGCATTCGCACAGGAACGAGTTCCAGATAATAAAATTGTTAAATTAAGATCATACTTTTTTGATGATGTGACTGGTGTATATGACTAATATTAAATTTAGTTTCCGAAGAATATGTCCAGAGCGATGTACATACCAATTACGTGGAATACCGAGGGTAGAGGTTTCAATACGGTAATGAACTTAGCAAGAAGTTCATTCCACATTACCTGTCCAAAGAACGCTACCGCCAATAACATAATAACGAAGACAACAAAGTTTATCCACGATTTTGGTACAGTGTACCCGGGGTACTTGCTTCTTTTAGAAGCTTCAAATCCTTCAACTCCTGATCCAATAACACTTTCTAAAGCTTTGCAGATCGCCATTTGTATATTTATACGCTATATTAAAATTACAATCTTATAATTTAGTTCGCACTATGCTTCGGTGCGAGACACATTTTTATTTCCCCTAAACTACCAACACTATAACATACAATCAAAGGGTAGTCATTCTTAAGATATATTTGAATTGATGGGCATAAATTTGTACATTTAGCAAACAGGGTCAAATATTTTAGGGAAAAAATTCCTTGAATTATTTCTGAACTATTATTATCAGACTTATCTTCAGATGTTTGACAAAACGATATACCATTTGAAGAACACTCTCCTATTACTGTCTCTTGTTCCGCAAATTCTCCCTTACATGTTAGTATTAAACTATTATCCACTGCTTTTATTTCTATCTCATCCGATATGTTTACCATGTCCCGACAAATCTTCTGAAAATCAGTCGACTTCATCGTGATCACGGATGTAAATTGTGCTGGCGGAATACGAATATTTCCATTGTTTAAATCCATCAGATTTAGTTTAAAAGTTGTTGATGCCTTTCGCGATGAATTCTCTATCTTTACACCTAAATGATTCATATCGTTCTTATGTACAAATAGCGCAAGAGTATCATTGTTTGTGATAGTTTTAATCAATTTGAATAAATTTATCATATTCACACCTATTATCTGTTGGTGAGTACAATGAAACTTTTCAAAATTAGTTGCACCAAGATTCATATGAACTAATGTTGTATGAGTTGGATCCATTGATAATATCCTAATCCCATCTTTACTCACCTCTATATTTGTATCTGGCAAAATGTCTTTCACAGCTTCAGTCAAAAATTTAATTATTATTGATTGAACCGTTACAATATAAACAGAATAACTTTCGAATTCATCAGTTGAATCCATTCTTATCAAAATATAATCAAAAACTCTTTATGTTCTTTTTTGATTCTCAAATAAACGCACTATTTTTGGATACATGTTTCAAAATAAACGCAAAAAGAACATTTCATAAGAACAATTTGAATTAAATAAGATAATCATTCTACAATTCTATACATGTGACAAAAAAGAGCTAAGCTCTTTTGCGATTTCATCACAGATTTCTAATCGACAAAAAAAAACAATACACCATTTTTATTTTATTTGATTCTATAAATTTTATTTGATTTTATAAATTTTATTTGATTTTATTCTGTATATCATTAACTACAACACTCACATATACTTTCATTTTTTACATATCTTCATCGTCGCTTTCGGTTTCACGGAAAGCATAACCACTCAATCCCTGGGGCTCATCCAGTAACATCTGAGCTACCCTCCACGTTACACCAAACTTTCCTCCGGAAAACCATAGTCCTCCACACTTCAAAAGTGCTCGTACAGCTTGTCCTTTCTGAACCGTTCCAGTCCAATCACCATCCAGCTTCTGCTTCTCCTTTCCCTTCTTTTGCCATACAGGTGGATCAAGCTCCTTATAATCCGTACCATACTTATAACCAATCTTTGCCTTCAGAGTAGGAGGATACCTACCATCTGGCTCACCGGTCTCCCTATCCTTCGACACTTTTACACACGGAATATATAGGGTGCGAATCACATCTTCAGAAACACTCTTCTTTCGAAGCCAAGCAAGAGAATTCTTCTTCGCATCTGCAATAATTTTTTCATCCAAACTATGCATCTTCTCATAAAACTCCTTCATACTCGCGTCATCATCCATCCCTTTAAACGATAGATCCAAAGAATATTTCGTAGCTTTACCGTCCTCTTCATACTTACCCAAGCCATACGGAAGACGCATCTTCGGCGTATGAAGAACAATCCTCTTATTTCCTTGATAATTTAGATACATCTGCTTTCCACCAGTATTTCCCATAGGGCGAATATCAGTATACGTAACATCTTCAATCGAGAATTCGGTGGGTTTCATTACAGTTTCAGTCATCTTAACGCTCTATAATATATATTAAGGCTCAAGTCTTAATCATTTTTTTAAAAACACAGAATAATAGTGAAAACAATGAGACTTCCCCCCAATTTTATATCAATGTTCAATTATTAATATCGCTCGTATTATTGGTTAACTAATAATACATTATTCTAATAATGAAAACGTTATCATCCAGATTTAAAAAATTTACTACTACACTTAATATTTTAGCTACTAAAAAAAATAACTCATGGGAATGGATATCGCAGAAAAATCTTCATAAACACATATCCGGTTCTGTTAATATTTTAAATAAACATAATATACGACCAGGAGATAGAGTCCTATATAAGGGCTGCAATTCAAAGGAGTTTGTTTCTTGGAATTTTGCTACTAATTCAGTAGGTGCAATTTTTGTACCAATGTATAAAGAACAATCATTTTCACAAATTAAGCATATTATTAATGACTGTAATCCACAACTATTTATTAGTGATGAAAATGATGATAACTCTATTAGTCATCTAATAGAACCTTCTGATGATGATTATCCAATTTGTACAAATGAATGGGATTTATCGACCTTAATATATACATCCGGAACAAGTGGGAAACCTAAGGGTGTTGCACTCACTAATTCGAATATTCTTTCCAATATTGATGCTATTTCAAGGAGATTCAGTGATCATCCAAATAAGCGAATGCTAAGTCTAAATATTCTCCCATTTTCCCATGTCTTCTCATTAACTACGGAATTATATTACAACCTATTGAATAATAATGCTATTGCTATTGCTGAAGATAAAACTCAATTCATTCAAAATTTAAGAGAAATTAAACCAGAATACATTTATGTCGTTCCAAAGGTGTTGAAATTAATCAAACAAAAATGTGAACATTTGGAAAAATTACCATTCTCTGATATCATCATCCCAAAAGCACTTAATTATATATTTGGTGGCAATATACACACTATTTTTATTGGTGGCTCCAAACTTGATCCAGATATTGCCTACTTTTATGAAAAACATGGGCTTAATCCATGTGAAGGATATGGTTCGACAGAGACATCGCCGGTCGTGTCCGTTAATCACAATATAGAACCAAGAGATATTCGTTCAGTGGGTAAAATACTGGATAATGTTAAAGTTAAAATTCATAATGCTGAAATCATTGTTTCGGGTCCTTCAATAATGAGCGGTTATTGGAACAATTCACATGCAACCAATGACGCTTTTGTTAATATCGACGACACAACTTGGTATCGCACGGGAGATTCGGGATATGTGTCTGAAGATGATCTTCTATTTTTTACCGGAAGAAATTCAGACAATTATAAATTAAGTAACGGTAAATTTGTCGATGTTTATACAGTTGAAAATGAAGTTAAGAAATATGTTGATTGTAATTTCATTGTATGGGGAGATGGCATGGATTATAACGTATTAATTGCGGATGCGGATATTTCACCGAATATACTCGCTAACATTAATGAAGGATTAGATAGTTATATGAAAATCAAACTAATCATTCAAACCGATACAAGTCAATTTGATGCCGCTATGACAACAAAACTCTCTATTAAAAGACGACAATTAATCACTCAGTTAAATCATCCTATAATTTCCCTCAAAAAATAGACACTTTTTCCAGACAACAATATAACATACCTTTTTGGGTTTTCAATTTTAAAGGGGGGGTGTTTTTTATAACGTATCAATTCTACACAATTATATGTGGAAATTACTATGTTTTGATTTCGGGGAGGAGTCGCGATATATTAATGTAGTTTTTTGTCATGATACGCATTTATGTACATTTCAATAATTTATAATCATCTGAAATTTCATTGTGTCTTTAAGATTCGACCCATCCCCATATGGTCTTATCCTCTATAGTTTAAAGGGGAGACGATGTATTATATATGTGACGGCATTCTACGTAACGGGTTGGACCTTTTTGGGTCCAAATTGGGTTTTTGATGATGAGGGGGGGTGTATTTTCTTTTTAGTTTTATTTTAAAATTATTTGAATCTCATGATTTCAGTTTTCTGATAAAAGGTGTGTTTTATCAGAAAATTGAAATCCGGACAAAGTCATCTATTTTTCAGTTTTCTAAGGTAATTTCTGTGTTCTCTAAGAACTGTGTTTCTTAGAGACTATGTCTCTTCCTTATCTTTTTATTTTTTAGAAAAAACTAGAAAAAAAAAAGAACTCCCCCCCCGACCCAAAATGGACCCCAAAAAATCGGAAAATAGCATATTCTCTGATATAAACACACATCTCCGAGGCAAAAATCGATAAAAACCGGACCTTTTTATGAACTAAACTCGTTCACTCCTCATAAAAATACCAATATATCAGGGTATTTTGAAATAGGCGTAATATGGCGTTTAAATTGATCCAATCCTAGCAAAAGACCCCCGTATATAATTTAAAAATCATATAAATAATTATAATACGGGTGGAGTGTTCGCCATACAAATATGAATAGA
>Ga0257110_1000910_pt1 | contig 13885 bp, 16 predicted proteins | sample LP_taG_7_FD_190184 | JGI IMG/M metagenome (GOLD analysis project Ga0257110, IMG submission 190184) | Marine microbial communities from Northeast Subartic Pacific Ocean, Canada - LP_J_2015_P26_10m | ecosystem: Environmental > Aquatic > Marine > Oceanic | place: Canada: Northeast Subartic Pacific...
AAGTGACTGGGATGTGCTATTTGACCCTTCTAAAACTGGAAAATCAAAGGGTAATGGGAGTAAATCCTCTTCTTCTGACAATACAAAAGAAGAACACAAGTGTTTGATAACGGGATTTTTCGATTAACGCTTTTTAGAATTTTTCGTTTTTCTTGGGGTTTTACGAATTCTGCGGCTTTTACGACTCTTATTATTTTTTCTGGCAGTTCGTTTGCGGTATTTGCGAACCTTATTCTTATAAAGACCTCCACCCGATTTTAACGCAACCAATTCTTGTCCCCCCGAAGTAGAATTTACAGGGATGTCAGGTAGTACGTTGCCGGGGGTAAACCCAAATTGATGGCTTCCAGTTCCAATCATTTTTCTATATAATATAAAAACAAATTTTCTCAATACAATATAATAAAGGTGTATAACAAGTCATGCACAAAGAACTGGTGGAAAAGTTAAATGCTGAATCACAACAATTACAAAATAATATAGCCAAAAATACTCTTAAAGAACCTTTACACGAACTACGAAAAAAGGATATTGTAAGACAGAAAGATAAGTTTATAAGAGACCAAGAACAAGCCCGGAAGCATTATGATAAGTTTACTGAATTAGAAAAAAAGATTGCAAATATTAACAAAAGAGCTGAAATAAATTATAAAGTACCGCCCCCTGGAAATAAGATAGTAATTCCTCATATGAAAAGGGGTGTTCGTTCAAAAGACGATATGGATTTGGAATTAAAGAAACAATTAGAAAAACAAGAAACGCGAACACGTAAATACGAACATCGTTTAATTCATCATCACAAAATCCGTTGGGGAGAGCAAGAGCGAAAGAAATTACTTGAAACCCGTTTTAATATGCTACAAGAATGGGATAGACAGCAAGAACGATTAAAGCAGCGACAAAAGCGAGAAGAAGAAGCAAGAGAAGCCCAGGCTATTCGAGATGAAATTGATGCCGGAGTGCCTCGATCGGTGTAATTTGATCCAATGAAAAATATATGTATTGTATATAATATAAAATACATATGGAAGAACAGCCCTATAATCATCCCTTGCTGGGTTATGATAAACCCAGTTTTCAACAACAAGAAGAGTTGATTGAAGAAAACTATTTTGTCAAATTGACGTTTTATATTACGTATGTTTTTTTGATGACGACGGCAACGATTACGTTTATTGAAGCAATCACAACGGATGATGTACGTGCCCGCCATATCTTGAATCTGGAAACCTGTATTTCGGTCGTGGCAACCTTTTTCTATTCAAAGTTTGTAAAACAATTGGAAGATGGAGTAGCATATAAGCAAATTAATATTGACCGTTATACTGATTGGATGATTACCACCCCCTTAATGTTGTTAGTGCTATGTTTAGTATTTGTATACAATACAAAGACAACGTTGAAATTATGGACGTTCTTTGTGGTGTTAATGTTGAATTTGGGTATGATTTTAACCGGGTATTTAGGTGAGATAGATTATATTAACCGAACGTCTGCAAACATACTGGGGTTCGGATTCTTCGCTGCGTTGTTTGGTTATTTGTATAGGACTTTTTTACATAAAAAATACAATTTTGACAATATGATAATATTCAGCAGTTTCTTTATTTTATGGAGTTTATATGGTGTATTTTACGAGTTCGACGAACAATTCAAGAACGTAGCCTTCAATATATTGGATTTATTTGCAAAGTGTTTCGTAGGTATTTTCTTTTGGGCTTATTTTACAAAGACGTTTACGTTATAGTTTCATAATATGGACGATGCGAGATTTGGGGTGTACCGTTTCCAATGGAACCCATTTCTTGAACTTGGGGTGAAATTCACATTCAATTAGTAAATTTTTATATAAATTCACATATTTATCCTCGGCAACGTTCTCAAAATCATCTTCATCGTCACTTTCTTCAATGTAGTCCAGGTTCCTATTTTCGCGTATTTTACGGAATAAAGAATTCATCATTATACTGGTTTTATAATTTGGAATGTAAGCCATATTATAATACACCTTACTATTGTCTCTCCCACACGCAAATAAGTGATAAATATCAAACTGTAAATCGGCATATACCCGGAATACTGCACGATGACGATATTGCGGCTTTCTGAACTGGCATATATACGGAGTCGTATCGTATTGGGCTAATAAAGGTAATTTATCTTTTTTCTGTGACGGCAACATCACGACGTTTTTATTTTTGTAAATGTAAATATTCAAGTAGGGCATGACGGTGTATGAACTTCGGTACTGTAAATGATGTACGTTGTATCCTATTTTTGTATCAGTAGGGAGAATAGACGGATATGTATGACTATTTTCAGTAAAATTCACATTCCAGATTACGGGAAACGCAAACATATGTCCCCACGACGTTTGTGGAAGTAAGGTTTCGAAGATATATTTCCAACAACTTAACTTATCGTGTAATGAGCGATGTTTCCACAGGTTTCCTTCTAAATAATACATTTCATCTAATAGGATTTTCTGTTTTTCACCGTCTTCAGATGAAACAAGTGTCCCATAAAGAAGGGTCCCATAGGATAATGGTAAACAAGAAGCGCCATCTAATTGGATAGCTTGTATGATTTTTTTATCGCGGTTACATTCCAATATGTAACAAACGTCTCTTTTTTGATAGAATGTAAACCAAACAAATACTTTTTTTCCAGTTGGAATGGCAAAACAGATGTCGTGTTGGATGGAAACTTTCTTATGGGATATCGTTTCATAGGAAAGTTCGAATTTGGGCATTTTGTCAACGAGACATCGCATTTGATGATTGTTCAAAATCATTCTGTATAAAACACTGGGGATGGTTCTATATAGTTTTCTGTTTGGTTCATCAATTTTTGTGTTTCGTGATTCATATAAGCAACTAAATCATCTTCTGTATTATTGGATGAAGAATCTATAGGGGGCTGGTACATTGTTTCAACGATTTTCTTATATTCGTCTAATTCATTCGCATACCTTTTTTTTTGAATGGGTTTACTGTAATGGTCTTTCAAGTAATCCCATCCACGGTGACCCACATATATTATTCCGACGAAGAACAATACTTTAATTGTAAATAAAAATGTGGATAATATCATAATAAGTTGAATATTACTTTATTACCGTATATTTTTATGTAGTTTCAATCGCATTCGTTTTATTTTTCTTGAATTGCCTCCTATATTCCAGAGTATTTCTGTTGTATTCTAATATGTATTTGTAAAAGTGGCTTGCAGTATTCGGAAAGAAACGACGTATTGCGTTTCTCCACCACATTTTCCACGATAATTTATAGATTAATATTTTGTGTTGCACTTGGTAGGGGTCGTTATATGAAAATATAATATCAATAAGTTCTTCCGGTAATTGATAAATGTGTTTGTACAATGACATTAGGTATTATAGTATTATATTTCATTCATTAAAAATACAGTATATACAGTATAGTTATCTAAGAGAGGGTAGGGTAGTTTATCTACATTGTATTTTTTTTGCTTCTTTATCAGCGAGTTTCATTGCAATAAGTTCTGCCTTTGCGGCTTCCCTCGCTCGCAGTTTTTGTTGTTTTTCTTGTTCTTTGGCTTGTGATTTCTGTTGCTTGGCTGCTGCCTTCGCCTCAAGTTTCTGTTGCTTGGCTGCTTCCTTAGCCTCAAGTTTCTGTTGCTTGGCTGCTTCCTTAGCTTGTAGCTTTTGTTGTTTGTCGGCTTCTTTGGCGTGTAGCTTCTGCTGCTTGGCAGCTTCCCTGGCAGCTTCTTTTTGTTTCTTTCTTTCTTCTTGTTCCAACGCTACTCGTTCAATAAAAGCAACATTATTCGCATTGCGCAATTTACAAAATTTTTTCATAACCATTCTATACAACAAGGTTAGGTTGTATATTCTCTCTTCCATTCTTTTATTGAACTTGATAGCCCAGGGCTGTCTGTTAGATATACGCAAATTCGTAAAGTAATGAATAAGTGAATGTAAGATATCGGGGGTACATTTATCTTTGTTTATTTCATCAATGTACGTATTTTTACGAACAATTGGTTTAGCATTGACCGTTTTGATGTCATCAAACAAGTACGCTTTGACAACACCGTTAATATCATTACAAATAGGATGTGAATGGTTTTCAAAAGTAGTCATAAACTTGGGTAGCAAGTCCCGGTCTTTGGATACACTATTGATTTCTAAAAATTCTTGTTGGTTATCATCAGTCTCATATAAATTATCATTTAAGAAGGTCTTATAAATAGAATGGGCGAAGTTTACTAATAGAGCCTTTTCATTATCGCGAATGGCTAAATTCTTCTTTTTGAATTCAGGTAAGTGGGTCCTTTCAGCACAATTTAAAACACGTGTGTAAGGATACTTTTCGTGTAAATCCAAGTAAGACCAAATAGTATTCTCGATTTCAACAGGCAATCCTTTGAACGAAATTTTGGAAGAATTGGATGTCATGATGGTATGGTTTAAATAGTATTGATATTAATTTTGTATACGTAGGTAATGGTATAATAATACATAACAAAATCATTTCAATTTTTAGTATTTCAAACATAAAATTGAAAAAGTATAAAGGTTACTGTATTACAACAATATACGTGAGATATATCATGAGCGTTCAGATTCTTATTGTTGAAAAAACAGGTGAGTTGAAGGAACAAAAAATTAAATGGAATGGTGCAGAAAATCTGTACAAGAAAGCTGGGTTCAAAACAGATAAAGATTTCAAGATGTTAACTAAATGGAATCTTATTACAAATCATAAAAAATTCAACATCGAGGTATACGGAAAGACATCCGGTCGTGCGGGGCAAGAAAACAAATACGATTTTCCACCACCGATTGATAAGGAGTTATTATTTGGCAATGTATTGATTATTAATAAAAGCGAAGGAAGTGTTGTATCATTGGGTATTAATGACTGGAACGCGATTTATGAAAAGCTATTTGGTGGATTTGAAGACATAGGTGCAGACGACAGTGCTGAGAGTGAAGATGAAGACCCAGGATTATCACGAACAAAAACAGGTTACTATAAAGATGGATTTGTCGTGGAAAGTGATGGAAGTACATCTATTGATAGTGAGAGCGATGGCTCTTGGGAAGAAAAACCAAAGAAAGCAACTAAAGCAAAGCCAGAAAGCAAGGCAAAGAAACAACCGTCTAAGAAAGTAAAAAACGAGGTTATCGAAGAAGTAGGAAGACAATCAGAACCCAAGAATGAAATCATTTCAGTAAATAATTCAGAATTTGAGGAATTGATGCAATCGGCGAACGAGTTATGTGAAGAAGATTATTTGTAAAATTGAATTAGACAAGAAACTTGTAGATATGACAAAAAGTTATAGAACATGGTAAAGGCAGCGGCTATTTCAAACCCGTCTTCTTTCAGAAACAAAATGGCGAAACAGTTTTCGGTAATGTTTCCAGAAGAGAAAGATTATAGAAATATAGAAAAAGCAATATTTAATTACGCGATTAAGGAATCGACACAAAGGAAAGTAATAAAAAAATGGGAAAATAGTAGTTTTGTATCTATTTATATTTCAAGGTTTCGTAGTATATTAACAAACTTGAAAAACAATAAATTAATTGAACTTATTCAAGCGAATGAAATCACTATCCAAGCGTTAGAAAATATTACTCATTATGAAATGAATCCATCAAAATGGAAAGAGTTAATTGAGAAAAAGATTATCCGAGAGCAAAACGATTTGAATAGCAATGAGTTACAAGCGTCTACTGATATGTTCACGTGTAATAAATGTAAATCAAAAAAATGTACGTATTATGAATTACAAACCCGAAGTGCAGATGAACCAGCAACCATATTCGTAACGTGTATTAACTGTGGTAAGAACTGGCGGTCTTAAGATAATTCTATAAACCCAATAAAAATACAATAAGAAACAATTATTTTTTATTGTATTTTGTATGTACAAAATCGAATTAGCAGGATATATATAACTGGGTAAATGGGTAAATGGGTAAATGGGTTATTCAATTAAAGTATTTCTAAATCTTGTAGTTTCCAGTATTCGCAACTACCATTAGGAAGAGGGCGTTTTACAATAAAGGGTATTTTTTTCTCTTCAAATTCTTTCAATGCAATCAAATAGCCATCTAATACGTTTGGTTCAACTTTAACCATAGGTTTTGCACCGGCCTCTAACTGAGTGGCACGTTCTCCCAATATCTTGGCTCGTTCATACCGTGTAATAAAGGGTAATGTACGATGTAATGGGTCAATAATAATGCCTTCATTGTTTCGAGTAACCTTTGTCAATGCCGCGACTTCTTCATAGTTATGTTGTAATAATTCAGGATGAAAGCTTTGTAAGAAGTGATTGTGTAAATCGTCGTCTATTTTTTGTAAATAATCTTCATCCTCTTCTTCATCATCACTCAAGTCGTCAATTAAATTAGAAGGGGCATTAGTAGTAGTATTGCCTTCGAGATCTTGGGTGCTATTTAATGGAGCAAATATTTCTTCTTCGTTTAATTCGCCTACATCTTCGTCATCATCTATATCGTCTATATCATCTATATCTACATCATCTACATCATCATCAGGGGGTGGTGGTACAGTATCTTCATCGCTATCACCATATAGTTCTTCATCTACATACGGTGGTTTTGTTTTTTGTCCTGTTTCATTTATTTCTTGTGTATCCAAAATTTCGTTGTTAAAATTGTTAGGGTCCATTATATAATACTTATAGAATAACTTTCTAAATGGTTGATTGTGTTGTTATGTTTCAATTTTACGTGTGGTTTTTCCATTTGGTGTCGCACTCATTACAAACATACAAGTAATGCATGTTATCTTCATCATAACGAATATATAATACTTCTAATGGCCCTTTGAAATCCGATTTTTTCGATTTACATTCTTGATTAGGACACGGAATGTTATACACTCGAGGTAAAGTTGGGTCGTGTTTGGTAAATTCATTGACAATATGGTGAAATTTTTGTTCTCCTTTCGCGAAATCTGTTTTTAATAAACATAACCCGTCTTGTTGAATACTATTGTCTTTGTCACCACAGTATCTACAATAATACTCAAGTTCATTTTCATTTTCCTCTTTGATAGTAATGTAATACATATTATCGCATTTCTTGCAAAAGTGCATCTTTTTGTATATAATATAATGTAGTTTTTTTATACTATATTAATTCAATTTTACTTGTATTCGCAATGTAACAAACAAACATTTTTATGAAAAGGGTTAAAAACACCCTCCTATAATAGGATATATCATATAAAAAATATGGAATCAGGTAAAATTGAAGGGTCAGATTTAGGAAAAAAAGTATCACAATACTCTATCCCAATGAATACGGTGAAACCAACACCGAAGCGTAAAATAAATACATTAAAAGGCTTCTTAGACGCACACAAAGCGAAAGATGGCGAACTCATTACACATACACGCATTCCTGATAATAAAAGCAAAATCTACGGAGGCAAATACAATATACCCGATGAAGAATTAGAAGAATTCTTTACCTTATATAAAAAAGATATCATAGATAAAAAAGGAAAAGAATATTTGACTGAACGCCAGATGGATAACGGACCAATTGCAATTGATTTAGATTTTCATTATGACTACGAAATAGATGAGCGACAACATACGAGCGAGCATATCGAAGAAATGGTAGTGAACATTAGTGAACACTTGAAAACAATATTTAATTTTGACGATGAGACGTTCAAGGTGTTCGTCTTTGAAAAACCAGATGTAAACCGCGTATCAGAAAAAAAAATAACAAAAGATGGAATACATTTGATAGCTAATTTGTCTGTGGATAAAACGGTAAGTAAATATTTACGTGAATGTATGCTACGGGAGTTTCCCGATATATTAGCGGATCTCCCTATAAATAACGTGGATGGGTGGGAAGGTGTGATTGATAATTCAATCATGTCACGTAACACTAATTGGCAAGTATTTGGTAGTCGAAAGCCGAACCATAAGGCATACACGATTACCCACATATTCGAGATGAAATTTGATGAAGACGACGGTGAATTTCAAATGGAAACCTTGAATGTAAATGAATATTCAAAAAATCTCGATTTAATGGAGTTTTCCGTGCGTAACACAAAATGTCAGAAACTGCCATTCAAAACTGCATTTATTCCCCAATATGAACAATTAGAAAAAGGTTCTGGACCACAGGCATTCGATGTGTCCCCGCGTAATAATGCCATTCAAACTATTCCGTCTATGAGTTCATTTAGTTTTAGTACATACGAATTAATCAAAATCAATACGAAAGAAGAATTCGACCGTCTTTATACGAACTATTTGTTGTACGTTGAGAGTCAAGGGTCATCAAGTGCATTACGCGATATTATTCCAATGACACTTGCGTTACCAGGCACTTACTATGAGAATGGAAGCTACGAAAAATGGTTTCGTGTAGGGTTAGCATTAAAGAACTCTTGTCCGGATGATAATCGTAATTTATTATTACCACTATGGTTGAAGTTCAGTTCTCAAAGTTCTACTTTTAACTATAATTCCATTCCGGATTTGGTTCAAAACTGGGACCGTACTCGCGTTAAGGAAACTGGACCGATTCTTTCAGAAAAATCTATTAAATTCTGGCTAAGGGCAGACAATCGTGCCTATTACGATAAAATCTGTGATAATTCTATTCTAAAGCAGTTGTATAAAGTTGTAACAGAAACATTGGATGATCCAACTGGTTCGTGTGGTGAGGCGGAACTAACTAAATTATTACATATTATTAAAGGGGAACAATTTGTTTGTTCTGCATTCAGTGGGAACGGGCATTGGTATCAAATTGTAAATGGTCGTTACATTGAAAATGATAGCGGAGTCTCGTTACGTAATTATATTATGACTGGTTTTCGCACATTAATCAGTGGTGAAATCCATAAGAAGATGAATGCCGGTGGAGCAAACATTTCCGTTAGCAGCAAAGAAACGAAGAAAACAGAGTTGGGCTCACTAAAGAACATCTATACCAAGTTGGGGCGTGAGCAGGACGCCAAGAAGATTATGAACACTGCAAAGCATTTGTTTTATGAACAAAACTTAGGAAGTAAGTTAGACTCAAACCCTGAATTACTATGTTTCAATAATGGAGTATATGATTTCCACGAAGGTTGTTTTCGCGAACCACGGCCGGATGACTACTTGTCAAAATGTACGAATATCAATTATATTGAATTAACCGACGAACACACACGAGTTATCCTTGAAATCGAAACGTTCCTTCATCAATTATTTCCAGAACAGGAATTGTATGAATACATGTTTGATTTCCTGGCGTGTACATTAAACGGCACGTCAAATGGGAAGAACCAAAAGTTCAATATGTGGATTGGAGATGGTGCAAACGGTAAATCTGTATTGATTTCTTTAATGGAAAGCGTATTAGGCGAATACAAGGTGGATGTTCCCACATCGTTGATTACTGAGAAACGTGCCCGGGTTGGGCAACATTCTGGGGAATTATTAGATACCAAGGGTGCTCGTTTGGCTGTAATCAATGAACCAACTAAGGGTGAAAAAATCAATGAAGGTGTTATGAAGCAATTGACAAGTAATACAGATAAAGTAACTGCGCGTGCTATGTACAAGGAACATGAAACATTTGTGCCTCAATGTTGTTGGGTATTGGCAAGTAATGTATTAATGGAAGTCGGTAGCAATGACCACGGAACGTGGAGACGTATTGACGCCGTCCCATTCAAATCACTCTTTACGGCTAATCCCGTGAAGAATGACCCATTAAAGCCTTTCCAGTACCCTATTGATCCAGAGATCATTAATAAATTTGATTCGTGGAAAGAAGTGTTTGCTTCAATGTTAATCAACCGTGTCGTGCAAACAAAGGGCATTGTTAAGGAATGTAAAATTGTACGTGAATCGAGTAATAGATACAAGCAAAAACAAGATGCATTTTCACAATTTGTAGCTGAAAAGATTGTAGTAGAAGAAGGAAGCAAGATTACAAAGTCTGAATTAACTACCAGCTATCGTATCTGGCACGAACAGAATATTGGGTCGCGACCACCACCTGGACGCGAACTATTTGAAAACTTGGATAAGCTGTATAGTCGAAAACCAAGCGAAACCAAATGGCATAACATTCGATTGAATTATGATAATGATGATGATGATCCAGATGACGACTGTTAATACTATCGGAACAAAATGAGACAAACTAATATGAAAATATTTATAACGTAAAATACAAATATTTTTTATCTTTGGTACGGAATAAAAGTGATAAACGACCAACCATAACGCAATGCCGTCATGATTTGTGTTTCAATGTAATAAATAACAAAAGGTAATATAACTAGACACATCAGCACCAATATTCGTAATCCGAGTTCATTTTTCTGTGTCATGGATAAAAAGAAATACGCGTATATCAATAACACAATATAATAAACATAAAATAAGATAGTTTCAAAACTCTTTGTTCGCATATGGTAAGGGTCCAATAAATCGGTTTTCTGGTCTCCTTTTGTCAAATTATTCAAAATATTCTCTTGCTCTTCTTTCAATGCATTGTTTTCAGAAAGCAACATCTGATAACTTGTCTTGTTTGTTTGCATAGCATCCTTCTTAACACTTGCTTGACTGGTATTCAAATAACTAAAATAATTGGTATATTGAGTAATAGCATCTTCATCATCCGCGTTCAATTGGTTCACATTATCCGTTTCACGCTCCAATATGGCAATTTCAGTATTCAAGTCGTCTATTTGCCCCTGTAATACCTCGATTTCAGCCTCCAATACATTTATTTTTGATTGTAACCCCCTGATTTCATTTCTTTTATTGTTATTAGAAGCCCGAAGACGATTTATTTGATTTTGATAATTACGAATCGCCCGCTGATGGTCCCGAATTTGGCTTTGAAACTGTCGAATGTCATTTCTCCATGATCCAATGTTTTGTTCTAATCGTTGTGCCTCACTCATGTTATAAAGTTATATTATACATACATATTTTTCGTATAATAGATTGCATATTCCCAAATGTATAACCAAAAGGGCAATACTATAAGGGGTAGCAATACAAACAACATACTAAATAACGTTCGATCATAACGTAATGTAAAATAAACGTATGCCAATACCACCCATAATATGAAGAAAATAATTAATAAAAAGTTGTTTAACAATTGAAACCCGACCCTACGTTGGTATTCGTAATATGATTTTCTGCCATCACTACTATTTTCACTATCCATACGATTGGTTGTTTTTTCTAATTGTTCGTTTTGCTTTGCCAATCGATTATAACTAAACCCCTTTTGTGTGTTATCAATCGCGTCAAACCACTTGGCATTGTACATGGTAGTCATAATTGCACCAATCGAAGTCCCCAATGCCGATTCATTGATTCCTTTCGAAACTAATGCATTCCGGTAGTCCAATTCACTATTTTCACGGGTTAATTCCAAAGAGGGGATCTCATCTTCTAATTCCACTTTGTCATCTTCCAATGAGGTAATCGTATTACTCATAGATGCCTTGGTAGAATCTAACCGGGCATTGTCACGCACATAATGGTTCCGTTCTCCTTCTTTGTTTCTACGTGTTCCACTTAGTCGATTATTTGTACTATACGCATTATTACGTTGTCGTATCAACTGACCGTTTTGACGGCGAAGTTCGTTCAAATGCGCGGTTTCACGCTCACGTTGTCGTTGCTGGTAATTTGCATAATGACGCCCCCTGCGTCCTCTACGCCGGTATCCCTCAATAATCGTATTATCAAAATTTTCCATTAAAACAACCATATAATAATATTCAAGTTATAATATTATTAGATTTTTATGCTCTTACAAAGTTTTCTCTTGCGTGTGTTCCATCGGCTAAATATTTATGAGTAAATGTCTCAGTTGTAGTCGTATCCGCGGTTCCTTCTAATACACACATGTTTGTTCCTTCATCATATTCCATCCCAGCACCACAACAGGTCGACCCTACGCACGCCAATGCACCAACATCATAACTCCCACCGACTGGTTCTCCACTACTGCGCGCCTGCGATGTTTCGTTCACACCATCTGGTGGTGATTTACGTAATTCATCGAAGTTCGTTTTCATACGGGTATGAATAATAATGAATTTATGGAAACAATAAACAAGAGCAATCACTATAGCAATTACGCTAATCAAGGTGAATATGAAACTAGGCACAAATGGCAAATAATAATCACCAATCATACATAAATAAACTACCAATAATGCTATAATGACTACAAACGCCATTTTATTGTATTCTACTTGTCTGGATTGTTGTGCCCCTTTTAATAACACTTCTCGGCGTTTTCCTATCATTTTATTATCCAATTCATCTTTTCGCATTTGTAATTCATCTTGCTCTTCTTTCAAAATATCAGATACAGTTTCTTGCCGGGTCAACAATTCACTACTGGTAGTTGTTTGTTCGTTTACAGAACTATTCAATTCATCTAATTGTTGTTGTATTTGTGTTGATGCCGCACTCAATTGTGCATCATCCGTTATTCCCGATAAATCATTTACCGATTGTTGAAGGGATGCTAAATAGGTTTGTGTATCAGTATTACTCATTATATAGTAATATTGAGATAATTAGTTCATTCGCATCATAACCATTCCTATTAACAATGACGCCCCAGCCACAGAAGCAAAAAATAATACTTGTTCATTGTTTCTTACCATTGCATCTAATTCTTGAGAGCGAACTTCTTTTACGTTTCCAATGTATTTATGACCTAATTGTTCTTCATATTGGTATTTTGGGTCATTTTGCAACACATCTTGTAACCCATCACCATATTCGTTCGTTATTTTATCTATTTTATTATTTATCTCAGAGTATTTTTCATTAATCTCATCTACATTTTCTTGTTGTACTTGTACTTTACGTTCCAAGGGACCGACTTGTTGTTCCATAATAATGTCATCTACATTAGAACTGCTTGTAAGAACATCATTTGTATATGTATATCCTTGGAACCCTTCATTACCCATTAAAAATGGTTTTTTATTTAAAGGTTTATGGTCTAAATTATGTCTATGTAATGGTTTATTCTGGTCCATATAAATTATATACAATAGGTTGAGGTTTTTATTGTATTATTTTGCACTTCGGGTAAATTTATACACAACTAACCCCCCAGCAATGACTGCTAAAAGACCGGTTACTATTCCTAACTGGTTGTAGTCAATAATGCGCGGGTTCGTTTCTTTAGGATCCTTACTATTTGTATCTACAATGTCGGCACCTTCCTGTTCTTCTTCTTCTATTATGCCATCAAAGTCTTCAACACTGGGGTAAGACAATGTTAACACACCGCGCCTTAAATTGATAAACGTATCCACTACGGGACCGTTTTGTGTTTGTCGAAGTTTTCCTTTTAAAGCCTCACGATTTGTCATTCCTTCTGTAATATTGTTCTTATTGGTGGAACTGCGTTTTCGATTTTTCATTTGCTTACTTTCATTCAATTTTTCTTTTTTCATTTCTCTTTCTTCATCCGTTAATGTGTATAACATGGGTGTACCGATTAATCTCAACATAGAAATACGAACACGGTCAAAGCCAACCGGCATCTGTAAAATGATCAAACGAAAAGTAGAATATTGTTCTGGGGAATTTACGTAAAATCCACGAATAACTTGTCCGGATGAGGTGGTGTCTTTTGTTTGCTGATTGTCTAACAACGACCAGGTATCATTTGTGCTATCTTCATTTTTACCTACCAGCATGAACTTGCGTGGAAAATTATTATTATTTCCAAATACAGGACACGCTAAATAATATTCTTGGAGGTATACTTGGTAAGGCACAGAAATCTCTATCCATTCCCCTTTTATTTCATAAAATTGCTCATCACTGCCGACATTTG
>Ga0257110_1000911_pt1 | contig 13869 bp, 7 predicted proteins | sample LP_taG_7_FD_190184 | JGI IMG/M metagenome (GOLD analysis project Ga0257110, IMG submission 190184) | Marine microbial communities from Northeast Subartic Pacific Ocean, Canada - LP_J_2015_P26_10m | ecosystem: Environmental > Aquatic > Marine > Oceanic | place: Canada: Northeast Subartic Pacific...
CGCCGCTCCAATTCCACCATGGACAACGCGACCTTCGCCAAGATCATGGCGACGCCGAAGCCGCACGCCGGCGGCGGCGGCGGCGACAAGGAGAAGCCCATGGACAAGGCGGCGATCCGGAAGCTCGTGAACGCGGACCTGCAGCGGGAGAAGTCGAAGAAGCACAAGGGCAAGGGCGGCGGCGGCGGCGGCGGCGCCGACGCCGAGAAGCGCGACGCGCTGAACAAGTGGGAGAAGAAGAAGAAGGACAAGGAGAAGAAGGACGGCAAGTACCGCGACCGGGCCGAGGAGCGGCGCACGGACACGAACAAGGACTACGAGAACCAGGTCGCGGCCATCGTCGACATGGACGCGGAGACGTCGCGGTACCTCGGCGGCGACGTCGAGCACACGCACCTGGTCAAGGGCCTCGACTACGCGCTCCTCCAGAAGGTCCGGTCCGAGGCGCCGGCGTCGTCCATGGCGCCGCCGCCGCCGCGAGGCGCGCCCAAAACAACGGCGGCGCCCGCGCCCGCGACGACGAAGACGAAGATGGCCGCGGGCGTCCTCGCGTTCCTCCGGCGCCCGCCGCCCGCGCGGTCCGCGACGGCGCGGCTCCGGCTGCGGACGACGTCCTTGGAATACGATCTGTCGCGCGCCGCGCTCATGGACTCGGGCGACGCGCCGACGACGGTGTCCCGGAGCCGCGCGGACCGGTCCCAGCTCTACGACGACCGCGAGCTCGGCGCGCCCCTGCCCGCGCCGCTCGCGCGGGCCGTCGGCGAGGCCCTGGGCCGCGGCCCGGCGAAGAAGAAAAAGGGCAAGAAGCGCGCGCTGGCCGACGCCGCCGCCGCGCCCGTTTCCCTGAAAGCGCCCGCGCGGAGCGACGACATCTTCGAGGACGCGGGCGCCGACTACGCCCCCGGCCTCGCGACGCGGTCCGGCGACGGCGACGGCCTCTCGCTCCGCGAGCGCGCCGAGGCGTCGCGCCGCGCCGCGGCCATGGTCGACGACGACGACGACGCCGCCGCCGAGGCGGCGCCCGCGGCCGCGCCCCCCGCGCGGCCCGCGAAGACCGACGACGGCGACGACGACGACGACTTCGACGCCGCGGCCGCGCCGCCCCAACAGCAACAGTCCGCGGTGCGGCCGACGCCCGCCGGCGGCAACCGCCGCGAGCGGCGCAAGGCCAAGACCGGCGGCGTCGTCCACCGCGACCCCATCATGGGCACGGCCACGGTCGCCGCGCCCAAGCTGTCGCGCAACTTCGACGGCACGGACGGCGGCTACGGCGAGGCGACGCTCTACGACTCCGACGACGAGACCTACGCCATGACGAAGAAGCGCGAGGCCGCCGCGGACCACGAGGCCGCCGCGTACCGGTCCAAGAAGAAGAAGACCGCCGGGAGCGACGACGATTAAGACCAGCTAGTCTAGCCGGCGACGGCCAGATTCGCCGCCAGGTTCGCGAGAGCGACGACGATTAAGACTCGCTAGTCTAGCCGGCGACGGCCACGTAACCGTCGTCGCTCCCCTAGCCGGCGACGGCCAGATTCGCCGCCAGGTTCGCGGCGAGCGACGACGATTAAGACTACTAGTCTAGCCGGCGACGGCCACGTAACCGTCGTCGCTCCCCTATCCGGCGACGGCCAGATTCGCCGCCAGGTTCGCGGCGAGCACCGCGGCGCCCGGCTGCGAGTCCGGGCCGCCGACGCCGTCGACGTGGCGCCGCACCCAGGGCGGCCGCGCCACGTCCAGGCCCCGGAGCACGCGCGCGAGGCTGTGCTGGCGGAGCTCGACGTGGTCCAGCGCCGTCTTCAGCGCGCGGGCCGCCGCGGTTTCCAGCGCGCCGTCCGCGTCCGTGAATTCCCGGAGCGCCGCGACGAAGGGCTCCGCGGCGCGCGCGACGTCCGCGGGCGTCGCCGGCGCGAAGGGCGCGACGGGCGTGCCGCTTCGTAGCGCCGCCCGCTCGCCGTCGGACAGGCCCTCGAAGGCCGCGACGACGTCGCGGCCGTCCGCGCACGCGAAGGTCTTCTGGACGTGGATGTCCATGAGCAGGGGGCAGGGGAGGACCTGGCCCGTGACGTTCGACTCCCGCAGACCGGCGAGGTTCGTCGACAGCACGGGGATGCCCCGGAGCGCCGCCTCGACGGCCACCAAGCCGAAGGGCTCGGGCCAGACCGACGGCGCGAGCAGCACCCGCGTGCGCCGCCAGACCTGGGCGTCCATGCGCTCCGAGGGCACGCCGCTCGCGAAGACGACGTTCGGCAGCCGCTTCAGCGCCTGGATCTCCGCCTCGGAGTCGCGCGTCCATCGCGTCGACACGCAGAGGAACGGCACGTCCGGGCAGCGCCGCGCGAGCTCGGCGACGATCGCCGCGCCCTTGGCCGCGCAGGGGCTGATGAGCGTGGCAAATAAGTTCGTGGGCCCGTCGCTCTCGGAGCCCGTCGCGCGGTGCAGCTCGCGGCAGATCTCCGCGGTCAGCGGCTGGCCTCCGAAGCTCGGCGCGCCCTTCAAATCATAGACCGGCAGCGTCCGCCCGCCGTAGGCCGCGTAGTCCGCGCCGTAGCAGACGACGGCCTTCTGGCCCCGCTCGCCGTGCTTGACGACGGCGCGCTTCACGTACGCGGACGTGCAGAGCAGCGTGCACCGCCGGAAGTCGTGGGACGACTGGGCGCACTCCTCCGCGACGACCGGGTCGGTCTTCGCCGCCGTCACGCAGGGCGGCCAGGGGCCCCAGGGCAGGGAGTGCTGGTCGTGGACCGGGCAGCACTTGTGCCGCGCGGGCACGTGCTCGATGGCGAATTTCAGGTGCTCCATCTGCGTCGCGATGACGACATCGTAGACCTCGTTCATGAGGCCGAGCCGGCGCGCGGCCGGCGACAGGGCGACGTCGTCCTCGGAGTCGGAGCCGGCGGACTTCTTGAAGATGTCGTAGGCCGCGTCCTCCTCCGACGCCGTCGCCGCGGTGACGACGTCCGGATGCTTTTGCCACAGCGCGTCCAACGCCTTCATGAGCCCCTGCTTCGGCCCGCGCAGCACCTTGATGCCCTCCCAGGCGTCGACCTGGGGCGTCCGGTCCGCGTCGTAGAGGTGCTGGCGGTCGACGAGGTCGTCGATGGCCAGCACGTCCAATTCGCAGAACGTCGCGCAGTAGCGCACGAGCGCGTGGGACGCGACGAGGCCGCCCGTGGCGCGCGTGCTCCAGTTGTAGACCGTGTGTTTCGCCCGCTCGTCGCTGTCGAAGAAGAAGATGTTCGCGGGCACGACCAGCGCGAGCTTGACGCGCCGCCCGCGCGGCGGCGGCGCGGGCGGCGGCGGCGGCGGCGGCGGCACCTGGTCCGCGACGAAGGACTCGAAGGAGTTGCGGATCTGGGGCGACCGCTCGACGAGCTGCGCGAACTGGTCCAGCGTCAGCCCCGCGAACTGGCTCCCGGGCTTCGCGACGGAGCCATAGAGCATCGGGAGGCTCGCGCGGAGCGCGGGCGACATGGCGCTAGTCATGCTTCTCCTTCTGGATCTCGCGCCAGACGTACCAGCCGGCGAGGGCCTGGCCGAGGAGCACGGCGACGATGGCGGCGACGAAGCGCGGGTCCTGGAGGATGCTAAAGTCCTACGCAGCGGTGGTTGGGGGTGTGTGTGTTGGGTTTGCTTTCGACGCCGCGCGCGCGCGAGGAGCGGCTCGTCCTCGTCGCCGCCGATCTCCGTGGACCACCACTTCAGCTGCTCGTCGCCGCCGCTGGTGTGCACTACCATTCGCTTGGGTGGCCGGCGCGCGAGGCTCAAACTTTGGTTTTAGCGATTTTTATTCTTGACTTTGTGGTAATTAGGCACAGTCGAGCATCGTTGCGCATGGCCCGCTTGTTCCGGCTCCTGCGCAGGAGCCTGGCCTCGAACGACGCGGCTCCAACGCCGGCCGTCCCGAGCGGCGCGGCTCCACCGCCGAACGACGCGGCTCCACCGCCGCCCGAAGCCCTGCTCTGCAGCGTGCACGACCAGCTCGCCACCATCGCGAGCTACCTCGAGCCCGCCGACGCGTTGGCGCTCGACGCGAGCGCCAAGGACACGCGCTGCGTCGCGCTGGAGCCCCTGCGGACCATCACCGCCGACGCGAAGAGCTGGCAGGGCGCGTACAACGAGTACGCCGCGTACCCCTGGCTCGACCTGCCCGCCTTTGGGCGGCGGCCGCACACGGCGCGCCTCGAGTTCCTCTGGCGCGACCAGGGCTGGGGCAACCAGAAGGGCATGCTCAGCGTCGTGCGGAACGGCGGCGCGGCGCCGGGCGACTACCAGCCCTGGTCCGCCGACGTCGTCTGCGGCCGCGACCCCGCGCCGCACCACCTCACGCGGGCGTCCATGAGCTTCGCGCCGCGGCCCGGCGAGGGATACAAGCTCTGGGTGCGCGTCGGCGGCGGCGGCGGCCACGCGCTCACCGTCGTCTCCGTGCGCGCGCGGGTCCTCGCCTACTCGTAAGGAACAACAACAACATTACCTAGCCGGACGCGGGCCGCTGCGGCTCGGCGGGCGCGGGGAGCACCTTGACCTTCTTGGGCGCGGGCCGCCGCCGCGGGCGCTTCTTGATGCCCACGAGGCGCCGCGCGCCGAGCCAGACCCTGCGCAGGCGGACGGCGTGCTTGTTGGGCACCTTGGGGATGCGGTCGAGGCGGTCCGCGAGCGAGCCCGGGAGCGAGAACTCGACCTTGGGCTTCTTCTTCGGGAGGAAGGCCTTGGCGAAGCGGTTGACGTGCTTCATGAGGTAGAGCTGGTAGAACGTCGGCGGGCCGTCGTCGTCGTCCATCTCGCGGACGTCATCGATGGCCTCGCGCTCGACGACGTTGCCGTCCTCGTCGAAGATCAAGCCGTCGTCGACGAGCGTGCCGTCGTCGTCGTCCTCGCCGGCGTCCTTGGCCTCCTCCTCGGCCTCGAGGGGGTGCAGCTCGTCGTAGACGCGCTGGTTGTACTCGGACCGCGCGTTCTTGCACTTGAAGCACATGACGTCGTCGTCCGGGATCGCCGCGTCGCAGACGTGGCAGATGACGGGCCGCTCCCAGAGCGACTCCTGGGACTCCCAGTTCATCCAGTACGGCAACCCCTCGTTCGCGTCCCAGAGCCGCTCCCACTTCGACTTCTTGTTGCCGAACGCGCCGACCTGGTCGTTGCGCCGCGCGCGGAACTCGAGCTCCTGCTCCTCCTCCCGCTTGGCGATCTCCTTGGCGACGCGCTCGTCCTCGGACTCGCGGAACTGGGCGACCAGGATCTCCTTGGCCTGGGCCTTGATGCGCCGCATCTTCTTCCGGCCCGCGAAGCGCATGCGGAGCCCCGCGAGGAACGTGGGCTCGTACTCGTCGTCGAGCTCGTCGATGGGCGGCTTCAGCATGAGCGACGCCACCGTCGTGTTCCAGACGCCGCCCCGGTCGTACAAGTAGTCCGTGTACTCCATGGTCCAGATGGCCTTGACCTCCGTCCAGAACTCGCCGTAGCCCTCCATCGTCTCCAGATCCTCCTCGAAGCGCAGGTCCGCGTCGGGCCCGACGGCGAGGCGGTGCCGCGTCGCGCCCTCCGTGACGCGCGCCCGCCGCGCCTTGATGACCCAGTCCTCGTAGGCCTTCCAGAACTTCTCCCGGTTCACCAGCCGGATCGCGAGGTCGCCGAAGACGACCTCGTCGTCGCGCTCCGCGACCAGCCGGTCCATGATGGCCCGGGCCTTCTTCTCGTCCTTGACCTCGACGCTCTCCTTGGCGCGGCGCCGCTCCTCGGCGCGCTTCTCCCGCCGCTTCTGGTTCTCCTCCTTGAGCTTCACCTCGCGCAGCTTCTGCGCCTCGATGCGCTCCCGGATCTCCATCTCCTTCAAATTCCGGTTCCGCTCCTCCTCCTCGACGCGCGCCTGGTGCTTGATCTCCAGGATCTTCTTCAGCGACTCCCAGGACTCCTGCGCGCCCGCGTCGTAGCCCGAGAAGTAGACGCGTCTTCTTTGGCTCTCGGCCTCCCAGTACTTGACGCCCAAAATGCGAATCCTGAGCATGCGCTGGAGGTCGAAGGCCGGCATGAGGATGTAGTTGTGCACCTCGATGAGCTGCTCGAGCTCCTCGAGCGAGATGTTGCCGTCCTTGTTCACGTCCATCTTCTCGAGGATTTCCGGGTCCGACTTGGGCACGTTGTAGACCATGCGCAGCATGGCGTCGGCCTCGGCCATGTCGATCTTCCCCTCGCGGTCCACGTCGAAGATGTTGTAGGCGAGCTTGGCTATCAAAGACGCGTCGTACGTGTTCCAGTTCCAGACGCCGATGAGGAATTCGTTGAAGTCCAGAAAGCCGCTGTTGTCGAGGTCGAGCATGCCAAAGACGCGCTCGCTAAACTTCGTGAGCGGGTACTTGAGCCAGGCGTGGAACTCCTTGACGCTGACCTCGCCGCTGTTGTCGTCGTCGATGTCGATGAACGCGAGGAAGACCTACGGCGCGACGCGTCGAGAGTTTTTTCTACGAGTGAAATGCCACGCGGCTCGTGCGCGCCTCCTTGCCCTTGTCGTACTTGAAGCCGAGAATCTCAAAGGTCTCCTTGAGGTCCGGGTAGACGACCTCGTCGTAGTACTTGTCCGGCTTCATGCCGCCCAGGTAGCGCCGCTTCGCCGACTCGTCGGACGCGAGGCCCGACCATTTCGCGAGCTTCGCGCCGACGAAGATCACGAGCTGCTCGAAGTCGTCCCGCATCTTGCCCATGGCGGCGGTGGGCGGTCCGCGCGGCCCGCGGGCCGCACGACCTCCGAGGCAGCCCCAGCGCTACCGGTGGCGCGTCAACCTGCGGTAAAACAAAGTCGTTGAAGGGGAGTACTTAAGCAGCTCGCCAACCGTGCGGCACATGTCTTCCCATCATGTGCAGAGTTCACAGAGTGGTGTTCGAAAACACCGGCTGGGCACGTTAGGGTCAATTCTACCAGCGCTTATGAGGGCGCGAGAATTGCGGGAGCCAAATCATGGCGGGCTCGCTTGGTGAGCTCTGGCGCGCGGCGCGCTCAGTTGCCGCCGCGGAGGCGGAGGACGAGGTGCAGCGTCGACTCCTTCTGGATGTTGTAGTCGCTGAGCGTGCGGCCGTCCTCGAGCTGCTTGCCCGCGAAGATGAGGCGCTGCTGGTCCGGGGGGATGCCCTCCTTGTCCTGGATTTTCTGCTTCACGTTGTCGATGGTGTCGCTGGGCTCGACGTCGAGCGTGATCGTCTTACCCGTCAGGGTCTTGACGAAGATCTGCATCCCGCCGCGCAGCCGGAGCACGAGGTGGAGCGTGCTCTCTTTCTGGATGTTGTAGTCGGAGAGGGTGCGGCCGTCCTCGAGCTGCTTGCCCGCGAAGATCAACCGCTGTTGATCCGGCGGGATGCCCTCCTTGTCCTGGATCTTCTGCTTCACGTTGTCGATGGTGTCCGAGGGCTCCACGTCGAGCGTGATCGTCTTGCCTACAGAGCAGGCGATCGTCAACCAAGGCCTCGGGAACCACTTCTTCCCCGCCGCGCCAAGGCGCCAGAGCCCGCGAAGACCCGCCGCGCCAGAGTCGGCGACGACAGACGTCGCGTCGCGAGCCAGGGCGTCGCCCAGCGCGTCGCCGCGCGCCCCGGCGCCGTGGTCCCGGCCGCGAGGCCCGGGGCCTCGGTCGCGGCGAAGCCCTCGGCCGCCGCCGCGCCGACTTGGGGCTCCGCTCCAGCAAGTCGGCGACGACAGACGTCGCGTCGCAAGCCAGGGCGTCGCCCAGCGCGTCGCCGCGCGCCCCCGGCGCCGCGACGACGGCCACGAGGCCCAGGGCCTCGGTCGCGGCGAAGCCCTCGGCGCCAGCTCGGCAGGCGGCGCGACGACTTCGCGCGTCGCGCGGAGACCATCGACGAGGGCTTTGCGGGTCACGACGGCGTCTAGCGGCTCGGCCCAGCGGTTTTGAAGTCGCGGGACGCTGGGTGGCACCGGTGAGCGTCTTGACGAAGATCTGCATCCCGCCCCGCAAGCGCAGGACGAGATGCAGAGTGGACTCCTTTTGAATGTTGTAATCAGAGAGCGTGCGCCTAGAAGAGGGGACAGGTCATAGTTCGAAGCGCGAGTCGTGCGGCGCCGGCGCGCGCCCGTCCTCGAGCTGCTTTCCGGCAAATATCAGCCGCTGCTGATCCGGGGGGATGCCCTCCTTGTCCTGGATCTTCTGCTTCACGTTGTCGATGGTGTCGCTGGGCTCGACGTCGAGCGTGATGGTCTTGCCTACGGAGCACGCGCTCGCGCGTCGCCCGACGTCTCAGAACGACTTCGTCCCCGCCGCGCCAAGGCGTCGAGGCGTTCGCGACGGCTCCGCGCCCGTCGACAACTCTCCAGTCTGCGTCACGGCGAGCCGCGACGGCGCCCAGCGCGTCGCCGGCCACTGGCAGCGCCGCAGCGGCTGCCAGTCGCTCGAGCGAGGCCAGCCGACGACGACGTCGTGCGCCGTCACACGCTCGTTCACAGCTCTCGAGCTCTCAAACGACGGTCGCCGCTGGACGCGGGGGTGTGCCGGTCAAAGTCTTGACGAAGATCTGCGCGGGGGCGGCGGGTGAGAAGCGCGGAACGTGGGAGGGGCGCGCGCGCCGAGCGAGCAGCTGGGCGGAACTGTGTCGCCGTTTCTCGTCGCGCGGCCGAGCCAAACGGCCCCACGCGCCGCGCCGCGGCCCGTTAGAGTCGCGCGGGTCGTAGCGAAGCTAGAGGGCCCGAGAGGCTCGGAGAGACCGGCGCGCCGCCGCCCCCGCGCGCGGATTCGCGTTCGGGCGGCCCTCGCCGCGTCAGCGAGGCGGAACGTCAAAACCACGTCGAATCTCGGCGCGCCACCGCGTAGGAATTCGAAGGTAGGGTTTCGAACCCCATAGGGGCTGCATTCAACACGGGTGCTCACCTGCATGATTCCGAGGTAGGGGCTTAAGCTGGACGAACTCGGTGGCGGGAAGTCAGACGAAGAGAGCGCGCGGAAGTCTCGAGATGGGAGAGAGAGAGAGGTTTGTGTTGCCGATACTAGGTTCAGTAGGACAAAAAATACGGGCCCGAAAGCGACCCCAGGGGCGCGTCGCGCGATCGTCGGCGGCGCCACGCTTAGTCCCTGGCCTATGGGGACAGCGGGAGGGTCCGTCGAAGTGCGCCGTGTGCCCGCCGCGCGGTTCCGCGGACGCAGCCGCGCGGGCGTTCGCGATTGTGCCCGTGAGAATCGAGGAAGCGACCAGGACGACGTGCAGCGCTCCAATGTTCACGGCTCCACACCCGAAACTCAGCTCGACGTCTGCGTCGCGCGCGCAGCGTCGCGGACACATGCACCGTTGCGGCAATTCAAGCATCGAGTAGGCCTCGAGCCCGAGCGAGGCCGTGAGCGCGAGCGCGTCCACCGCGCTGCGCGCCACCTACGCCGTGAGCGCGAGCGCTTCCGCAATTCAAGCATCGAGTAGGCCTCGAGCCCGAGCGAGGCCGTGAGCGCGAACCGCTGAGCGCTGCGCGCCACAACCACGCCATGGCCGACGGCGACGGCGACGACGCGGAGACGCTCGCGGAGCGCTTAGCGTGGGCGCGCGGCGGCGAGCTCGTCTCGACTCTCGAAGAGCTCGAAGCGCTGGCCGCGGCCTACCCGGGCCCCACGGGCGACGCGGCGCTCGGCGCGCTCGTCGACGTTTTGGCCGGCCACGAGGAGCACGAGCCCGAGGCGGTGCAGCAGGCCGCCGAGGTCGTCGCGCGGCTCGTCGACGGCCGCAGCGCCGACGGCCGCAGGAACGGCGCGGGCTTCCTCAAGGAGCCGCGGCACGTCGTCGTGCTGTTGGACGTCTTGGAGACGTCGGACGCGTACACGGCCGTCGTCGTCTTAGAACTGATCGCGTCGCTGCACGGGTCCCACGGCGAGGCGCTCGTCGGCGCGCTGCTCGGCGCGCCCGCCGGCGGCGCGCGATTGCTAGAAACGCTCGGCGACGCGCGCGAGCCCGTGCGGAACGCGTCGACGGCACTCCTCGAGCGGCTGACGCGGGTCGGCGACGCGCCGTCGGGCCCCGCGGACGAGCTCCGCACCTGCTGCGCCTTCAGCGAGGTCTTCCCGCGGCTCTGGGCGCGCCTCGAGGAGGCGCCGGCCGGCGCCGCGGGCCGCGACTGCCTCCGCCTCGCGGCGAACGTCCTCGCGGGCCCCGCGGTGTGCCTCGCGCTCTTCGCCGACGCGGCGCCGGCCGGCGGCCTCGGCGCCTTGCCCCGCTACCTCGAGCTCCTCGCCGACGACGACGAGGCCGCCGAAGCTCGCAAGACGGCGCTCGCGGCGCTCGACGTCGCGCGGCGCTACGCCGGCGCGCCGGGCTCGGACCGGCCCGCGCGCCAATCCGGCGCGTGGGCCTTCGAGGACCTGCGGCTCTCGCTCGTCGCTCTAGCCTTCACGGACGACGCCGGCGGCGCCGTCGCGCTCGACGGCGACGCCGCCTACGACGACGGGCTCGTCGTCGACCCGTCGAGCGACGGGTGGTGGTCCGCGGCGACGGCCGAGGACGCCGCCGCGCGCCGCGACGACGTGCGCGCGGGCGCGCTCGACGTCCTCGCGCGGCTCCTGGACGACCACGAGGCCAACGGCCTGGCCATGTGCGAGGCGCGCGTCCCGACCTGTGTGGGAAACAACCGCCGGTTCGGGACGTCCCGACCAAACTTTGAAGTTCTAGAGAGCTCGGTCAAATCGAAGTCGATTCGGCTGATTTTTGGACGAATCGATGGCTCTCGTCGAGTTCTCGAAGCACAGCCGAAGAGACCGGCGCACTCCGTTCAATTACGCGCACATTGAAGTCGGGTTGAAGATTTGATTTAGGTCCCGACGGACGGCGCGCGGTCGCCGCTCGCGCCGAAATTCGTGCTCGAGGTCGCGACGCGGCCGCCCCTCTTCGGGCCGGCGGCCGCGGCCGCGCGCGACGTCGCGCGCGTCATGTGGGCCACGGAGGGCGCGGCCATCGTCGCCGTCATGCACGCCGTCGCGCCGCCGCCGAGCGACGACGGCGACGCGGAGGCGCCCGACGAGTCGGCCGTCGGCGCGCTCGCGGCGGCGCTGCGGTCGCCGGACCGCTCCGCGACGGCGCTGAGCTTGTTCCGGGGCCTCCTGGGCAAGAACGTGTCCGTGCGCGAGCTCGCGCTCCGCGCGCCGTCGGCGACCGGAAGCCCGCTCTTCGAGGACGTCTTCCGCGACCACGTCGCGGCCGACGGCGCGGCCGTCGCCGACGGCCTCGCGCTGCTCTGCGCGCGGCGGCGTCCCAAAAGTTCGAGAAAGACTTTGGAAAGAACCCCGGAGAGAGCCTTTGGAAAGAAACCGTCGCTCCTTTGAAAGAAACCCGTCGTAGGCGCCTGGCTCGACGGCTGCGGCGCGGCGGCCCTCGCGCTGCTCGGCGACCCGGACGCCGTCGAGACGCTCGCGGGCCTCTGCGGCGCGTCGGCCGACTCCGCGGACGCGAAGCGGACGCGGGGCCTCGCGTGCCTCGCGTTGGGCCTCTGCCTCGACCACCTCGGCGACGAGCCGAAGCAGGGCTGGACCAAGGCGTCGCTCCTCGCGCTGTTGAAGCAGCGCGTCGGCTTCGGCGCGTTCGCGCGCGCGGCCCGCGTCTGTACTCGAAAGAAATTTTCGCCGGTGAAGAACACTTCCATTAACTCTCTTTCATACTATCAAGCATGGTGAGCACACATTCATTAAACAGTCGTCCGAGGCTCCTGTTTTCGCGCGTTTCGAACAATTCCGCGGACGCAAAACGTCGTCACGTCGAAACGTTCGCAGGCGGTCGCTCGACGGCCTCGCGGACGACGCGCGGGCCGCCGCGCGGCGCCGCCGCGACGCGGGCGCCGCGCGCGACGTCTTCGAGGCGGACCCGGCCTTCGCCGCCTGGGCGACGGCCGCGGCCGGCGCCGCGCGCGGCGTCGTCGTCGGCGGCCTGCTCGGCGGCGGCGCCGCGGCCGCGGCCGACGACGACGCGCCCGTGGTGTCGTCGGCGATCCTCGCGGAGCGCGACGCGGAGATCGCGGCGCTCAAGGCCACGGTCGCCGCGGGCGCCGACGCCGCCGCGGAGCGCGACGTGCTCGCCGACGCGCTCGAGAACCAGGCCTCGGAGCTGAAGCGCGTCGCCGAGGCGCTCGACGCCGTCGAGGGCAGGAACGGCGCCCTCGAGGCCCAGGTCGCGGCCCTGGCCTCGTCGGCGGACCCCGCCGACGACACGACGCTGCGCCTGCGCGTCGCCGAGCTCGAGGCGCGGAACTCGACGCTCGAAGCCCAGGCCAGGGAGGACGCGGACGCTTTGGCGACGCGCGTCGGCGAGGCCTCGGCCCTCCAGCGCCGCGTCGACGAGCTCGCGCCCCTGCTCGCCGCGGAGCAAGAGGCCCGCGCCGCCGACGTCGCGCGGCTCCAGGGCGAGCTCGAGCGCGCGCGCGCGGACCTCGAGACCGAGGCGCAGCGCGTCGCCTCGGAGGCCGAGTCCGTCGAGCGCGACAAGGGCGAGCAGGTCGCCGAGCTCGAGGAGCTGCGCACGTCCCGCCGCCGCTTGACGCGACGCACGTCCGAGTTCTCCCAGACCATGAAGACGCTCTTCGCGATCAGCGACCACATCCACGACGAGCTAGTGGCGGGCGACGACGACGACGCGAAACTCGGCATGATGCAACAGCTCCTGCCCGTCAAGGTCGAGGAGCTCGTCGCCCAGCGCGTCACGGAGGCGGCGGCGTCGTCGGTTCCGACGGGCGACGTCGCGGCGCTGGAGGCGAAGCTCGCGGCGGCCGAGGCCGCGCTCCGCGAGAACGCGCCCGCGGACGTCGCGGCGTTGGAACAGAAGCTCGCGGCGGCCGAGGCGGCCCGCGACGCCGCGCAGAAGGAGGCCGACGGCGCCGTCGACGATCTGGCGGACCTCGAGGACCGCCTCTTCGCCGCGGAGGCGAAGCTCAAGAAGCCTCCGGGCGACTCCGACGACGACGTCGCGCCGGCGCCGACGGCCGCGGACCTGAGCCCCGCGTCGCTGAGCGCCGACGAGGGCATCATGGCGGCGATCATGGCCGAGCGCGACATGCTCAAGACGCGGCTCAAGGAGCAGGAGGACGCCGTGAAGCACGCGGACGCCGTCGTCGCGGACGCCGCGGCCGTCGAGGCGCGCCACGCCCGGGAGATCGAGGGCCGCGAGGAGAGCCTGCGCCAGCTCGCCGCCGACGCCGACGGCGCCGCCGAGGAGGCGGCGCGGGCCGCGGCGGCGCTCGCGGAGGCCCGGGAACCGCTGGAGCGCGTCACCGCGGAGCGCGACGCCGCGGTGAGCGACGTCCGCACGGTCTACGCGGACTTCCAGGAGCTCCAGGCCCAGGCCCAGGCCATGTACGGCGAGCTCGAGGCCGCGCGGGCCCAGCTCGCGGCGGCGGCTACCGCGCCGGCGACGCCGGGGCCCTTCGACGGCGGCGCGGCGCCCGCGCCGGGCCCCTTCGACGCGCCGCCGGCCGAGTTCGCCGACGTGCCCCTGACGCCCGCGGGCGGCGACGCCGTGCCGCGGGGCGAGTTCGAAGCGCTGCAGGGCCTGCTCGACGCGTCGAACGCGGCGCTCGCGGACGTGACCGCGGCGAACGACGCGTCCGCGGCGCGCGTCGCCGAGCTCGTCGCCGCGGCCGAGGAGGCGGAGACGGACCGCAAGTACCGCAAGAAGGACTCGCTGCGCGCCTTCGAGAACGCCGTCAAGAAGCTCGAGGCCGCCGAGGCGTCCGCGGCGGAGAAGCAGCGGGCCATCGACGCGCTCGAGGCCGGCGCCGAAGCCGCCGCTGCCCGCGTCGCGGAGCTCGAGGCGGCGCGGCGGCCCGTCTTCGACGCCGCGGCGGCGTTGCCGGGCTTCCCCGCGACGCCGCCCGCCCCGGGCCCCTTCGACGACGCCGGCGGCGCCGCGGCGCCC
>Ga0257110_1000912_pt1 | contig 13846 bp, 14 predicted proteins | sample LP_taG_7_FD_190184 | JGI IMG/M metagenome (GOLD analysis project Ga0257110, IMG submission 190184) | Marine microbial communities from Northeast Subartic Pacific Ocean, Canada - LP_J_2015_P26_10m | ecosystem: Environmental > Aquatic > Marine > Oceanic | place: Canada: Northeast Subartic Pacific...
AACTGAATCCTCTAAATTAATATTTTCATCTTCAAGTTTTGTAACAATTGATTCAAGTTCTTTGAGAGAAGATTCAAAATCTATTTTTTTATTTGAGTTGACCATACCCTATTGTAATTTATTAATTACTTGTTTTAAAAAACTTTTTAAAATCATTTCTTAAAGCATAAGGTAAAGCAAGAACAGCAGGAGTAAGAATTAAAGTTATAAAAGTACTAAAACCCAAACCAAATACTATAGACACTGCAAGGTTGGACCACCAATCAACAATTCTACTTCCAAGCAAAATATCTCTAGAAATAATATCTAAGCTAACCCCCATTGCGAGAGGCATTAGGCCAAAGATAGTAGTTAATGAGGTTAATAAAATTGGTCTTAATCTCTGCTTGCAGGCATTTACTATATGAATTGTTTTCTCTAAATGAGGTGACTCCTCTTTAAGCTTATTAAATGTGTCTATTAGGACAATATTATTATTAACCACAATCCCAGCTAAAGTGACTATCGATAGACCAGTCATCGTTGTACTGAATGGCTTACCCATTATCAAGAGACCTAAAAGAACGCCTACACAAGATATAGTTACTGATGAGAGAATAATAAATGACTGATAGAAGCTATTAAACTGTGTTAACAACATTATTAGCATTATAAAAACCGCAGTAATGCCAGCACTAATCATAAAACTATTTACATCTGCAGATTCTTCAGCCATACCACTAAATTCATAGGAAATATTATTACCTAAATTGGCAGTTTTTAACCAGATATCTAGCTCTTCAACTTTTTGAGAAACTTTTGATTCGTCGAGAGTTCCAGATCCAACTTCTTGAAAATACTTCCCATTTTTTCTGTTAACAGTTTGCCTATTATCTTTAGGAACAACCTTTATAAAAGAACTCACAGGAACAAGACCTTTAATAGTTGTTACATTAAGGTTTTTAATACCAGTTATAGTTCTATCTGACTCAGGAAATCTAGCTCTAATTTCTACTTCATCTTTTGAATCATCAGGTCTATATTCTCCAACTTTAAAACCATTAGTTAGCATTTGGACAAGAGCTCCAACATCACCCACACTAACTCCAAGCTGTGCCGCCTTTTGTTTATCAACTTCCACACTCCATTCAACCGAAGGATAAGATTTTGATGAAAATATATTAATTAAACCATCCATATTATTCCTCATATGAGATTCAACAATTTCCACAGCATCATTAACACTTTGCTCTGTATTGCCGTATATAGATAGCTCAATAGGGTTGTCAAAAGAGGGTCCACCTAAGTCAGGAGAAACCTCGACAAATATTCCAGGGAGGTCTCTTGTGGTTTCTACCAACAAGCTCATTACTTCTAGTCCAGATATTGATCTTTCTGAGGCAGGAGCTACCTCAACAAAACCACCACCTATTTTATCAGCTCCGGCATTCCACCATTCTGTTCCTGCTCTTAAATAAACACTATGAAGCTCATCTATTCCTAAGAATCTCTCTTCAACTTTCATTATTATTTCTTTTGTTTCAATTGCTGAATAATTTCCTCTAGCCTTGATAGTTATATTAGCTTTAACAGGATCCACCAATGCAAAATAGACAGTACCTTGGCCATAATACGAATAACTTAAGACTACGATGAATAAAATAGAACCAACAGCAATACAGGTTTCAACTGGATTTCTAACAAACTTCTCTATACGTTTACCATAAGCATCAGTTAATTTTTTAAAAATAGAATCTCGACCTTCATCTTTATTTAATGCTGATTCTCTTTGACCAAAATAAGACCCGATAACAGGAATCATAACCAACGAATAAATAAGAGATGCTACTAAAACGAAAAATACTGTTATTGGCAGATATCGCATAAATTGGCCGGTAAATCCTGGCCAAAACATAATAGGAATGAAGGCTGCCATAGTTGTTCCAGTTGAGGCTACAATTGGATAGAACATTCTCTTTGAAGCCATCTTGTAACCCTCAGCCCTTGAAAGGCCCTCTGCTATTTTTTTATCAGCATATTCGGTTATTACTATAGAGCCATCTATTAACATTCCCATACCAAGCAATAAACCCATCATAACCAAGAAATTGACTTCCATTCCAAGCATATAAAGACTCAGATATGTGAGTAAAAAGCAGAAGGGTATAGATAAACCAACTAACATTGATACTCTAAAACCCATACTAGCTATAACCAAAACCATTATTAAAATAACAGCAGCTATAATATTTCCATTTAATTCTTTAACCATTAAACCTGCATAAATAGTGTCATCATCTGTTATTACTACTCTTAAATTTTCTGGAAGTGTTTTTTCAAACTCTTTAAGAATTTCACGAATAGCATTTGAGGCATCAATGGCATTTGCACTTTCTCTTAACGTTAGTTCCAAAGTGACGGCATCTTCTCCATTAACTCTTGCATATGAAGTGAAGTCTTTAAAAGTTCTTTTCACAGTTGCTATGTCACTTAGAGTAACAATTGCATCTTGGGTAACTTTTATTGGTATCGAGTAAACATCCTGAGCAGTTTCAATCACACTTGGAACTTCAATATTAAAGCTTCCCTTGCCTGTATCTTGAGTTCCACCAGGGATTATTAAGTTATTATTTGCAACAGAATAATAAATATCAGAAAGAGTAACTTCATAAGACTCCATCTTAGATTTATTAATCACACCTTCTAGAACTTCTTCTGGAGCTCCTGTTAATCTTGCTTGTAAAATTTCCTCAATAGATTCCGTTCGATCCTTGAGCTCTTTGGCATAAAAAACCTTTTGTCTAACTGAACTGCTACCAACAATACTAATGTTCATAATTGGGAAGCTTGATTCACTATATTCAGATATCTGAGGATCTTCTGCCTCTCTAGGCAATTCATATTTTGTCTCTTCAACGCTTTGTTTAATGTCTACTAAGGCTTGATCCATATCAAAGCCAACTTCGAACTCTAAAAAGATTCGTGCGAAACTTAAAGAGCTTGTTGAACGAATATTTTTGACGCCAGTAACATTTTTTAATCTATTTTCTAATGGTCTGGCTATTAATCTTGATGTATCACCTGGAGAGGCTCCATCCAAGAAAACAGAGACTGAAATAAAAGGGAGTTGAACGTTAGGAGAAGCTGCAATAGGTATTTCTTGACGAGCATAAGAGCCAGCAACAACTACCATTAAGGCAATCATCATTGTTGTTTTTGCTTTTGCTAAAGCAAAATCTATAATCCCTGTCATAACTGATTAATGGAAACTTTTTGTCCGTTCTCTACGAAACCTTGTCCTTGAACAATAAGTTCAATACTCTCAGGAATTCCAGTAATCCATATTCCTGTTTCTGAGTCTTCAAGAATTTCAACTTCATGAAATTCGACGATACTATTTTCCACAGACCTTATTCCTAACTTACCATCATCATTGAGCATGAGGATTGAGGGAGATATTTGGTGAGCTAATAATTTCTTAGTTTTTATTGTCATTTCTGCAGTAATACCATCTCTAATAGTGCCATTGATATTTGTTACTTGTGATTCAACTTTAAAAGTTCGAGTTGAGTCAGATGCACTTTTAGATACAAAAGTTAGATTACCTTCGACAATTTCTCCAGTAATTAGGCTAAGGATCACATTTTGACCAGGCTCAACTTTATTAATATTAAACTCTGGTACTTCTGCAATAAATGTTATTGGATTAAGTTGGATGATTGTTGCACAAACCTGACCTCTTTCAAGAAAATTACCTGGCTTAACTATTTGCTCTAAATATCCGGAAAAGGGTGCTTTTACTTCTGTACGATTTAACTCAACAATTCCAAGGCTGCATAGTATGAAATCTTTTTCTACAAATTGGCCTTGTTTAGCACCTATTTTAACTACTTCTCCAGAAGTTTTGGCTCTAACATTGACCCGCGCTTCTGATTGAGTAGTAGCTTTAAGCCTTATTAGGGGCTGAAACATTTCAGCATTACTTAAGAGAGTTCCAACAGTAAATAATTCATTTTTTTCTTCAATTAATTCTATTTTATCTTTTACAAAAAATCCTGAAGCCATCCATAAGATTATTGGAGCTAGGATGAATAATGATATTCTAATATTTTTAGTCATATTCTCGTTATTTTATAATTATTTTTATATTATATATTGTGCTTTTTTCTTAAGCTTTCAAAAAGCTTTCTATTAAGAGGTTCAGCCACTTCAACTTCTTTTTTAATTTCAATATTAAATTCAGCACCTTCAATAGAATGAGTTTTAAGGTTTAAGAAAATTCTTTTAAAAGCAAAAAAAAGCTCTTTAGTATCTTTTTCATCTAAAACATTCCAACCTAATTTTTTTCCTGAAAAATAAACTATTGGATGACTCCAGGGAAATTCATTTCTAGGAGCATAAGACTTTCTCGCTTCAATGTATGCTTCTTCAACTGAAGGGAACCCATCCTCATCTCTTATATCTGAACAAGCCTTAACGATATCTGTTAACGTTGGCAGATAAGACTGAGAGCTAATAACATGTTCAACAGATTGAGTGATAATTTCAGATGAAAAATCTTTCAAGCTCACTGCCCATAGTTTCTTGCCTTCATTTAACCTCTCATCAGTCCCAAAAACTTTATAAAATTGATAATGATATGCAAGTTCTAGCTTTAGAAATAGACCATCTATAGACTCAACAAAATCTTGTTTATTCGAAATTGATTTCGTTTGCCCAAGAGGAGTCACCTTTTCTTGATGAAAAGTCTTTTGAGTATTTTCCTGGTTCAGAATGTTTTTTACTTTCTTCATTATTAATATTTTGGCTTCCTAAGTGCCTTCTTTTTACATGTTCAATAAACTTTGAGTTCCATGTAGTAAAAGCAGTGCCATTTTCTTTCCAGTACAGTATAAACTCTCTTAAATATTTTGAGGCCGATTCTTTTGATATTTCAGACAATTCTAATATATCGTAAACATCATCACTTGGGATCCAGCTAGAATCCATTGAATAAGGGAGACCTCTATTCGAGCTTTGATCTTTTGCCCATTCTCTTCTTATAAAATCTATATAAGTAGTGTTCCAATTATTTCTTTCCTGGCCTCTTTCGGTCCAGTAAAGCTTAAATTCGTTAAGCTTATTCATATAGAAATTTTCTGGAACATCACTCATTTTTAAAATTTCAATAGCTTCTATTGAAGGCTGCCAATCAGAATTTAACTTTAAGTGTTGAAAGTTACTCTTTGCCGGAAGTCGAATACTATAATTAGAAGAAGACTTATTAGCAGTAATAAATTTATATTTTATTAACTTATTAATATTACTTTCTATGTTTTTTTCCTCTAAAAAAGGAGCGTGATCTTTGACAGAAGCAATTAACTTATCAATTTCCTTTGAATTTGAAATTTTATTATTCTGATATAGCTCTAATATAATTGCTGATTCAAGACCCAAAGTTTCAGCGACTTCCTTAGAGAATGAAATCTTATCCAACTCTTTCAAGATACTATGAACCTCTCCTATTATTGACTGCATCACTGAGATTTTGCAGACATAGAAGGGTATCTTCCCATCCAACGCAACCATCAGTAACACTTTGCCCATAAGTTAGACTTTCTGAAATTTTTTGATTACCTTCTACAAGATGACTTTCAATCATGACACCTTTTATATTTTTGTTGCCTCCACTAATTTGTTGAGAAATAGATTCTACAACTGGCAACTGCCTTTTAAATTGCTTTTGACTATTTCCATGACTAGCATCAATCATAATAGATTCATTAACCTCAGCTTCTCTTAAGGCAGTTAATGTTTCATTAACAGAATTTGCATCGTAATTTGGTTCCTTGCCACCTCTAAGAATAATATGACTATCGTTATTGCCAGCAGTTTTAAGCATAGCTATATCAGCCTCTTTTGTAGCACCCAAAAATACATGTGAATGGTTAGCAGCTTGAATGCCGTCAATTGCTGCTTTCAAACTTCCATCCGTACCATTTTTAATTCCAACTGGGCAAGATAAGCCTGAGGCAAGCTCTCTATGAATCTGACTTTCAGCAGTTCTTGCACCTATAGCACCCCATGAAATTATATCTGTTATGTATTGAGGAGATATAGGATCTAAAAATTCAGTTCCAGCTGGCAAATTTAATTTAGCAAGATCTATTAATAGTTTTCTTGCCATTTCAACACCTTTACTGATATTAAAAGATTCATTTAAATCAGGATCATTAATTAAACCTTTCCAACCAACAGTAGTTCTTGGTTTTTCAAAGTAAACTCTCATTACTATAAGTAAATCCTCTTTAAATTTAATATTTTGTTCTACTAACTTATTTGCATATTCCATTGCACTTTCAACATCATGAATAGAGCAGGGTCCAACTACAACTAATAGTCGATCATCTTTATCATGAAGTATTTGACTAATTTCTTGTCTAGTTCCATACACTAGCTTTGATATATCATCGTCTATTGGTAAATTATTGATAAGCTCATATGGAGCGGGGACCTTTTTTCTATCAATAATTCTTGTATTGTCAGTTGAGTAATTCATTTGATTATTTCGTTTTGCCTACTTGAATCATTAATATTAAATGAAAGTAATCAAATTAGAAGGTAATAGTAAGATTAATTTGAATTATTTAGATTACTGTAATAAAACTAAATGTGTAATTAATAATGCTTTATTTTATAAATACACTATATGTTGTATAAATAGACTCTAAACCTTACAATATGTGGTGTTTATCATGCAAAATATCACTCAAACACAATTAGAATTTCCGACCGTAATGGGTCAACCATATGAGACCTTACCTGAAGATTTATTTATACCTCCAAATGCATTAGAGCTTTGTCTTGAAACATTCTCTGGTCCAATGGATCTTCTTCTCTATTTAATAAAAAAAGAGAATATAAATATTTTAGAATTAGATGTATCAAAAATAACTGATCAATATATCGAGTACATTGATTTAATGGATGCCTTGCAATTTGAGCTAGCTGCTGAATATCTTGTAATGGCAGCAACATTGGCAGAAATCAAATCAAGAATGATGCTGCCACAAGAATCTCATGATGAAGAAGAGGAAGATCCAAAATCGGCTCTTATAAAAAGACTTCAAGAGTATCAAAGGTTTAAAAGTGCGTCAGAAAAAATGGCAACACTTGATCGAGTTGATAGAGATTTTTTTACAGCATCTGCTGCACTTCCAGAGATACAAGTTGAAAAGAAAGATATTCAAATCACAAAAGAAGAATTAGCTGAAATTTTTAATGAAATACAACTAAGACCTGATTTAAAATCTAATCATCTAATAGATTTCGAAGAGCTGTCAACTCAGGAGAGGATTCAAATAATTCTTAAAATACTTTCAAAAAGAAATATTGTTAGTTTCTCAAAGACTTTAAGAAAATCTGAGGGAAGGCATGGTGTAGTAGTCACATTTCTTGCATCTCTTGAATTAGCTAAAGACGGTCATGTTGAATTAATACAAAATAAAACTGAAGAGATATTTTTAAAATCTTTAACGGGAGTTACAAATTGAACACACAAATGATCAATACAGTTGAGGCTTTATTATTTGGTGCAGGAAGGCCATTAAGACTTTCAGAAATTAGAACATTGTTAGAATCAGATGGGATTTCAGCAGAATTATCAGATATCAAGCAATGCATCAACCAATTAGAGGAACGTTTCGAGATATCTTCATTAGAAGTAACTGAAGTTGCTTCAGGTTTTAGATTGCAAATTAAGAAAGCCTTCAGCCCATCTTTAACTCATTTATGGAATGAAAGAACTCCAAGGATATCAAAAGCGTTAATGGAAACTATTTCCATAATAGCCTACAAGCAACCAGTTACTCGTGGTGATATAGAAGATATAAGAGGAGTAAGTGTTAGTACCCAGAGCATTAGAACCCTTCTTGAAAGAAATTGGATAAAGGTTTCGGGGTTCAAAGATGCACCAGGGAAACCTGCATTGTATTCAACAACCAAAGAATTCCTAGATGATTTAGATATGAAATCATTATCTAACCTACCTGAGCTACCTGATCTTATTGAAACAGACCAAGATCAGATTTTATCTCAAGTAGTCTAATTCAAAAAAATGTCAGAGAGATTGCAAAAATATCTAGCTAAGGCTGGCATTGGTTCTCGTCGATCATGCGAAGTGCTTATCCAGCAAGGAAAAATTACTGTTAATGGTGTGACTGCAAAAATTGGATCTTCAGTTTCTGAAAATGATGTTGTTGAGTATGAAAACAATGTGATTAAAGTCAAAGAAGATGAGATAAGAGTTATTATGCTTAATAAACCAGAAGGCGTCTTATCCTCTTCTGCTAGAGAAAAAAAAATACCAATTGTTTACGACTATTTGCCAAATGCTGCTAATCAAAGAAATTGGATTTCAATTGGAAGGCTTGACATAAATACTTCAGGATTAATGTTATTTACAAATGATGGGACTTTTGCAAATTATTGTATGCATCCCTCTAATACAATTGATAGAGAGTATTTAGTAAGAGCTCGAGGTGAATTCAATATAGAAAAAAGAAATCTTATGTTAAAAGGAATAACCATCGAAGATGAGCTTCATAAATTTACTGATGTTGTTGAAGGTGAAAAAAATGGAACAAATCAATGGTTTTCAGTATGTCTAGTTTCAGGAAAAAATAGAGAAGTAAGAAAAATATTTCAATCCCTAGATCTTGAGGTAAGCCGCCTAAAAAGGACAAGGTTTGGACCAATATTTCTTCCGTCTACACTTCAAAAGGGAAAAGTAAAAGAACTAGAAGAACATGAAATAGACGCATTAAAAAATTATGGTAAAAAGCCTTAAAGCCAAAAAAGCCCATACATTTTTATTAGAAGTATCAAAGAAGAACGGTCATGATAGTTTTCATGAGTTTCTGATAACAACAGATATAATTTCAATCAAAGAAAGAACTGATGAATCCCTCTCACTCGAATCTTTTTTAATAAAGACAATAATAGGTCAACAAGTTTCTATAAAAGCAGCCCAGTCCATATGGCTTAGGGTACAGACTACTTTATGCAAAAATTCTAATATTACTTTAGATTTATTAAGAGAGCAGGGACTATCTAAACCCAAAGCCTCTTATATCTTAGGAATTATTCAAGATAAAAAAATTAAGTCATTAGATAAAACTGATTTAAAAAAACTATCTAATGATCAGTTATCTGATCTTTTTTTAAATATTAGGGGAATAGGTCCATGGACATTGGGGATAATAAAAATGTTTTATATTCAGGATAGCAATGTTTTTTTAGAAGGAGATTTGGGTATTAAAAAAGCAGTAACTAATTTTTTTAATTCAACAACATATCGTGGAGAAGACTATTCTCCTTTCAGAACTTATCTATGTCTTTATTTATGGAGCAGTCTTAAGAATTAAATTCAATATACCTAGTGTCTTCTTCATTACTTTTTTCCGAAAACATCCATAAATAGTGATTTAGTAACGATGAAGCATCTTTTAAATCCTTAGGATTTTCAGCAGGATAAGCAAACGCTCTCATAGAAGTTCTAGTTGCTCCAGGATCAAAATTAAAGACTTTTATATTTGAAATTGGCTCAAGCTCTTCTTGAAGTATTTCAGCCAGTGATTTAACAGCTGCCTTTGATATAGAGTAGGCTCCCCAATAAGCCCTTCCTTTTTTTGCAACACCTGAAGATGTAAAAATGATTCTTGGATTCATTGATGCCCTCATTAGAGGAGCAAGATTTTTTGTTAGGAGATATGCGCTAGTTAAATTTACATTTAAAACTTTTTGCCAAGTCTTAAGATCATAGTCTGCTATTGAAGACATTTTCCCAATTTCTGCTGCATTGTTAATAATACCATCAAGGCCTGTTGTATTTTCTTCTATAAGAGCTGCTATTTCTTGAGATTTTTCTTCATTAAGCTCATTTAAATCACACTTAATTATCATTGGATTAGTATTATATTTTTCGATAATTTCATCATAGAGTTGATCTAATGCATCCTCATTTCGTCCATGTAAAATGACATTGGCACCAAATTCACTTAACCCGATAGACAACTCTCTTCCAATACCTTTAGAAGAACCGGTAACTAAAATGTTCTTTTCAGACAAAAAGTTTTCTTCAAATGTAAAATCGAAATCCATAATCAATTAATTAAGTCAATTATTTCGATTGCTTTTTCAACAAGCATAGAACCATCATAATTTTCATTTTTAGAAAGAGAATAGCCATACATACATCCAATGGTTTTTGCTCCAGCATTTATGCCAGCTTCTAAGTCCTTTTTATGATCTCCAATATAAACACAATTTTTTGGATTAATATTAAGTTTTGAGCAAGCCAATAAAATTCCTTCAGGATCTGGTTTGATATGACTTAAGTGATCTGGACAGATAAGAACTTTAGAGGCATTAAGAATTTCAAAATTGTTAACGATAGGTTTTGCATATTTATATGGTTTATTTGTTACTATGCCAAAAATAATATTGTTAGTGTTTAAATAGCTAATTACATCATCAACCCCATCAAATATTTCTGATTTATTGGTGAGATTTTTTTCATATTCATTAAGCAACTCGTTTCTAAATTTTTGAAATTCAGCATCATTTTCATTAATTTTAAAACCTATCTCTACAAGCTTTGCAGAGCCATCAGAGACGTGAGATCTTATAATATTTTTATTAAGCTTTTTTCTTCCATTAGATTCAAGAATTTTATTAAGAGAAAGAACAAAATCAGGTGCCGTATCTATTAAAGTTCCATCTAAATCAAATAAAACTAACTCTGTTTTATGACTTTCTTGCATACATCATGTAGTTAACACCAAGATCATTATTTAGATTCGCCTTATGTGTAATAGGGTTATAAAACATTCCCTTTGTCTCTAGTAATTCTGCATCCGCATCTCTAACAAATGAAGCAAGCACAGAAGGCTTAATAAATTTATCAAACTCATGAGTACCTTTGGGCAATATATTAAATATATATTCAGCACCTACAATTGCAGTAATCCATGACCTCGGATTTTTATTAATAGTTGATAGAAAAAGAAAACCTCCTGGATTTAAGAGCTTCACACAGGTTTTTACTAATAATTTTGGATCTGGGACATGTTCTAAAACTTCAAGGCAGGCAACAACGTCATATCTTTCATCCGATTTTTCAAATAAATCTTCAGCAGTAGATTCAATGTATGTGATTAATTTTTTATTATTTTCCGCATGAATTCTTGCTATTTCTATTCCTGGCCCAGCGGCATCAATTCCAGTAACATTTGCACCAGCATCATGAAGTGCTTCAGATAAAATTCCACCTCCACAACCGACATCCAGAACATTTTTCTTCGAAAGATCAACTTTGCTAGAAATATAATTAGATCGTAATGGATTAATAATATGAAGTGGTTTGAAGTCCCCAGACTTATCCCACCATTTCTCTGCAAGATCAGAGAACTTTTGTACTTCTTGTTGGTCGATATTCATCGCGATATTTTACCTTTAATAAAATTATTTATACATAAATTAATAAACTTAAATTTTGTAGTAGAGCTACAGATAGTTTTGGATGTTTATTGTCATTTAACAGTCTTCTTATATTGAATTGACATTTAATATCTATTAAGTTTTACTTCACTACAAACAAATATCTACAATTAACATACGTGATAATTTCAGCACTTAAGTCCAATGATTCTTCAGATCATCGCTCTCCCATTCATCCTGAAACAATTTCTGCTTTAGTATCACTTGGAGCAGATATTTTTTTTGAGGAAGGTATTGGAGATGGAATATTTACTTCTGATAATGATTTTGAAAAATTAGGATTAAAAGTTACATCAAGAAATGAGTGCATTTGTAACTCAGATTTACTAATAACAAATCAACCATTAAGCATGGATGAGATTCAATTAATGAAATCGAATTCGACACTTTTAGGAATGGTAAATCCTTTTTCAAATCAGGATTTAATTATTAAATGTGCTAATAAAAATATTAATCTTGTTAGCATGGAATTTATCCCAAGAATTACAAGGGCTCAAAAGATGGATGTCTTGAGCTCTCAAGCAAATCTAGCAGGCTATGCAGCTGTAATAGAATCTGCTAAATATCTTTCTACAGCCCTTCCAATGATGATGACTGCTGCAGGGACTCTTAAACCAGCTCGAGTTTTTGTTATTGGAGTTGGAGTAGCAGGGTTGCAGGCAATTGCAACAGCCAAGAGACTTGGTGCAAGAGTTGAAGCCTTCGACACAAGAGATGTTGTTGAAGAGCAAGTAAATTCTTTGGGTGCCAAATTTGTAAAAATAGACTTAGGTGAAACAGGCCAAACCGATCAAGGTTATGCAAACGAATTAACACCAGAGCAAATACAAAAACAGAAAGATCTGCAGTCTCAAGTATGTGCAAGATCAGATATTGTTATCACTACTGCACAACTTTTTGGTAGACCGGCACCACAACTCATAGATAACAAAACTATAGATAGTATGAAGCCAGGCAGTGTTATATTTGATATGGCTGTAGAGTCTGGAGGAAATGTAGAAGGCTCTATCGTTGATGAGGTGGTTGTCAAAAATGGAGTAAAAATAATTGGGGTATCTAATTTAGCCTCAAGAGTATCCGGTCATGCTTCCTTAGCTTTATCTAATAATTTTAATCATTGGATATGTGATTTTTATAATAAAGAAAATAATGAGATAAATTTCGATTTTGAGGATGATATTATAAAAAGTAGTGTGCTTGTATATGATGGAAAAATAACAAATGAGAGGTTTCAATAATGGAGACATATGTATTGCTTGGTTTTGTTCTTATTCTATCTGTCTATTTAGGTTTAGAATTAATAGCCAAAGTTCCTAGTACTCTTCATACACCTCTTATGTCAGGTGCAAATGCTATTTCTGGAATTGCATTAGTTGGAGCACTAATACTTTCAACAGATTCTAACCTTCAAAGTTCTATAGCTTTTCTTGCAGTAACTTTTGCCTCAATCAATGTTTTTGGTGGATATCTTGTAACTAATAGAATGTTAAAAATGTTTAAAAAGAAATAATCATGACATTTATAACAGAAATATCTGCCCTTCAAAATATCGTATATATAGTTGCATCAATTTTATTTATTACTGGAATAAAAATGCTTGGTAAAGAAGCTACTGCTGTTAAAGGTAACTTTCTATCTGCCTTAGCAATGTTCATTGCAGTTAGCATAACAATTATCGATATAGTTAATCCTATTGTACTTTTAAGTGGTATTGCTGTTGGAGCCATCATTGGGTCTGCTATTGCCCTTAAAGTAAAAATGACATCAATACCTGAGATGGTTGCCTTGTTCAATGGCTTTGGCGGTTTGGCTACATTTTTGATTGCTTGGTCTGAATTTAACTCAATCCCAGACAATTTATTTCAACATATTTTAGTTATGACCACTTTGTATATTGGCGGAGTAACATTCACGGGAAGTTTAGTTGCTTATGCAAAACTAGCTGAAAAAATCAAGATAGCGAAGACATCTATCATTACAAAATTTTTCACAACTATTTTTTATATTTCATTAGCATTCTTATTGTATTCAGTGTTTGTAACCCCCGCTATAGTTCCGACATTTAATTTCTTTACTATCCTATTAGTCTTAACACTCTTAGGTGGAATTGGTTTTGTTCTTCCTATTGGTGGAGGAGATATGCCTGTTGTTATTTCTTTACTAAATTCCTTCTCAGGCATTGCTGCAGCTTTTGCTGGATTATTATTATTAAATAATGTCCTTATTGTCGCAGGATCACTTGTTGGAGCCAGCGGGCTTATATTGACAGTCATTATGGCTAAAGCAATGAATAGATCTATAAGTAATATTTTATTTGTTGGTTATGCAA
>Ga0257110_1000914_pt1 | contig 13845 bp, 18 predicted proteins | sample LP_taG_7_FD_190184 | JGI IMG/M metagenome (GOLD analysis project Ga0257110, IMG submission 190184) | Marine microbial communities from Northeast Subartic Pacific Ocean, Canada - LP_J_2015_P26_10m | ecosystem: Environmental > Aquatic > Marine > Oceanic | place: Canada: Northeast Subartic Pacific...
CTCACCAAAGGATCCAAGTGGCTTGCCTTTATAGGTTGAACCCAAAGCGTCGCAGCAATCCTCTAACAAAATTAGATTGTGTTTTTTTATCACAGCCATTAGTTTATCCATGTTCGGTGGATTCCCCAGGACATGAGCAAATGTTATTATTTTTATCTCAGGGTCTCGAGTGCAGGCTGCATCTATCTGGTCAATATCCATATTCAGAGTGTCTATTTCTATATCAACAAATACTGGTTCAAAACCTACTTGGATAATTGGGTTTAAAGTCGTTGGAAAACCTGCTATCGGAGTTATCACCTTTGTCCCTTTAGGGAGGTTATACAATCTCTTAGAGGCCATCGCAGCCATCATTAAGAGGTTGGCACTAGATCCGCTATTTGTTAGAATTCCATGGTCTTTTTCATAGAATGTTGAAAACTTTTTTTCAAACTCAGTGCCTTTGGCACCCAAGACAAGCCAACCACCTAGCAATGTTTTTACTGTATTGGTGTACTCTTCGCTATCAAAGTACGGTCCAGCATAATAAACCCAATCTTTACCCGGAACCCAATTGCTTTCTCTTGAATTTATCACATCTCGAACTAAGTCCAAAATCTCGCTTATCTTTTGCTTTTCAGTTAGTGAACTCTCATCCATGTTAAAACCTCTCTTTGTAGAATAATATATAATATATTATAGCACACATAATCCCCGTTGTCAATAAAAAAATTAAATTATTTCCCAATTTGATGGTCTTACGTCTTTTGTATTATGATTCATATTGCCCCCGAACCAATTTTTAGGAGATATTACACGCCTGCCGGCGTTGTCATTTAACCAGGCTCCCCACCAGCTAAAGCTGCTATTTGCGATAATGTTGTGAGAGCATTTTGACATTAAAAACATGTCTATGAAATCTTGATTATTCTCGGAAAAATAATAATTACCGCCGATAAAATTGTCCTTACACCAAGAAATATCGTCGCTAAAAAAAAGATAACGAGTACCCTCAGGGAATGATCCAATAGCGGCGTCGTAATACTCTCTTGTGCAAGTTGGATGCGCGCCGGAACTAGTGAGATAATCTCCTCTCCTAATGTGCACTGAGACAATTTCCTCACTAAGTATGTTATCATATTTCATCCTAATTAGTTCTTCACTATCAATATCGATCGAGAACAATTCTCTGATCAGTTGTTTGTTGTGAGAAAAATATCTTTCTGATTGGAAATACCCGACCAAACAAAGATTAGGAGAGTAGGGGATTTTATGATAGTGATAGTGGGGCTCGTTATAGATATTTGATGGCTTATAGTCATATGAAAAATTTACATTCCTCAAGATGGAGCTTAAATAATTATGACATTTCCTACCTTGTTTGGGCAAATCATGATATGCCATATTGAAAATAGTCGTGTCAGCATTGTCTGCTGCTAATGATACTGCAGCAGCGATTTGAAACATTTGATTTCCCAAACCTCCCTGAAAGTAGCTTGATATCATAAATCTATCCTTTTGTATTTTTTCATCTTTCTAATTCTATTTTCTGAATTTATTATTTTAGAGTGATTAACCTTATCTTCATTTAGTGGGTTTTTTCTATTGTATATATACAGGATATCTTCTATAAAGTGACTTTGATATCCGGACATTTCCAACATAGGAAACATGAAGACCATATCCCACGCGCCGTCACAAAACCTACCATCAGACTCCAATAAGTCTTGCTTTTCTATTTTGTTCCACAGTTTCACCTTGAAGGTTCTCATGTGCGAGCTCATCCATGTCGACTCTCTAAATGAATTGTTATCAATCACGTAATCAGGTATTTTAGAGCTGAACTTCCCTCTCTTACTAGAAGGATATTCAATATAGCTTCCATAAGTTACCCAACAATTATTTTTATTATAGACCTCATTAACTTTGGTCAACACCTCAGTGCCATATAAAAAATCATCGCCATCCAAAGTTATCACAATATCTTCAGGGTCGGGATGTGAAAGTTCTATTGCTTCATATATATTTCTTAAAGCCAACTTCTTTTTTTTATTCTGTACAAAAACAAAGTTCGGATAGTCTTTAATTTCATTTTCAATAATGTTGCCGCTATTATCTGTTGAACAATCATCGATGATGATGCATTGATAGTTTTCATAACTTTGTCTCTTAACACTTTTAATACATGCCTTTAGCCACTCTTCATTATTAAATGAAGGTATTACTATCTTAAAGTGATTATTTGTCATTAATGTATCTCCCTAATCCAGAATGAAGAGGAACTTTTGGGCTCCAACCTAGCGTCTTCAGTTTATGATTACACAAGATAGATTTAGTGTGGTGGGTGGCAGATGATTTCAGCTCAAACTTTAATTTAACCCCCAAAAAGTTAGATATAGCAATTGCTATTTCCAAATTATTAGTTTCTACATCAGATACGATGTTATAGTCTTCTCCTACTGGGGCATTAATGATCACAAAATTTAAGGCGCTCGATACATCATCAACATGTAAATAGTTTCTTTTGTCAGGCATCGGATTAGCGTGTAGAGTTACCACTTCATCGTTTGAAATCTTTCTTATCATTTTTGGTATAAACTTATGTTTAGATTGGTTTTTACCGTAGACATTCATGGCATACGTTACAATGAGTGGTATTTGATACACTTTAGAGTACATTCTACACATCTGTTCGGCGGCATATTTAGTAAAAGCATAAGGGTTTTTGGGAGATTTACTAGCGATTTCTTTGAACCTCTCACCTTCTTTGGATGGGCCAAAAACTTCTGCTGTACTGAAAAATATGAATTTACGCAAATTCGGAATATGCCTATTTGCAAACTCCAACATGTTAATCGTAGCTACAACGTTATTGTTAAATGCATCTACTGGATATTCTAGACTTAGTTTGACGTCTGAGCTGCCAGCTAGGTGAATAATGTACTCAACATCAGAAAGAATTTCCACCATTGAGTCTTCAATTGGACAACTAAGGTCTTGCAATAATGAGCTAAACCTATTAGAAGGGTACGACTCTTCAATTGAAGATCTTGACATGGCACAAATCTTAAAGTCAGTGTTCTCATAAAGGTACTCTAGTAGGTTTCTACCTAGAAATCCGCTTGCTCCAGTAACCAAGATTTTGGAAGTCATCTCGATGCTCCACGTACCACATTCCAGAAAAAATCGGTTCTACTTAATAGATATTCCATACAATCATCTCTAGTTTTGATAAACCATGCTTCATCTTTGTGCATGACATTTTTGTTCAATTCTAAATCACAACCCAACAAATACGCCTCAATAACTAATCTAGGGCAAGTATCTCCACCTTTTGGTAAAAATATCAACCCCTTTGACTCAGATAATATTTTTAACATTTCAGTGTGGGGTACGCCACCCACCAATTTATAGGACAGGTCATTATCCTTTGCAAAAGTTATACAATCTTTCATACCTTTCACCCATGAATCTGATTTTAGTATGATCCATTCGTTATTCTTTTTAGTTCTTACCTTCATTATCTTTTGTAGCAAACTTGGTTCGAAAATGGAACTCAGCACAAAACTGTTGTTATTTCTTAGAAAAGAAAATCGTTTTAAATACTCTTCCCTTTGTAATTGTGACATGAACCACATACATTGAGATTTGGAAAAAAACAAAGATATTAATCTACCATTAGTCTCTTCGTGGCATTTGCAACTATTGCCTAACAATATATGCTTCTCTGGTGATCTCAGTTGGCAAAACTTAAAATCATATTCAATGACGTGGTATTCGATATCGCTCTTCATTATAGTCACTAGCAAATATTGAGAGAGGTTGGTGAAATTTCCAAAAATCCATGTAGAATTTTTAAATTGATTTATGCTATCAATCGTCACATTTGATGATCTCATCTTCTGAATTGTTCCTTCACATGAATTTATTAGCGCTTCGGAGGTGAGTTCCGCACCTCCGACATAATCTTCTACGAAGAAGTCGCTAACGAAAACATAATCAATCATTTAATTCACTAAAAAGCTTTTCAATTTCTCCAGCTAATTCAAATTCTTCTTGCGAGTAGAAGTGGTTACAAAAAGTTTCAAACAATATCTCATCTCGGAATCGTGTGTCAACGTAATCTTGCAACTCTTCTGCTTGTTCTACAAACTCATCGTGCTTCTTGAACATTTGCCGTAGTGCCATCTTAAAGGATCCTTGATCAGCATATGCCCATTGTGAGTCCGCTTGAATTACACCTTCCCATACAGCTTGCTGCTGTACAGGTCCTAGTTCGTGCTTTACTTTTAAAAATTTATCGTATAGAAAGTCAGTCTGGCCTGACCACCCAATTGAAATAATTGGAAGACAACTTCTAGCTGCTTCGAATAAAGGAAGTCCAAAACCTTCTCCATGAGAAATGTTCACCATCGCTTTGATCTTATCGTGCTCGTAAAGGCCTCTCATTTGCCCCTCAGAGAGGTCTCCGTGAAGCAGAGACACGTTACACTTGCGATCAGGATAAGAGGCTAGAATGAGCTTTAAGACCCCTTCAGTGTGCTCTAGGTCCATACGGTTATTTCCGCGTGTGTTTGTCTTGAGAATCAAGCCGACATCTTGGTCAATAAATTCTTCAACAAACCACTTGATTGTATTCTCGAGATTCTTTCGAGGTCCCATCTGTGAGACGCATAGAAAGTTAAAGTCACTCTTAGGTGTGAATTCTAAAATGTCTTCTTTTTCAGTAGCCATAGGAGTATTCTCCCACACCACCTCAACAGGTGTTTCTAACTTATATGGAAACACTTCCCCTGTCTGATTGTTGGTTGCCTGTGCCATAGTGTTGACATATGTATTCTTTGCGTGATTTGAAACAACAAGAATCTTGTCCATATCATTACCTTTTTGTAGCCACACTGGTGCCACTCTGTCTGTTTCAATTCCAGCTGTGTAACCAATGTTAACTGGGCATAGCTTCTCAAATTCGTTTGGGATAGTGATCTGAAGAGACATATCTGGTTGCAACTGCTTTTGTTGAATTAGCAACTGAGTCCTCAAAATTCTTTCGTCGATCCAGTCTCTGAACTCGCTTTCTTCCCAGATCCAACCGGTTTTACCCCATGGTACGGGCTGAACATAAATGTCAAACAGATCTTCGCGAGATCTAAGGGCTCTAAGAGCGAATCGAGATTGCTCTCCATAACCGGATTGAGAAAGGACCGGACCCCTTACAAAAATTTTCTTCTTCATTTGTTCTCCAAAAATTTATTAACAAGCCATGAGGACGATTGCGGTTTATCTTTGCCGCCAATCCCCCAAAGCATTTGAATTCCTAATTCGTCACACAAATCCATCTCTGGTGTGTTGTCTTGCTTGCGGTCTCCCCCATTAGCAAATGCATCTGGTTTCATGCAAATGATAGCGTCACAAGCAGTATCATCTGTATCGTCAAACGACATTACATAATCAACAGAGGCGAACTCTGTAATGATCTCTAATCGCTCTTTCAAGGTCATGAATACATAACCTTTTTTTCTCATGAGCCACTCATCAGAATTAAGCGCTACAATGACTTTGCCCCACTTTGAGGCTTCTTTGAATATTCTTATATGTCCAATGTGTGGAGGATCAAAACCTCCCGATACCATAATTGTTTTTTTCACTTTTTCTCCAGTGGATATAATTCTAATGATGTGTAGATGTATTTTTTACCTTCTACCATAATTTGATATTTCATGAAACCTTGTCTATCACAATCTTCTTCTGTTATAATAAGCCCAATATTTCCTTCAGCCGTTTCTACCATATCTCCAGGCTTATATCTGTTCAGGTCCATATAGACTTCTCTGTGGATATTAAAGGTAACCCCATCCAAGTCAATATGTAAGCTTCCTGTAAGCATTATGCAATTTCCTTGAAGACAACACTGGAATAAGATTTTGTCGGCCAAGATCCATGCTCTTCATGGACTTTCAACATCAAATCAACCCATTGCTTTTCAAAATTCTCAAAGCTGTAGTTGTTGACAACATGGCGATGACCTTGTGATCCAAGCCTTCGACGTTCTTCGTGTCCCATAAAGTACATTTTGTCCAATGCTGACATAAATGATTCTTTACTAATTCTGTCTTCGTAAATATATGGTACTTGTTGCGATCCGATGATAGCCTTGGAAGATGGGAAAATGGCCACGCCATTTTCTCCTTCTGGTCCAACAACTTGTTCCTGCAGACCACCGGTCATATTTGCTACGATAGGTGTTCCACAGGACAAGGATTCCAGAGTAGCCAAGCCGAACCCTTCAGCATCGGAGATGTTAATCGTAACATCTGCCATGTTGTAGAATTGGCCCATTTGCTCTAATGGAACTTTTTGCGTTGAAAACAACACTTGACGGTCTGAGTCGAGACCTAGTTGATTTACGATGAGACCCAAATCTTGTCCGTGCGGATCTTTTGGCTCGGTATGCATAATGAGTTGAGCTTTTTGATGGAGATCTCGCTTATCGAGCCATTCTTTCCACCAAAAGAGCAGAGTACCTGATTGTTTTCTTCTTGCGTTTCTGTTGTTCCAGAAGGCTATGAATTTGTCTTTGTCTGCGCCCAAGGTCTGTTCTCGTACTTTTGCACGCTCTTCTTCCGAAGCAGGCTTGAATACATCTTCGCGTACCGCATGCGGGATATATTTACATGGAACATCAGGTGCAACTTCTCTAACGATATCGTGAGTGAGCTTGGATATTGACACCACCTGATCGTTCGATTCATAAAATTTCTTATTAAACATAGGCGCTGGTTTATTGTCCCAGACGTGATAATAGACGATTGGACATAGCGGCCTAACTTCATTCTCAATTGCCCACAACCACTCATAGAAACGAGGATCTGTCATTATCCATACGATATCAGGCTTTTCATTTCTTAGGATGGATCGGATCATTTCTTGTGTACCATATCCATCAACAGGAATTACTTTCCAGTCTTCACCATATGGCTCAACCATCTTAGGTGTATAGTCTTGGTGCCTAATTGCTCCACCAAGCGACATCACTTGGAATTTACCAGTTTTCAACAAGGCCTCAATGACATATTTTGTTTGAGTTCCGACACCCGATGGAGATAGTGGATGATCACTTAATGTTAATACTTTAATTTTTTTGGTCATGTTAATTCCTTACCGACGATTTTGTTTTCGGAGGCCAAAAAAAAGACAACCTCACTTTCATGTACCATTATAGCACCAGAGAACGAGGTTGTCAAGTATTTTTTAATCTTTTTTTAATTTTTTATTTCTTTGCGCAAATTCTGCAATAAAACTCCTAGCTTATTCTTTCCTTTACCACGAGGCCCAGATCCCCAATAGGAGCAGTATTTGAGCTGAACCAATGGCAGGCCACCTGTTGACAGCAAAAGATCTTTCAAAAAAGGATCTTTGAACTTTTCCCTTAAAGCTGTCATCATGACATCATCTTTTACCCTTTCCCAGTCTGGTCTTAATTTGCATGCTTGACCTATCGACCATGACATCATTGGGTCACTACCCCTTATCTCTTCGCTAATTATTTTCCAATCCTTAGTTCTAAAAGCCTTCATTGCCTGAAAGTATCCTTCTGAGTGTGGCCATTCTTCTCCGTCTATGATGATGGGCTTCTCTTCATATGGAAAGGTTGAGTGTACATTTGCAAATTCCGGAGCCCAAGCATAAACTCCAAAATTTCTTTCACATAACTCTATGAGGTTCGCTCCGTAATTCAACTGTTTCGAAACCTCCCTGTGCGATCTCCATCCTGACTTGATTGTTAAGTATTCGTCTCTCCAAAGTCTCTTAATGTCTTTGTGTATGTATATTAGTGATTCTGTTGTTTGCATGGTAACTCCTATCTTGTGCAATGTTCTGTGTTATTGAAAGGGCATTTCGAACAAGAACTTCTATTTTTAATTGTCACGCCTTTGTTGATCAAGTTACAAGCATCAGTTAAGACCTTTGTGGCGTTTGTTGTTTTCTTCGGACCAGATGTCACTCGAAAGATCTCAACGTTGTCTTTTTTCGCTGTTCTCTTTAGGAGGCCAAAGTATGTCTCAACCATCTTTGGATCAACGTCATGTTTTTCACAGAAGAACTTTTTATAAAGTGTTAGTTGGTATGTTGTCATGGGTTCGCTTTTGCGTTTCATATCCCAACCCCAAGAGCAAGACTTCCAGTCAATAATGTGATACTTCCCATCAGGTGTCTTAACAACAAGATCAATGAAGCCCTTAAGATTCCAATGAAATTTAAGCTCCTGTATTGGCTCGTAGATAGCTTCTTCCGATGAATAGACCTCATAGCCAGGGAATAGCTCTTGAAGAGCAGGAAAGACCTTGTGGAAGATCTCACGGCTTTGTTCGCGCATGTCTACAATCATTTTGTTTGCGGGTTTCTCGTCGAGTTTGCGTAGCTCATCCAAGAACGCAATATCAAAGTATTCAGCATAGTCTTCTGGTTCTAATTTACCAAGCGCTGATTGTTCACATACTGCATGTATAGCTGAGCCAAATGCAGTATAGACGTTACCCGTAAAACCCTTAAGGTTGTCTAGGTATTGAAGCTTCCATTTATATGGGCACTCCGTAAAGATTTTTAATTCTGAGTAAGAAATGTGTTGTTTTGTCATAAGTTCTCCGTGTCTTAATAAGGTAACACGCTGGAGAATCTTTGTCAAGTATTTTCTTTAAGATTTTTTCAATTCCGCAAGTGCAATTTTTTCCACGTAGTCCATGGCGGATTTTAAATTCTTATCATTAGTTGAATTCGCAATAGAATCCCACTCATCATTTACTTGATCGATAACATTCAGCAACTTATCTGTATCTGGTGTCTTTTCCGGGGCTTCGCCATCTGCCGATGGTTCTTTGCCACCTGATGCTTTATTGGTTGCTTTCTCTTTAGGTTTAAAAAAAGAATGTTCGGATGTAATAAGATCAATTCCATAATTCTTAAAGTTTTTTAACAATTCCTCGGATGGAGGACCTTGTTGGGATTTAAGAAAAAATAGAGAAAAATCCTTAATTATTTTTTCTGCATCAGATCCAATCTTATATTGAGGCAGATTGATTCTTTTATAGAGAATGTCTATAATATCATCTAGATTGCTTTTTTGACTATACGGTGAGGCCTTTTGTATAAGAGGAATCATTCTAAGAAAAGCTTTTCCTCTCTCTTGATCTACCCTACTGATATTAGACAGTTGCTTTTCCATCCTTGATATCAACTGCTTAAGGTTTATGTTTTCTAGGATTACATTGTCAATTTCTTCTTTAATGATTCTTGTTAGTTGTTTATTGGTCAGATTCATCTTTCAGTTCCTTTATTAGTAGAGCAAGAGTCCGATATAAAACAGGGCACAATTGCTTCAGATTATTTGTTTCACCAATAAATAGTTCTTCAAAGCCTTTTGCCCAATATTCACTTATCGACGTAGCAGCATAAGCAGAAGAAAAGATACCAACGCAAATCTGATTAAGTGCGTCATATCCGACGTCTCGGTAAAGAAAGTCGTCAATGGCCCGATCATACTCGAAGTTAACGTTAAAATCAGCAGGTACTTCATATTTCTGCGATAGCAATGCAGACAACCTCTTCCTTTTTGCGATAAATTCTCTTTGCAGCTTTCCGTCTCCATAAATAAAATCCCTATTGTAGTGTTCGACAGCGTGTGAAATTTCATGAATGATGTCTTCAATCATATCCATTTCATCGTCTTGGTCGTTTGTGACATAAATCGCATCATTGTCAAAGTACGCGTTAATGTCTCTCTCTTTCATTTCCGGAAATTGACCAACATAAATTACGTCGATGTTTTTCGTCAATACAAAAGGTATTCGAGACGAAACATAGTCGAAAACAAATTCAGGACTTACTCCTTTTGGGAGCATGTCCTTTATGTAAACACTTACATGATTCACAACAAATTGATCCTTCATTCTTTGACTTCTTTTAATAGATTCTTGTATCCACATAATTATCCTTTGGAAAATCGTTAATGCTTATAATAATTTCGAGGCTTCGGTTGCTAGCTTTGAACGCTCACCTTTCTTAAATGTGACATGTCCGGTCAGGGGGCTATTTTTAAGTTTCTCAATAGCATATGTCAAACCATTTGATGTCTCATTCGTATATACATTGTCAATTTGTTCAATGTCTCCGGTCAAAACAATTTTTGTGTTCTCGCCAATACGAGTGATAATTGTCTTAACTTCGTGAGCTGTCAGATTCTGTGCTTCGTCAATAATGACAAATGCGTCAGAAATAGAACGACCACGAATGTAAGCTAAGGCTTCAATCTCAATTAATCCTTTTTGCAGATATGCTTCTAGCATTGTCTTATCGGTTCCCATGATGAATTGCATGTTGTCAAAAATAGGCTTCATCCAAGGAGCCATCTTCTCTTCCATGGTTCCAGGCAAGTAACCAATATCCTTTCCGAGTGTTTGGATTGGTCTCGAAATGATGATACGATTGTAACGTCCCTTCTCGAGCCCGAGGACTTGTTCTAAGCCCGCCATGATTGCCATAAGGGTCTTACCACTCCCAGCACGTCCAATCATGCTTACAAGCGGAATTTGGTGGTTCATGAGCAAATCTAAGCCACACTTTTGTTCTTTGTTTCTTGGTTTGACACCCCATGAGAAAATATCGTCTTTCATTGTCGATAAACGAACCAATGGCATGCTCCACGAAGTAAATCTTGCGATGGCTGTTTTCTTTTCGTTTTCAACGGAAACCAGCATTACAAACTCATTTGGGTGAAGTTTTATTTTCTGCTCTGTGGCATCTTCTTCGTATAGCCAAACATCTTGGCGATCATAAAATTCATCAACCATAAAGTCGTCTACGAGAAATTTTGTAAAACCTTCATAGATTACGTCTCGAGAATCTACAACCTGTGAGGACTGATAATCTTCAGATAATAGACCAAGAGCATCAGCGATAACTCTCATGTTGATATCTTGAGATATGACGATGCACTTTCTCTTTGGATACTCTTCTTTGATCGCAAGAGCTCCAGCAAGGATAAGGTGGTCGGCACTCTTATGAGAAAGGCCCAATGGAAGCTTGTCAACGGCCAGCTCTTCAACTTTAAGAACTTTAAGCATACCAAGTCCCTTACCGAGACGAACGCCTTTAGAGAGGCTCCCAGAGAGCCTTAAAGCATCAAATTTCTTAATGGCTCGTCTAGCATGGAATCCGACGGAATCTTGTCGTGTTTTGTGCTTATCCAATTCTTCTAGAACTTTAATTGGAATAAACAAATCGTTGTTTTGAAATCTTGTGAAACACTCGCTATCCGAAAGGAATACGTTTGTGTCGATAATTAAGTTTTTTTTTGCCATTATAGCTCCTATAGTGCTTTTATATTTTCCATCAATGCTGCATCGGCCAAGCTTTCCAACTCGATACTTCCTCCTTTGGCAATCATTTCAGTTGCTGATGCAAAATCTTCCGGGTTTATACCGCCAGACTTGTGCTTGAAATACAAGAACGCAAGAGCTAGGGCTGGGGCTCCTAGATTTAAGACAGGTTTAAATCTAGGATCATCTTTTAAAGTATCAACTAATTTTTCTTTTGCAATTAAGCCCTGTACTACTTTTGAATTTATCCAATCAACCGGTCCTTCTTCTAGACCCTCCACCTCTTCATGGTCAGAAGTGCTTAAGGCGGTAAATAGTTGGACCGCCAAATCAAACCCTTCGTTGTCAGACAATTTCTCTCCTATTTTTTCAATAGCGTCATTGTCCAAGGTCTTATTTTTAATGAGGTCAGATAGTCCTTCTGTAAGTATACTTTTTCTTCTCCAAGACTCCATGATGAGTTTCATGTCATTTTTCATTTCGCTTCGCTCCTTCGAGTTTTGCAATTTGTTTTTCAATAATTTCATTAAGCTTCTTCAAAACAGAGAACACGTTTCCAGATTTTATGTCAGTAAGGTCAGCTAGTTTTGCCAAATTCGTTTCTATTCTGGATATGATCCCTCTCTCTCTATCGTCGACACCTTGTTTCTTGCTAGCATCAGAAGCTCGCTGTTTTAAGTCTTTGGTTGTATTTGACCTAGAGGAGACATCAGATCCGAAAGACTTTGATGTTTCTTCTTCGATCATCTCTCTTAATAATTCTTTAGTAATTTTCATGACTATTTCTCCTGTAGTAGCTTAAATAGTTTACTTATCGACAATATCTAGGCCCATCTTCGATATAGTTGCCATATTTTTAACCATTTCTGCTAACTTTGGGTCTGCTCCTATCATGAAGCCAACCGTGCACACAGAAGCGACTTCTTCCATGGAGAAGCCGGCAGGTCCCGCTGCTTGTGATGCTTTCATAAGATGATCGAAAACCATAGCAAAATCTTTGTCCTCTTTGCATCGCTCAAGGATCTTATCCATTAATTCTTCATTCATTTAAAACTCCTAAAAATTTGTCCCATTCTTTTGGGGTATTGTTTCCCACTCTCGATAACAACCATTCAGGTGAATTCCAATAGCTATTCTTTGGAGGAGCAGGTTCTTTTAATAACGTCATATTTGCCTCATAAGGTGTTTTATCAGCCTTTTTTTGGTTACAGACGCTACAACTAGTAACTAGATTCGTCCACGACTTATCGCCTCCTCGGGACTTCGGGGTGACGTGATCTAGAGTCAACTTGCTTTTACTGTACCTTCTGTGGCAATATTGACATACATATCTGTCTCTGTAAAATATGGTGTTTCTTGTCGGTGAGACTCTAAACTGTCTCTTTCTGATATATGAATTTAAAACAACAACCGACGGAAAATAAAAAAGAGCACAAGCCAGTTGAGAATAATTCTCGACGACCTGCGCTCTTCCGGAGAACACCAATGAAAAACCTTTGTAACCATCCACGACCTCGATGGGTCGCCAAGATGCATCCAATTTTAGCGTATATAACTTGTTCACATAAATAACTAGTTCTTGCTGAGCAGTTTGGATGCTGCACCTTCCTGTGGTACTTTTGATAATACGACGTCACAAAGGGAAAAGTTATCAACGAAGGACTTCAATTCGCCAAAAGCTTTTTTGAAATCAGGTTCCATTATAACCTCGGTTTTTCCACCATGACCATGAATTGCATGGACTTCCCCAATGTTGTCGTATACTGTTACTGTGGGATGTTCTGACAACCATGTGATTGCAACTTTCCCGTTATCGAAGACAAAACCTTGTGCTACACGTCCAGTTCCAGACACACCTGATTCATCTTCAGTTCTTTTTAAATAAAATACTTTCATGTTATATCCACTCACTATCTTCTTCAGAATCATGCTCTTCGGCACTTTCAACCTCGTTAAGGGATTCATCATCCTCAATAATATTATCTAGTTTTCTAAATTCTTTTTTTATCTCTTCGTGTCTTTCTGTAATAAAACGCAAAACACTTAAGACAGCTTCAAAGCAGGACTCAGTCGCTGGATCTAAAACAAGCGTTGATTCCTCTATTATAACTAGCATAACCATTTCAGCATGATAATACACTTCAACTTCTGTATCTGAAGCCATATTGGCATCAAAGTCTTCTTGCTGCATCATCCAAGCTGTAAAGCACTGGGTGTAGAAAAAACTTTCTTCCTCTGACTCTAAGTCTAAATTTATACCAAAATTGAGCAGATTGCTAATCATTTTTGTTTTTGACATTTTTTACCTCCTGAATAAAAAAGAAAGAAAGCGAATTGGAAATTCTTTACAACGAACAAAAAGGAGGAGGACAATGTACGAACCAGTAACCTCCAATTAAATCGCTTTCTTTCAGTGTGTGTTTTGTTGTGTACTATTATTATATCATACTTCTGAAGGTATGTCAAGCGAAAGGTAAAAGTTTTTAAAAGAAAG
>Ga0257110_1000916_pt1 | contig 13834 bp, 10 predicted proteins | sample LP_taG_7_FD_190184 | JGI IMG/M metagenome (GOLD analysis project Ga0257110, IMG submission 190184) | Marine microbial communities from Northeast Subartic Pacific Ocean, Canada - LP_J_2015_P26_10m | ecosystem: Environmental > Aquatic > Marine > Oceanic | place: Canada: Northeast Subartic Pacific...
GACCTCTCATAGTACCAGAAATCAAGATACTACTATTTTTACAAAATAAACTATTTATTAAAAATGATGATCCCCAATCCATATATATATTTTTTGAAGAATTTAATAAATTTATTTGATCTTTCAAATCTTTTGTATTAATCGTATCATATTCTATATATTTTTGTCCGTTTAACATTTTATATATTCTACTATAATCTAAACTTCTATTATTATAAACAAAATTTTCTGATTTAGATCTAGGTAAAATTAAATGTTTATTTGTTTTTTCACTTACTAAACAAATATCCAAATTTTCGATAATGATATCCCTTAGATTATAAATTAATTTTTTAAATTGTATTGAATCTTTAACTTTAATTGTATTCAAATAATGTGGATTTGTATTTATACAAATATTATTCACAGGTATATTACTATAATTTATATGTTGTAATGTTTCATCATCATTATCTATCCAAAATATATCATTTTCATGAATATTTAATGCATTAAAAAATAATTTTTTATAACTTCTATGTGGATTTTTTTTCACAAGTAACTTTAGTTTTGGATATTTAGATTTTAGTTTTACAAAATATGGCAAATAAAGGGCAGACTCAAAAACCCAATGAGCAAATGCAGTATCCATACAACATTCAAATAAATAAAAATAATGTGATTTTTCATTTATATTGTTTTCATTATGATAATCAAAAGAAAGGGTACTATCCATAATATTACATTTCTGTCTTTTTACATTTTCATTCAATCCAAAATGTAATTCATCTATTGTAATATTTCTAGATTCTAACATTATTAATAGTATAATAAATTATTTAAATAATATTAAACTAATATAATTAAAATATGAACAATACAAACGCATGTACATATAAATTAAAAATTGTGGGATGTCCAAAAATGTTAGGTGTTGGAATGATAGGTAATATAAATTTATTAATATATTTGATTCATAAATTTAATCGTATCATTTATTTCGATACATATTCTAATGGCGTAAGTATTATGTATGATAAAGAATATGAAGAAAATTTTAATATACAAAACCCTTTTGAATATTACTTTGAACCATTATTTGACGTTAATAATATAAGTGAAGAATTAATAGATGATCAACCGACTTTTTTCCAGGAATTTAAATATGGTTTTTATGATTTAAAATTTAAACCTTTATATGATTCATTAAAAAAAAAATTTTTTGAACAATATAAAATTAAAGAAGACATTTCAAATGAAATTAGTGAATTTGAAAAAAAAAATTTTGCAAATGATATTATATTAGGTGTTCAAATTAGAACAACCGATTTAATGGCATCAGGAATGAATCATAACCTAGAATATTTTTTCAAAAGAATCGAGATAGTCACTAAAATACATGATAATATAAGTAAAATATTTATAGCAACTGATAATCATGAAGTAATAAAGTTATGCAAAGAAAAATTTAATAACAAAACAATATTATGTTTAGAAAATATAGATAGAGCTCACTCGATTAATGATAAAAATGGTTCTCATTATAGAATAAATATACATGATAATGTTTATAATAATCGAAAATATCATAATTATTTATGTGGAAAGGAAGCATTAATTGATATGTTATTATTATCAAAATGTGATTACTTAATTAAAAGTAAAAGTACATTATCGGATTTGGCTATTTTGTTTAGTGAAAAAATAAAAAAAACGTATTAATTATATAATTAGTTTAAATTTAAAAAAAACATTACAAATAAAATATAAATGGATTATTATGAAATGTCACCAAAATATCATGGTTGGGGGTGGGGTTATGGATTTTTTTCAAATTATAGAATATGTCTAGAAATGTTAATTGATTTTCATAATAAAAAGAAATTTATGACTCAAAATCCTTATATTAGTTGGAAAAAAACCACATGGGTAGAAAATTTCAACCCTTTTGAAGATAAAGAGTGTAACTCTGAAATTAACCCATTTGATTGGTGGTTTGACCAAAAAATACCTAAAAGTAATGATAGAATAATATCTGGACCTAAGGAACCTCAATCTGGAAGTATTATAGATCATGCAAAACATTATTTTGATGATAAAGAGAATTTAGAAATGCAACAAACCATTGAAAAATTATATATCAAACCAAAGAAGTATATCTTAGATGAAATAGAGAGAATATACGATAAGGAGTTTAAAAATGAAGTTGTGTTAGGTGTTATGGCAAGAGGTAGTGAATATAATGTGTTACATCCATTTTATGGGGTATACGGAATAGACCATTATATAAATGAAATTAAAAAGGTATTAGAAGAAAATAAAGAAATAACAAAAATATTTGTTGTTAGTGAAGAGACTGAATTTATTAACAGAATTTGTGACGCATTTCCTAATGTTTTTTATTTACCTAATGTTTTTAGAAGAACAGACGAAGACGAAGAATATATTACAAAATATCATTGTTGGATTAATATTAGTAAAAAACGAAAAAATCACACTATACAATTAGGTAAAGAATGTATAGTACAGACAAAGTTATTAGGTAAATGTGATTATTTATGTGGAAGATTCTGTGGATTAACAGCAGGAGCAGTTTTATGGAATGAAAATATAAAAAAATTAAAAATAATTACATAATTATAATGCGATGAATATAATGATATAAATAATTTGTATATAATTATATTAAATGATATTAATATTTGGTGATAGTCACACGTCAGCTTTTTCTATAGATAATGACGTTGAATTTATGATTCCAGATGAAAAATTAATAAAAAAAGATGTTTTTTCATCATATAGAACTTTACCATATACTTGTTATAATATATATAACAAAAAAGAGTTAATATGTAATTTTTTAAAGACTATTACTATTAATCATGATGATATAGTATTTTTTTCATATGGTGAAACAGATATCAGATGTCATATAGGTTTTAATATTGTAAATAATAATGAAGACGAAATAATTCATAATGTTGTTATTAATTATATTAAACTTTTAATCTATATAAAAAGTAAATTTAATTTTAAAGTTGGATGTTATTTCCCTATAGCATCTGGTATTTACAATGGAGTTAATGGAAACGGACGAAATTCATTTAAAAATGATATAGAAAGAAATAAATTAACTTTAAAATTTAATGAAAAATTACAAAAGGAATGTATAAAATATAATATTTTATACAAAGATATTTCAAAAAAATTAATGGATGAAAATTTGCAAACAAAAAATGATTATTATTGTGATGGAGTTCATTTAGGTATTAAATCAAAACAAATTTTGTTAGATGAATTTCATGATTTCATATAAATTAACATTTCAAATAAAATTATCTTTATAATAATATGATTATTACATTTACATCTACCCATTGGTTAACCTAGTTTAGTTTTATTTATATTTTTATTATAGATGATAATGAAAATATATGCGCATATAATTAATATTTATACTAATTGAGACATGTTTATTTGTCTATTTTCAAAATTATTTAACGAGTAAAACTCTTTTAAACTTTCAGCACAATTCAATGAAATTTTAAAAACACCATTATTTTTACAATATTCAATTGCTTTATTTACTAATTCTTTGCCTATTTTTTTATGTCTATGCTTTTCATCCACAAATACATCTTCTATATGAGCATATACGGCAGAATTATGAATGAATTTTTGCTCAGTTAAAATTGTTATACTTCCAAGTAAAGCACCATTTTGTTCAGATACTATAATACATCCATTATTAAATAATCTGTTATAAATTTTATTAAATTCATTCGATTCCATATCAATATTTACATCTCTAAACCCATTCATTAATTGTAAATATTTATCCTTATCAGATAATTGTAATTGTCTATATTCAACTACATTTTGTTTTGCAATTATAAATGCTTTAATTAAATTACAAATATGTATTATTTGTTCATTTGTTAATGTTACGTATGATGGTAAATAAAGTCCATTATTTGATACATAATTACTATGTGGAAGTATTGAATCTTCATAATACATACTAGTTTTGTTAATTTCAACGTATGTTTCTCTTGTTTGAATTTTATGCTGTTTTAAATAAAAAATTAAATCAGATCTAAATCTATTACTAGGACAATATATATCAATAAACCATGGATGCCAACCCTCGAATAGAGGGGGTAACATTTTAATATAATCTTTTAATTCTTTGTAATATAAATTGTATATTTCACTCATTCTTTTGACGCGAAAATCCAGTTTTTTCATTTGTTCAATGGTTATAACTGCTTGAATATCTGTATATTTCAAATTAATTCCAAATATTTCAAAAATATCTTTACCACTTTCTTTACGACCAAAATTTTTGATTTGATTAATTTTAAGTGCTATTTTATCATTATTTGTAACAAGATATCCTCCTTGACCTGAACTAATAATTTTTGGCGTACTTAATGAAAAACAACCAATATCTCCATATGTTCCTAATGCCTTATTATTAGGAGAACATCCCATCGACTGAGCAGCATCTTCAACAAGATATAAATTATTATCTTTACAATATGTTACAAAATCGTCCATATTAGTATAACGATTATTAATAGATACATGTAAAATAGCCTTTGTTTTATTAGTAACGCTTTTTTTTACATCGTTTATATCGAGTGAAAATGTCTTTGGATTAACATCTATTATAACTGGAACTAATCCAAGATGTTTGATTGAGTTAATACTAGCAATCATTGTATAGTTGGGAACAATTATTTCATCACCTGGATTAAGTTCAAGAGCCATAAATGCTAATATCAATGCTGTTGTACAACTAGTTGTCATAATAGTATGATTAACATTTAAATAATCAGATATCATTTTTTCTAGTTCTTTTGTTTTTTTGTGTTCAGTAACAAAATTATCTTCTAACATGTAGTTATAACAACTATCTGCTTCTAATTTATCAAATGTAGGACGATGTTGCATTATAAACATATCTTCATCTCTGGACTTAGGTAAATACCAGTTCATCATTTTATTTATATCATCATTTTTAAATGTAATTTGATAGTACGAACCAATTGTTAAAGAAATAGATTTTCTATTACTATTAACATCTTGTGGATTTGTATATGTAATTCTTTTGCTAATATATTTATAATAATCATTACATGTCATAATTCTAAAATCAAATGATATTCTTACCCATCCTTCTACATTTGATTCATTTTTATGAGTGCATTGATTACCATAAAAATATAATAACTCACCAAATTTCATATTCATTGCTTTAAAATCTCTTTTTCCGGGAATTGATTCTATATGTAATGCGTTTGTATCTTTCATTTCAGTAACTGCAAGTAAAAAATTTTTTTCACCCAAAGGATGTGAAGCTTTTTCATCTGCATCGTAATGTTCTGGAACAGCTTTACTATTTTCAAATTGAAATCTAATACTTGGATATGATTGATATATTAACAATTCTTCACTTGAAAAAAAATGATTATAAATATCTTTTATTAGTTTACAATACATTTCTTTAAATTCGTCATCTGAATTAATAGTATTGTAAAATGTTTTATGTAATGATGTTTCTATATCACTAAATGTATATGTTTTATTACGTATATTATCTATATTGTTTACATATTCAATACATTTTTCTTCGACATTAGCTAAATTTGATACATTCAATATTTTTTCTAAGAATGTTCTAAAATTATATTTACTTGTATCATATGAATAAATATTGTGTTGTTCTCCATGACTACGTAGTAATTCAAACATTAATTTAATAGTGTTTATTTATTTAAATTATAATTGTATAAAAACAAATATAAAAAATATTACGCATTAAAGGTATGGGAAAAAAATTAGTGCATACAATAATAATAAAAGGTGGTTTAGGTAATCAACTTTTTCAAATATTTGCATTAATAAGTTATTGCATTGATAATAATGCTAATTATGCATTTCCAAAAAATATGCTTAGTTGGGACAAAAGACACCCTTATTGGGATACTTTATTTAAAAATATAAAATCACATGTAATTATTAATGCATTTATTAATAATTGTGCAAGATATCAGGAAAATGGATTTGAGTATAATAAAATTATTAATTTTAATACAAATACTTGTCTTGATGGTTACTTCCAAAGTGAAAAATATTTTAAAGAAAATTTCTCTAAGATATGTGATATAATAGATATTTTTGGTTTACAAAGTTTAATGAAAGAAAAACTACTTACTGAAAATAATATATCATTACATTTTCGAATGGGAGACTTTGGAAATCCTGATGTTCATCCAATAATTCCTGATATATATTACATTAAAAGTATTCAAAGTATAATTAAACAAACAGGTAATTATAATTGGAATATATATTACGCATGTGAAAAAGATGATGATTCAAAGGTTTTGTTACGAATTAATAATATTAAACAACATTTTGAAAAAATAAATTTTATAAAAATTTCAAATGATATGGAAGATTGGGAACAAATGATTTTAATGAGTTGTTGCGACCACAATATAATAGCCAATAGTACTTTTAGTTGGTGGTCAGGATATTTAAATAATAATAAATCTAAAATTGTTACTTATCCATCCTTATGGTTTGGTCCAGCTAATAATTTAGATCGTAAAGACTTAATTCCTGAAAAATGGCATATTATCGATATATGATATAAAATAATTATTAAATAAAATTATATTTAATAATTACTATAATTAATTAAGGGATTTTTTTTTTGAAATTATATAACTAATAAATTCATTTACATCTATTAAATTTAAAATTTCTTTTCTATTTTCGGAAAAGAAATCCCAGTTAATATATTTATTGTTTATATTTATTACACCATCTACTACTATATCTTTTTCTGTTTCTACACATTCATCCATTAAAGAAATATTATTATCATTTATTTCCTTTATATCAGGCTGAATTATACCAACTCCCCAGTCAGTATCTACAACTCTTACATAAACATCTGGATTTTCAAATTTATATTTTACTAATCCTTGATAACTATTACCATTCCAAGGAGAAGAAAAATATGCAGGATATTTTTCATGTGGTAATCGTGCATGAAAATGAGTTGGAGGGTTACAATCATGTAAAACTATAAAACCATTTTTATTTAAACAACATACTGAATTTTTTATATCCCGATATACTTGTTTTCCACAATGTAATCCGTCAATAAAAATTATATCGTATTTTTTATTTTTATTTTTTATTATTTCAAATGCATCATCAGAAGGCATATTGTATGTATATGGAGGATGTGGATTTGTACCATTATATGGATCACAACATTCTTTATTATTTATATTTAAATTGTAATAGTTTTCTCCCAAACTAGTTCCTATTTCTAAATAAGATGGATTATCGAATAATTTTACAATAAAATTAATGATATCCCATCTTTTATGTTTAGTGCGATCTTGATCCGTAGACAGAAGAGACATTTAATGTTAACAATTATATTTTTAAAGTTATTTAAACGAAAAAAATAGAATAACTGATTTGCGTAAATTTGTATAATATAAAAAAAAAGTAAAGGTAAATGAATATATTAATTACTGGTGGTTATGGTTTTATACCTTCTAATTTTATAAATTATTATTTTGAAAAAAATAAAGATAAAATTAATGTTTTGGTTAATATTGATTGTTTATATTATGCAGCTAATGAAAACAATATTTTTGATGAAATAAAAAATGATAAAAAATATATTTTTATAAAAGGAAATACTGGAAATAATGATTTAGTACAATATATTTTAAATCAATATCAAATTACTCATATTATAAATTTTGCAGCTCATAGTGCAGTTGATGCATCTTTTCAAAATTCGTTACAATATACTAAGGATAATGTATTGTCAACACATATTTTACTAGAAAATGTACGTTTATATAATAAAATAGTAAAGTTCATTCATGTCTCTACAGATGAAGTATATGGTGATTCACAACATGAAGATATTTGTTCAAAAAAAGAGCAAAGTATTTTATGTCCAAATAATCCTTATTCTGCCACAAAAGCTGCTGCGGAAATGATAGTTGGTTCCTATGCAAGATGTTATAATATGCCTATTATAATTACACGAGGTAATAATGTATATGGTCCAAATCAACATCATGAAAAACTTATACCAAAATTTATTAAATTATTAAGAGAAAATAGAAAAGTAACAATTCATGGTGATGGTAGTCATGTTAGATCATTTTTACATTCACAGGATACTGCAAGAGCTTTTGAAATAATATTAAATAAGGGAAGTGTGGGTGAAATTTATAATATCGGAACAACTGATGAATATTCGATTATGGATATTACAAAAAAAATAATTAAGTTAATTAAAAATACAGAAAATTATGAGGAACATATAGAATACGTAAGTGATAGAATTTACAATGATATTAGATATTTTATAGACACAAGTAAACTTGAAGATATGGGATGGAAACCAGAAAAGCATTTTGATGAAGAATTAACTAAATTGTGTAAAATATTTTAATTACTTTATAATTATATCAATAGGCTGTTCATCTGGTTCTAAATTATAATGATTATAAAACTCTTCGAAACGTGTATTATCATTTTCATATATTTCCAAATCATCAAAATCTACTTTTTGATTTTTATGATCTATTATACCATTATATTCTTCTATTCTATATTTCCATAAAGGACTAAAACTAGCATAATATAACCAATCATCATAATAACATTGTTGCATTGTCTTCTTTGTTTTAACTATTGTTAATTGACTTTTATCGACATTACTAATGTGTGTTTTATATGTTCGATGTTCTCTTAATATTTTATACACTTTTGATGGGTAGTATTCTTCAAATGTACTTATATAAGGCATCAAATCAAATGTTGTTTCATTATCTTCACTTGTTTTATCTGTATCATTAGAATTTACATACTCAAAATGCCGCGTATTGTTTGGTGTTTGATTTGTATGTATACTATCCAATAATGGATATATATTTGCAATAATTGTTATCATCGTACCTTGAAAATATTTACTCGTTAAATATTCATTCTCATTTGCATTTGTATACTGGTTTAATGCCAATTCTATTTTTTCTAATTCATCACTTTTCTCTTCTTTTATTTTTAAAAAGTGACTAATATTTTGAATGTTTTGTTTTGAAATAGAATGCAACAAACTTCGAGAGTTACTATCATAATCTTCCAACCATCTAGGTTTTTTTCCTTTGAAAAGTGTTACCTTACCATGTTTCGATGTTTCACGATATGTATCTAACAAATTTTTCACCAAATTTGAATATTTTTGATTGTATATTTTCTGTAAAAATAAATGAACACATTTTGATTTCTCTTCACAAATTGTTTCAACCTTCCATTTTAAATAAAGTTCGTCTAATTCAGTTAATAAATCCTTATTATGAAAAGAAACATAACAAAAATATAGTGCAAAGAGAATTTGTAATGTATCTTCCTCAAATCCACTAATATACAATTCATAACACCAAAACAAGGTCTCTTCATAATCCACCTTATTTTCAAAACATTCCCAAATAGATGTTACTACTTCGTCTTTAGGATAAAGTAAACGCGTGAAGACTAACCCTTCATATTTATTATTCTCTTGATGTGAAAATTGTTTTATTTTTACCATAATTTAGAAATAATTGTTTTTATATTCGTAATATATTTAACTAAAAATATTCAATTTTTATTATTTCTCTTGCTATATTAAAATGGGAAACCCTTGGATGGACCACGTACAATCTACACGCAAAGCTAATCCTAGCAAATCTTTTAAAGAAGTATTGGTTCTTGCTGGCAAAACATACAAAAAAGGAACAAAATCAGCTGCACCAGCCAAAAAATCGCGTAAATCTAAAAAATCTAGCTCTAAAAAATCACGCAAATCATCTAGCTCTAAAAAATCACGCAAATCTAGAAAAACCGGTAAATCACGTAAATCAAAAAAATAGATAATTTACATATGCTAGAATAGATTAATAATATTTTGTAAAGTTTAAATATAAAAATTAGTTTCGTTTTTATATTTAAGTATGTGTGGTATTGTTGGTATTTTACAACCAAATGTATTGGAATATCTATTAAATGGAATCAAACAATTGCAAAATAGAGGATACGATTCTGCTGGAATAAGTTATTTACATAATGGTAACATAGAAACTCGGAAATATGCGTCAACCGAAGAGGAAAACGCAATATTAAAGTTAGAACAAAATTTAAAAGAGATAGAGTATTCAGAAAACGATAAAATAGTTGCAGGTATTGCACACACTCGTTGGGCAACACATGGATGTAAAACCGACGAAAATTCACACCCACATGTTTCATATGACAATAATTTTACTCTTGTTCATAATGGAATTATTGAAAATTATGATATATTAAAAAAACAATGCATTGAACAAGGTGCTACTTTTCATTCACAAACAGATAGTGAAGTTATTGTAAATTTATTAGCAATTACTTATAATAATCAAAAAGAAAAAGATGTTTGTTTAGCATTGAAAGAAGTATGTGAACAATTAGAAGGAACATGGGCACTTGTTATCATGTGTAAAGATTTTCCAAATCAACTATTTTGCACTCGTCATGGAAGTCCTTTACTTATAGGAAAACAAACAAATATTGCGTATGTAGTAAGTGAACAAAGTGCTTTCAACAATCAAATAAAAGATTATTTTGTTCTACATAATCACGATATATGCCATATATATTACCAACAAGATGATGATAATAATTTAGTTATAAAATGTGAAACACAACAACAATATCAGACAAAAACATTAACACAACAAAACATATCATTTACTCCTGAACCATATAACCATTTTATGGAAAAAGAAATCATGGAACAAGTTGATTCATCGTTGCGCGCTATTAGTCTAGGTGGTCGTGTTTTAAGTAATGATTGTGTTAAATTAGGTGGTTTAGAAATGCATGAAAAAGAATTAACAAATTTAGATCATTTAATATTACTTGGTTGTGGTACATCTTATCATGCTGGACTTTTGGGTGTAGAATATTTTAAAGAGTTAAGTGAATTTCATAGTGTACAAATATTTGATGGAGCAGATTTCGATATAAAAGATGTACCAAAAACAGGAATAACAGGTCTTATATTATTATCACAATCAGGAGAAACAAAAGATCTACACAGATGCATTCAAATTGCTAGACAAAATAATTTATTTTTAATTGGTGTAGTAAATGTTGTTGATTCACTTATTGCTCGTGAAGTAGATTGTGGTGTATATTTAAATGCAGGACGTGAAGTTGGTGTTGCATCCACTAAATCATTTACTTCACAAGTCATTATTTTGTCTTTAATGGCTATTTGGTTTGCACAAAAACGAAATGTAAATAGTAATAAACGCCGTCAATATATACGCGATTTACGCAACTTGCATGTGAATATAGATAATATTTTAAAACAATATTATCAAAATATAGATAAATATATTTCATTTTTTAATGATTTTTCCAATTGTTTTCTTTTAGGTAAAGGTCGAGGACACGCAATTGCTTTAGAAGCAGCTTTAAAAATAAAAGAAATTGCATATATTCATGCAGAAGGATATAGTGCAAGTAGTTTAAAACATGGTCCGTTGGCTTTATTGGAACAAAACTTTCCCGTAATATTAATTCACACACATAGTGAACACGATTCAAAAATGCAAAATGTATATAATGAAATTAAATCACGTAATGCAAAAATAATGTATATTAGTTATGAAGAAAATGTTAATTTTTTAGATAATAATGATATACTTATACCTCTAAAAAGTGGTTTTAATATTTTCAATGATTTATTGGCTATTATACCATTACAATTATTATCATATTATTGTTCTTTACAATATGGATATAATCCAGATATGCCTCGTAACTTAGCAAAAGTAGTAACAGTTGAATAAAGATATTTTCGTTCATTTTTTTGGTTCGTTTTAAGTTTTATTTAGTAAAAAAAAAGGGTTTGATTATATAATATGTCAACGCAACAAAATAGAACCAAAACACCATTAACTTCTATTTTAAATGCATCGCAAAATAATAATGCTTCAAATGCAAATATTTTGAAATTAACTCAAGAAAATATTCGTTCAACTATTCCAAATGAAAGTGATTATAGACGTAATTCGAATAGTTCAAAAAATAGTGAATATAGTGTGCCTATTTATGATACTATGAGTATTGCTTCAACTAGATCTAGAAATAAACCTAGATCTAAAATGCAGTCAAAAAATAATACAGAAAAAAATGATATAGATGATGATAATATTAGTGTATTATCTTTTAATTCTACTTATAGTTCTAAAACATCGAATACTGAAAAAATAAATGATGATGATGATGATAATATTAGTGTAATATCATTTCAAAGTACTTTCAGTGAATACACTAATAATGATAATAAAACAATAACTAAGGACATTTTGGAAAATTCAAAAAAAACGATTAGTAATTTACCAAAAGATATTTATAAAATATTAAAAACTTTTCACAATACAAAAGATGATGTTAAATATAGATCAAAATTTCAAATTCCTAGTGAATTTAATGTTTATTACTACTTATTACGCTATCCACGTTTTGGTAATATTTACGATTATAATTATAAGAAAGTAGTAGGTTTATATAAACATTATTGCGAACTTGCTAAAAAAACACATCCTATGGATGATAAATATTATCGTATACGTTATTCCATTCCTGATATTTTTAATTATGAAACATATTATGAAAGATATAAAATTCAATTAAAAAATATGAGATTGAAAACTGATAACATTTCAGTATATCGATATTATTATCGTCATGGATTTAAAAGTTATCCACTAGACACTTTCTATTTACGTTTATACATGAAAATTCATAAATATTTTGATATTCAAAATTTATTTAAACGTTATAGTGAACTTAAAAATTATGAAGAAACATTTAACACTAAAAATGAAATAGAAGTATACAATTTTTACAATAGTATTAATAAAGAAAAATTTTGCATAGATGATCAATATTTTCGTTTGCTCTTTAATATTCCAAATGAATTTGAAATAAAATCTTATAGTGAACGATATAATAGTGTTTCAGAAATAAATACACTTTCAAAGCTAGAAGATTGTGAAACATATGCTTATTTTGAAAAATCAGGAAAAATAAATTATTCATTAGATGAAAAATATTATTTTATATTCTATTCTATTCCAGATTACTTTAATTGCAATAATTATAAAAAGCGATATATTGAAAATTTCCAAGAAAATGATGATTATGAAAAAATTATTACTTTTTATGTAAAAAATAAAGATACTCATCAGATGGATGAAAAATATTTTGATTTAAAATATAATATTAAAGACGATTTCAATTGGAAAAAATATGGTGAAGCATACATTAACTATTTAGATAATACTGAAGATTCTAAAAATATGCAAAAAATGTATTATTTATATGCTAATAAATTTCATGAAAAATACGAAAAGAAATTTTATGATCATTATTTAATTCTTAAAAATGATTTGTCAAGCGTTGATAAAGAGTTATATAATAAATTATATTTATTTATGTTTGATAATGTAGACGATGAAACATTTAATCGTTTTAGTGACTGGAAGCTTACTTATAATAATATATATACTGCAATGTTAAATGGAAAAATGAAAGATGAATTTATGTTTAGAACAAGTATGTCGTTATTATTACGCAAATGTGATTTTTCTAATGAACGCGACTATCGAGTATTTATTAAAATGAATGACTTTTTTAAATTAGAAAAATATTATCAATCAACGCCAAAAAAAAAATCAAAATATGTTATAGAATATTATACTGAAAAAGAATTTGT
>Ga0257110_1000920_pt1 | contig 13812 bp, 4 predicted proteins | sample LP_taG_7_FD_190184 | JGI IMG/M metagenome (GOLD analysis project Ga0257110, IMG submission 190184) | Marine microbial communities from Northeast Subartic Pacific Ocean, Canada - LP_J_2015_P26_10m | ecosystem: Environmental > Aquatic > Marine > Oceanic | place: Canada: Northeast Subartic Pacific...
ATGAAGCTTCATCATTCATGATGCCGCCGTGCCCGAGTGCGATGTGCTAGCTCCTTGAGTCGTCGGCTGATGGTCTGCTACTGCTAGTTTTGCCCTTGCGCCAGTAGTGCTAGCTCTTGCGATTGGCATTGCGCCCTTGCTAGCTCTGCGATGGGCGCCTGCAACAGCGCCGCCGCGGCGGCGCCGGTGAGTCTCGACATCTATTGGGACGTGGAGAACTGCGGCTGCGCGCGCACGGCGAAGGGCGCCGCGGAGATGCACGCGCGGCTCATGGACTTCGTCACCGGCGCCGCGGGCGCCGGCCACAGCGTCGTCGAGGCGACGGCGCGCGGCGCGCGCACGCTGTCGTTCTACGTGCCCGCGCGGAGCTCCGCCGCGCCGCGGCCCGCGGCCCTTAAAGCTTTGGACACGCTCGGCTGGCGCCACGTCGCCGTGTCGCCCAAGCCCGGCGCCGCGGACCTCGCGATCCAGCGCGACGTCGACGCCATGCTCGCGTCGGCGACGCAACCGCAGCTGCGGCGCCGCGTCGTCGTCGTCGTCTCCGGCGACAGCGACTTCGCCGCCTGCGTCGTCCGCTGCCGCGCGGCGGGCTGCGTCGTGCTCCTCGCCCACGGCGCGGCGTCGTCGGAGACCTTCCGGGGCCTTGTGCCCGCCGCGCGCCGCGTCGCCTGGGCGTCGCTCGTCAACGGCGACGAGGCGGACCCGTCGCCGCCCGACGCGGCGGACGCCGCGCGCGACGCCGCCGCGCCCGATGCGCCCGACGCCGCAGCGCCCGCGCCCGACGCGGCCGCGCCGGACGACGCGGCCGCGCCGGCCGCGCGGACCCGCCGGGGCCGGCGGCGCCGCCGGAGCGCGAGCGAGCCGCCGCTCCTTCTGGACGGCGACTCGTTCTTCGACGCGCGCTGCGGCGGCCGGCGGCCCAAGGCGCCCCCGCCGGACCCGGACGCGCCTGACCCGACGTATATTTTCCAGTGATTAGCTCCCCGGCCACTTGAGCTTCTTGTAGGAGAACTCGACGCCCGAGCCGTCGTCGAGGACGGCGAAGAGGCCCCACTCGTGGTCGCCGAGCGTGTTCTTCTTGCCGTCGAGGCCGCCCGACGACCACGGGGCGCCGTCGGGCCCCGCCTGGGACCCCTGGGCCACGGCGACGCGCGCGACGCGGCCGAGGACGGACGAGAACTTGCCCGACACGTGCGTCGCGAGGAGCGCGCGGCACTCGGCGGCCGTCAGGCCCACGTCGGGCGCGGCGCGCTTCTTCGCCATGCTGTCCTCGCGCGACGTCCGGAGGTAGTTGCGCATGACGCTGAAGCACTCGACCGCGTCCTTGGGCGCGTCGTCGCCGCGGCGCCAGGCGAAGTGGAGGAACGCGCGCGTATGCGCGTCCTCCACCGCGGGCGGCAGGCCGCCGCGGCGCCAGGCGAAGCGGTCCGCGAGGCCGCAGCGCGCGGTGACGTCGGCGAGGTCCTTCGAGAACCGCGCGCGCCACGACGCGACGAGCGGGTCCGATGACCGCGGCTCGCAGCCGCTCAGCGACGCGAAGAATTCGTCGGCGGCGTCGAGCTGCGCCGAGGCCTTGGACTGCTTCGCGGCGCCCCAGTGCTTGACGCCGCCGACGGTCGCGACGCACTTGTGGCCGACGCCCTCCTTGTGCGAAAAGTCGAAGGCGAGCGCCTTGCCCTGGCGGTGCGCGTACTCGCGGAGCAGCGCCGCGCTGTCCGCGAAGTCCATGGGGTCGTGGTCCGCCGTCCGCTTGCGCTTCTTCTGCGCCGGCGGCGCCATGTCGACGTCGGTCGCTGCGTGCTGCGGCGCGGCGAGCTGGCGCGCGGCGGCGAGCGCCATGGCCTCCGTCGCGCAGGGTGAACTCGTGAAGGTGATGGTGGCGACGTAGGCGCCGTCGACGGCGTCGACGCGCTCGTGCTTGCCGCTGGTGAGGGTGCTGGCCCCCATCTCGTAGACGCGCTCGTTGCTGAGGTTCGTGTCCATGCTCTCCGTTGTGGAGAAAAAGTGCAAAAACACCTGTGGCAAAAAAAAACCTGCTCAACCGCTGCCCAGCGCTGCGCGTCGCGTCCGCAGCGCCGACCAGCATGGCCGTCTCCGCGGACCAGACGCTCATGGGCGACGCGGCGCCGAGCTCGAAGCTCTCCATGCTCAAGCTTGACGAGGCGAGCGGCGGCGCCGCCGCCAAGCCGAAGATCGTCGAGGTCGGCGAGGACGGCGCCTTCGACATGGAGGCCGCCGCCGCGGCGGCGGAGCCCGAATCCGAGGCCGAGGAGGAGGAGGAGGAGGCGTCGCTCATGGACCTCATGATGGCGGACGCGTCGACGGACCGGACCGCGCGCGCGGCGAAGCGGACAGAGGAGGACAAGCGGATGAAGAAGTCGTTCGGCGACGGCATGAAGAAGGGCCTGAAGAAGGGCTTCTTCGACGCCAAGCCCAAGGCCAAGAAGCGGGCGCCGGCGAAGCCCAAGGCGCCGGCGGAGCCCGCGGGCCCCGTGACGATCTCCGCGCGGCCGCCCGCGGACGACGGCGCGTCCGTCCGCTCCGCGATCCGCCAAGAGGTCGCGGCGAACATGGAGGGCTCGTCGCACCCCATGGCCCAGGCGCTCAAGGGCGGCGACTGGGTCACGCCGGAGCTCGTCAAGGCCATGGCCGAGCGGCCCGCGCTCGCGCGCGGCATGGGCGACCCGCGATGCCAGGCGGCGCTCGAGGAGCTCCGCAAGGACCCCAAGGCCGGCGCGAAGAAGTTCGACGACGACCCGGAGCTCAAGCAGTTCCTCACCGACTTCTGCGAGGTCATGGGCGGCCACTTCGAGAAGCTCGGCGCGGCCGCGCCGCCGCCGCCGCCCACGGCGGACGAGAAGGAGCAGCTCGGGCCCCTCGCCGCCAAGGTCGTCGAGGACGCCGCCAAGGGCCAGGGGCCCGCGCCGGCGAAGACGCCCGAGGAGATCAAGCAGGTCGACGACGTCCTCAACAACGCCGCGCTCCGCGACCTCCTCATGGACCCGAAGACGCAGCTCCTCATGCAGCGCTGCGCCGACCCCCGCGAGTTCCAGCGCGCCATGATGAACCCGGACGAGCGCGCCATCATCCGCAAGCTCGCCGACGCGGGCCTCGTCAAGCTCGAGTCCTAGCGCGCGCGGCGCCTAATTTTGTACCCCGGTCGCGCCGGCGACGCCGCGCGGGCGGAACGGCCGCGGGGAGCTCGTGTCTGTAGAGGCGGCTTCTCGCGCGGGTCGCGCTGCGGCGGAGGGGGGCCTTCGGCGGCGAAGGCGGCGCGGCCGGTCGACGGACGGGCCTACGGAGGCTACGGACACGTCCGGAAGTCGAGGCTCCCGGCCACAGCTGTGCACAGGGTCAATCGCCGTCCACTTGGAGTGGAGAGCGCAAGCAGGCCCGCGCGCGCGCGAGCGGCTTACGACCATGCCGGGCCCCGGGGGCGGCTTCCACGTCGACGTGCGGTGGCTCGGGTCCATGGACCAACCATCGGACGGGGGCAAGCCGCTGCCGTTCAAAAATCAAAAGGCGGACAAGGCCGTGAAGTACTACGCCGAGCGGCTCTTCGACATTCACGGCGATAAACTTCCCGGCAGCGACGCGGGCAAATTCATCAAGGAGGCCGTGGCGTACCGACGACCGCTCGACGGTGACGACGCCGAGGAGGGCGCGGCGGTCGCGCTCGACGACGTCGTCTCGGAGCCGTCGAGTCTGACCTTGCGACCGCGGATCCCCGAGAAGGACGCGGTGCTCATGGTCGCGTACGCGCGCGTGGACGAGGGCGAGGTGTCGCTCCAAGTCCTGCACGAGATGCCCGTGACCGCGTGCGACGCTCTGAGCTGCCTCGATATCGCGAAGCAATTCGCGCCGGACGATACGCCGCGTGAGGACCTGGATTTTTTCGTCGCGGCGGGATACAGCGACCAGGACGTCAAGCTTGTTAAGACGACGCTCGCAGAAAACTACCTGGCCGATCGCTTCGTCCCCGTGGACGCGTCGGCGAGCGTCTCCGAGATCGTCGAGCCGCGGCGCGGCCGGCGCCACTGCCACGTGCTCCTCTTCGAGCAGCCCTGTGTGCATGTGCGCGTTAAGTTATTGCAGGACGGCGTGAAGTTTGATGTGCACACTTATACTTACGCGCCGGAATTGCCCGTCGGCGCCGAGTGCGCCACGTACTTTGTGCGTATGATGGACCAAGCCTTGAAAGATGCCAACACCCTTGATGATCCTACTCGAACCGGTGTCCTACGCCATTTGCCTGAGAAGCTCTTCAAACTGGAGTCGATCGGAGACCTGAAGGCGTACTCCGAGCTCGAGACTCGGCGAGGCGTCCGCGGCCCGCGCACCTTGCAGCCGCTGTCCTCTCCTTTCATTCTGAATGGGTCCAGTGATCTGCAAGGCGCCACGCTGCTCCTGACCCTCGAATTCCAGGGTCCCATTCCATTCTACAAGTCGCTTTTTGGCTCCGCTCTCGACCCGGAGGCGCTCGACGGACGCGATGCCCGCGTCGGCAGCCTCGCCGTGCTGATTAGTGACGATGTCGGGGTGATGCCATCAACTTCCCCGGTCTCATTGAGCCGCGCGTGCATGGAGGAATCTTTCGGAGGCATCGCGCAGGCCGTGCTCAAACAAAAGACGAACCAGTCCGTGAAGCTATCGGGACGCGCGCGACTCTGGACCGCGCCGCATGAAACCGCGATGCATCATTTTGTGCGCATCGGCGATTTCCAGACGCTGGACGACGACGACCCTTCTCTCACGACCGTGCAGCTGTCCGATCGCGTGCGAGACACTTTGCCGACGTCCGGGCCCGCGGGTCATCATTGCCTCGAGGTGAAACTGCCCGGCCGCATGCTCCCGCACACGCTCATCGAAGTCACTGTGCGGGACCTGAGCGGCACCTCGGTCGTCGATGCGAATCCTACGATGGCCACGCGGACGGCGGGCGCGCTCGACAAGTCGGCCCTCGAGCTCCTGGAGATCTGGCTGAACTTGAGCGAATCCGAGCGGAACGGGCCCGCCGAGCCGAGCCTGGCCGTCGATCTCCTGCGGCGTCTCATGAATCCCGGCCTCAGCGGCGCGCTGCTCCCGCAGCTCGCGATCACGGTCGCGACCGACGGCGGCGCGCCCGCCGTCGTCGGCGACGCCGCGGCTCCGATGAAGGTCGCGGACGACTCCCAAGTCTCCCGTCGATTCCACTTCGTGCTCACGTGCGACGTCAACGCCGTGCGGCACGACGGCGCGGGCGCGCGGCGATGCCTGCTCATGGTGTGCGTCGGCCCGCGGGGGTCGGTCGCGACCAAGTTCTTCGACGTCGACGACGCGCTCCTGGCGACGTCGCAGGTCGACCTCGCGCTGCGAACCTTGGAAGCGGCCGCGGGAGGCGCGACGACCCTCCAATCCGAGGACGTGCTGAAGAACTCCGTGTTTCGCGTGTCCGACAAGTTCGCGGACGAGCGCGACGCGGCCAGCCGTCGGACGTTCGCGAGCCAGTTGACCGAGCTCAAGGGGCCATGCATCGCGGGGTCGAAGCTGACGTTCTCGAGCGGCTCCCTGCGCGACGCGATGCGAGGGTTCCCCGAGCGCTCGAGCTTCCTCATCTGCAACGCGGCGTGTTTCGCGCACGCGCGACCCGGGAGCACGTGCGTGACCGTGTCGGTCGTCAACGGCGACGACGAGCCTGCGCTGCGGCGAACCGAATGCATCACGATCGCGAGCTACCCGAGGCTCCCCCTCCACGTGCTTTTGGCCAAAGCTGCGACGAAAGCGCTCGCCGAGGGCACGTACGCGACCACGAAGAGCCCGCGCGACGGCAGCAACGCTCGATACAACGAGCTGATGAGTTGGAGCTTGTTGCACACGACGGAGATCTTTGCATCGTGTAATGGCGAGCCCGCGCGTCTTATCAAGCAGTCGGACACCGTCCAGGAAGCCGCGGCGCGTCTCGGCGCTCCGGTCTGCGACGTCCGCCTCAAGGTCGTCATGCGGAGCCTCGGGCGCCGCGACGCGCCCGCGTCCGAGGCCGAGGCGTATTGGCTGCGCCCGGAGCTGCCCCCGCTCGTGGACGCGTGCTGGGCCGCCCTGGCCACCGGCACCGTAACGGCCGAGTCGCAGCGGGCGCTCAAGCGGCTGCAGGTCGTCGCGAAGAGCTTCGGCAACGACTACCTCAAGAAGCAGCTCGCGTGGCTCGACATGTCCAAGGCGCTCGGCACCTTCCCCCAGCCCGCGTCGGTGACCGCGCTGGAGTACTTTGGCACGAGCATCGAGGCGCTCACCCTGACGGACGCGTCGTCCCTCGAATCGTCGCGCTTCCGCGACACTCTGGCGGAGAGCTACCCGCGCGCGCGCGACGAGCTCGCGGCCTTCGACGCGCTGAAGATCCTGCAGCTGAAGCGCATCTGTCAGTGGGTGCGGTCCTACGCCGACCACGCGAACGCGGTCGGCGCGAAGCCACTCCAGCACGAGAGCGCTGGCTTCATCAATCGGCTCATGCGGGCCGCGCGCGAGCGGCGGAGCCCGCAGATGGGCTCGCACGCGCACCTCGCCGTCGCGTACCTGCTCTTCACGTACTGGCTGCTCGAGGGCGGCGGGAAGTTGATTCAGATGTTCGGCCTTACCATGAAGCTCCAGGAGAGCGTGGTCCAGGACGACGAGGAGCTCGCGAATTGCCTGTCGCACGCGATCCTGTGCGAGCACGACTTTCGCGATTACGACGAGGGCTCCGGCGCCGACGCGCGACGCGCGCTCGAGGATCTCGCGTTCCTCTGGGTGGCCAAGGCCCCGAAAGCCGTGCCGCACCTCGACGCGGCGGCGGCGGCCGGCAACGCGTTCGCGGCCAAGGTCGCCGAGCGGCTGCGCTCGGGCGACCCTTCGAAGAAGCTCGCGCGCAAGTACGACCTCACGACGTTCGGCGTCAAGTTCCTCGAGCTCCTGCCGCCGGGTCTCCAGGGCCTCGAACGGGCCATCTCGAAGTACCCGGTGCCGGAGCTCCGCGAGTCGGGCCGGTCGCGCGCGCCGGGCCGCGCGGAGGCGCCGGCGTCGCGATCCCGGAAGGAGATCGAAGCGGAGCGCGCGGAGGCGTCCGCGAGCTTCGACGTGACGGCCCAGGGCGCGGGCGGCGGTCACGCGGCGAAGAAGAAGAAGCCGAAGAAGACGAAGAAGAAGAAGCCGAAGGCGAAGGAGGCCGAGAGCCCCGCGCGCGAGGACATCGAGGAGACGTCCCGGCGCGATGCGGCGCCCGTCGCCGCGCGCGACGACGACGTCGGCGCGTCGAGCGACTCGGATTCGGATTCCGACGCGAGCCCTACGACGTCGCCGGCGCTGGAGTCGCCCGTGGCCCCCGCGGAGCCCTTCGGGGCCGCCGCGGACGGCGACGACTTCGACGACTGGGTCGACGTGTCCGCGCCGCGCCGCGGCAAGGGCGGCGCCAAGCGCGTCGAGGCCGCGCCGCCGGGCGCGCCGCCGCCGGGCGCGCCGTCGCCGCCGCCGTCGCCGTCCGCCGCCGAGGCGGACGAAGCGGCCGAGCGCGCGTACGCGGAGGAGTCGCGGCGCGCCGCCGAGGCGGAAATATCGCGCCGCGCCGCCGAGGCGGAGGAAGCGCGCCGCGCCGCCGACGCCGACGAGGCGGCCGAGCGCGCGTACGCGGAGGAGTCGCGGCGCGCCGCCGAGGCGGAGTCGCGGCGCGCCGCCGAGGCGGCGGCGAGGAGCCTCGAGCGCGCGGAGGCCGAGGAGGCCGCGCGGAAGGCGGCAGAGCGGCGGCGGCTCGAGGGCGAGTCCGAGGCGCTCGCGCGGCGCCTCGCGGCCGAGGAGCAGCGCGCGTCGCGGCCGTCGGCGCCGCCGGGCCGCGGCCCGGCGCCCCGGCGCGCGGCGGCGCCGGCGGCGCCGGCGCCGCGGCCCCGCGCCGCTCCGCGCCGGACGACGTCCGCCTTCGACGCGCCCGTGTCCAAGGCCGAGCTCCACCGGCGTCTCGAGGCCTTCGCCGACGCCGAGGGCCTCGACGACGGCTGCCGCGCGGCGCTCGAGCGCTACGCGGCGCGGGACGCCGACGGCTGCGTGCGCTTCCTGCGTGCGGCGCCCGGCGACGTCGGCAGGGTTCCGGTCGACGAACGGAGCGCCTTCGTCATGAGCGCCATCAAGGCCGAGTACCTGCTCGCGGCGTCCGCGAGCGAGCTCGGGGCCCTCGCGCCCGAGCTCCGGCGCGTCGCCGACGCGCTCGCGCTCACGTCCAACGTCGCCAGGGCGCTCAAGCCACTCAGCCGCGTCGACCAGCGCCGCGTCGCGGAGCGCCTCGCGGACCCGGGGGGGCTGCTGTTCGGCATGCTCTCCCGCAACGGCTGGATCCGCGCCGATCTCTCGAGAGGGAAGACGGGCAATCTCCTGCAGGAGAAGCTCTGGCGTCCGTCTGTCGACGCGGCGCTCGTCGCGGCCCTCGACGGCCGCCGCTTATCGAACCACTGCTACCGGGCGCTCCGAGATCTCGACCCCGAGCGCCAGGCCCTCTGCGCGCTGGCCCTCGAGTCCGCGGACTTGTCGACAATCAAGGACGTGAGCGGCTACATCGAGAAGGGCCTCGAGAAGGGCACGCTCCTGCGCAAGGGCCACGAGCTCGTGGCCGCGCGACCGCGCGAGGCGCCGCCGTCGCCGCCGCGCCGCGCCGCGCCGCCGCCGCCGCCCCCCGCCGCCTCGGCGCCGCCGGCCTCGGCCCGGGCCGCGCCGCGCCGCGAGCCGGCGCCGGCCGCGCCGCCGCCCGTCGAGGCCCGGCCCGAGCCCGCCGTCGTGCCGCCGCGCGAGCCCGCGCCGGCGTCGCCCTGGCCGCACATCGCCCGGCCCGAGCCCGCCGCCGCGCCGCCGCCCCGCGCCGCGCCGCGCCGGACGACGTCCGCCTTCGACGCGCCCGTGCCCGAGGCCGAGCTCCAGCGGCGCGTCAAGGCCTTCGCCGACGCCGAGGGCCTCGACGACGGCTGCCGCGCGGCGCTCGAGGGCTACGCGGCGCGGGACGCGGACTCCTGCGTGCGCTTTTTGCGGGCCGCGCCGGGCGAGATCGGCAGCAAACGGGCCGATGCGCGGAGCTCCTACGTGTCGCGCGGCGTCGAGAGCAAATTATTGCTCGCGGCGTCCGCGAGCGAGCTCGAGGCCCTCGTGCCCGAGCTGCGCGACGTCGCCGACGCGCTCGCGCTCACGTCCGACGTCGCCAGGGCGCTCGAGCCGCTCAACCCCGGCGACCAGCGCCGCGCCGCGGAGCGCCTCGCGGACCCGGGGGGCTTTCTGTTCGGCGTGCTCAACCGCAACGGCTGGATCCGCGCCGATCTCTCGAGAGGGAAGACGGGCGATCTCCTGCGGGACGATCTCGGGCGGCCGTCCGTCGACGCGGCCCTCGCCGCGGCCCTCGACGGCCGCCGCCTCTCGAAGGACTGCTATCGGAAATTCCGAGGCCTGGGGAAGGAGCGCCAGGTCCTCTGCGCGGCGGCGCTCGAGTCCACGGACTTCTCGAAGATCGAGGACCCGAACGGTTACATCGAGAGGGCCTTCAAAGAACGGGTTCTCCTGCGCGAGGGCCAGGAGCTCGTGGCCGCGCGACCGCGCGAGGCGCCGCCGTCGCCGCCGCGCGTCGCCGCCGCGCCGCCGCCCGCCTCGGCCCGGGCCGCGCCGCGCCGCGAGCCGGCGCCGTCGTCCTCTGCGACGCGGCCCGAGCCCGCCGCCGCGCCGCCGGCCCTCGCCGCGCCGCGCGAGCCCGCGCCGGCGTCGCCCTGGCCGCGCATCGCCCGGCCGTCTCCGCCGCCGTCGCCGCCGTCGCCGCCGCCGTCGCCGCCGCGCGGAGGCGGCGACGTCGAATCGCTCCTCGATGCGATCGTGCGGCCTCTTCTCTCCCCGGCGCCGCCGCCGGCCTCGGCCTGGCGCGAGCCCGCGGCGGCCGCGCCCTCGACGCGCGAGGAGCCGCCGCGGTCGCCTTCGCCGACGCCGCCCGACGACGTGCCGCCGCTTCTCGACCAGCCCGCGTCCGCGTGGGGCCCGCCGCCGAGCGTCGCGGCCTCCGGCATCGCGGCCTCGCCCTGGGACTGGCCCGCGGCGGGAGCGGCGGCGGCGGCGCCGCCGGCCTTCGACGGCGCCTACGACGACGACGACGACTTCGTCGTGCCCGAGGGTCTCGTCGACGTCGAGCGGCGGAGCAACTGTTCCCTCGACGCCATCGTCGCCGTGCTCCACCGCTGCGCGACCTTCCGGCGCGAATTTAGCAGCCCGCGGTCTCCGAGCGTCGTCATCGGCGTCACGCCCGGGGCCGCCCGCGACGACCACGTGCGCGTGCTCGACGCGCTCGAGGTGGCGCTGACCACCGTCGACGACCACCACGACGAGGCCCTGGACGCGGCCATCGACGGCCTGCGCGTCGCGCTCGGCGCCGTCGAGGGCGGCCGCGGCGACCTCTCGACGAGCGGCGCGCACCTCGACGTCGCCGAGGTCTTCGAGGCGCTCCTCGAGTCGCTCCTCGCGTGCCAGGGCACGCGCGCCGCGGACGCGGCCTACGCGTTCCGCGCGTCGGGCGTGCTCAGCGACGCGCCCTGCGCGGCCTGCGGGGCCAAGGCGACGACGACGCCCCGCGACTTCGAGGACCTCGCGCGCGCGGCGACGGCGTTCACGATCGCCGACGCCGCGCGGCGCGGCGCGAGCCTGGAATCCGCCTTCCGCGACGCGCACGCGGCCTGCTCCAAGTCCTGCGACCACTGCAAGGCGCCGGGCTCCGTCGACGTCGTCATCGACATCTGCCAGGTCCCGCGCGCGCTCGCGCTGTCCGTCGCGTGGTTCACGTCGACGCCCGAGCCCGCCGACGTCGAGGGCGTGCTCCGCCTCGCGCACGCGCCGCTCGACGGCGCCGGCATCTTCCGCGAGCCCAAACCCGGCGCGAAGCCGGCGCGCCGCCTCGGCCTCTTCGCCGTCGTCGTCTTCCAGGACGCGCACTACACGGCCCTCGTCCGCGACAAGCGCGCGGATGCGTGGACGTGGTACGACCGCCGCGACGTCACGCTCGTCGGCTCCTTCGAGAGCGTCGTGGCCAAGTGCCGCAACGACGGCGGCGCGCCGCTCTGCCCCTACCTCCTCTTCTACGACGCGCCCGCGTGACGCGCCTCGGCCCCCGGGTCGTCCGTTTTTTTAGAACATCGCTCGAGCTCCAGCTTCTCTATCGGGGGTCGCTCCGCGCACCCCTACGACGAGGAACGTCGTCGCGACTCCTCGGGGACGCCTGCGCAAACTGAGGCGTCATTTGTCGGCGAGGCGGCCGAGCGGAGGCGAGGGTTGAGCTCGAGGTCACAGGCCGCAGACCGAAGTGCTCGAGCTGAAGTCCGAGACCATGCCGGGGTCGGGGGGCGCCTTCGACGTCGAGGTGCAGTGGCTCGGGCACGACGAGGTTCCGCTAGACGACGGGCTTCTCGAGCGCTTGACATCGAGCGTGCACTCGGGTCGCACGGTCCAGTCCTTTGCGGACGCCCTCTTCGAGAAGCACGGCGCCAAGTTGAATCTTTCCGGCGACGAGAGCCTGAGCGACACCATCGTCGCGTACCGCGAGTCGTTCGACATCGACGACGACGAGGAGGCCGCGCCCGTCGAGCTCGACGACGTCGTCGCGGAGTCGTCGCTCCTGACTTTCCGACCGCGCGTCCCGGACGCTGACGCGGTCCTTGTCGTCGCGTACGCGCTCGCGGAGAAGGGCGCCGTGAAGATTCACCTCCTGCGCGAGATTCCCGTGGCCGAGATCGCCCCGGGCACCTGCGGCGAACTCGCGACGACGCTCGCGCCGGGCCGAGCGCACGATCCTCGCGACCTGGATTTTTTCGCCGCGTCGGAGTACAGCGCCCGCGCCGAGGATCTGAATTCCATCCACAGCCCCCTCAGTTTGGACTACGAGGCCGGTCTGGATCGCTACGTCCGCGTGGACGGCTCCGCGAGCGTCTCCGAGGTCGTCGAGGCGCGTCGCGGCCGGCGCGCGTGCCACGTGCTGCTCTTCGAGCGGGCAAGGGTGCGGCTACACGTAGTGGTTGTCCAGCCTGGCGCCAAAGACGTCGCACTGGAGCTGCCGCCTCAGCAGCCCGCCGAGGTCGTCGGCACCAAGGGCGTGACGTACGTGGCGCGGTCCGTGCTTCAATCGAAGGATTTCGACGACGCTGCTGATGCAGCGATCCCGGCGACGTCTCTGACCGACCTGCAAGGCGTGCTGCTGGATCTCGAGACCGACGGCTATCTGACGGCGTACTCCGAGCTCGAGACTCGCGAAGGCGGCCGCGGCCCGCGTTCTCCGCTGCGGCTGTCCGCTCCCGTCGTCCCGGATCCGCGCGATGATCTCTGCGGCGCCCAGTGCTTCATTCACGTCGAGATTGAGCGAGGCGAATCGTGGCTCGCGGTGCTCACGGAGAAACTCAAGGCATGGCGGGAACGGCCGTCGCGAGGCACGCTCAAGATCCAATTCTCTGACGCCCTCGGACCCTTACCCGACCCGAAGGCGATCACGCTGCGAAGCAGCACGATGAGCATGCCATTCAAAGGCATCGCGAAGTTCTCCCTCGCCCGCGCGATCGAGGACGCGGACGTCGTCCGCGACCTTCAGCTTCCGCAGCACGCGAGGCTCTGGACCGCGGTCGAGCGCGGACCGTCGCTGCACGACTTCTTATCTTCGGATGGCTTCAAGTCGCTGCACAAGGACGACCCGTCGCTCCAGGATGTGCTCATGTCCGACTCCATGCTCGACGTCCCGCCGTCGCGAGGCGACCGCGGGCCCGAGAGCGAGTATTGCCTCGAGGTGATCCTGTCCGGTCATGTGCTCCCGGCGACGGAGGTCCATGTCGTTCTTCGAGTTCAGACCGGCCAATACTTCGAACCTCCGAGCGGCATGGTGACGCGCGAGAAACAGCATCTCGACGGCTCCGTCTTCGACCTGCTCGAGAACTGGCTGAGGGTTTTTAATGGGCTCGACGAAAAGCAGCGGGACCCGACATTCCAAATTGTGAGCGGTCTCCTGAATCCGAGGTCCATGGTGACGCTTCTCCCGCATATGAAGTTTTCGGTCAAGGTCGACAACGGTGATGCGATAGACCTCAGCGACGACGTCGATCAGGACTTGAAGCTCACTGAGGCTGGAAGGCCGGCCGAGGTCATCGTTGAGCTCACGTACGACTCCGACCAAGGGGCGGGTGCGGAGAAATGCCTGCTCATGCTGTGCGTCGGCCCGAAAGGCTCGATCGCGCGCAAGTTCTACGACATCGACGACGCGCTTCTGGAGACGACCCAGGCGGAGCTCGCATGTCGCACTCTCGGGGTAGCTCGTGGGAACCTCCGTGTAGAAGACGTCTTGCAGCATTCAATCTTCCGCATGTCCGCGCACTACGCGGACGCGCGCGCGCCGATCGACCGTAAAAACGTCGCGTCGGGCTTGGAAATGCACAATGGCGCATCGGAATTACTCAAGGGCGCCAAGCTCACGCTCGCGAGCGACACTCTCCGCGAGGCGATGGAGGTCGTTCCCAGGAACTCACGCTTCATCGTGTGCCACGCGAGTCACGCCGCGCCGAGTCGGTCCCCGGAATTGTTCGCAACCGTGTCAGTTGTCAACGGCCGCGGCGACTCCATCCTGCAGCACACTGGAGTCCATCTCGTCGCTTCCACGCGAAAGCAAGGCTTTGGGAGTTTACTCATAGCTGCCGCGAAGTGGACTCTACAAAAAGGAGTCTACTATCGATCCAAGCGTACGCAAGATGAAATTCAACCGCACCTTCTGCAGCTTGTGCGTTGGGTCCAGGACCCGGCGAGCGAGACATCCGCGTCTTGCAACGG
>Ga0257110_1000921_pt1 | contig 13796 bp, 11 predicted proteins | sample LP_taG_7_FD_190184 | JGI IMG/M metagenome (GOLD analysis project Ga0257110, IMG submission 190184) | Marine microbial communities from Northeast Subartic Pacific Ocean, Canada - LP_J_2015_P26_10m | ecosystem: Environmental > Aquatic > Marine > Oceanic | place: Canada: Northeast Subartic Pacific...
TCCAAGGCCCATCATCTTGCTGAGGTAGCAGCGGTTCGCCAGGATGACAATTACGATGATGTCGCAGCCCCACGCTTGCGCAAGCTCTTGCGCTACGAGGCGCTAGTAGATGCGCTAGCATCACACGCCGACGCTGAGCGATCTCGCGACTATGAACAAAGCGTGTCGCATCTCGAAACTGCACAGATGGAGCTACAGGCCTTGCAGTCGACATCCCCAAAGTCGCTCCGAGCACCGCCCGCAGATCTAGTATCCACGGCACCTGCTGTAGCACATGTTGTCCTCGCTGCCGTCGCCGCTGCGGAACTGGCACGTGATGCAGCCGAAGCTGCTTGTGACAGTTTTGATTTCGACCAGGCTTTCCTTCTCCTGGACAAGGCAGATAGTTCTTTTGCCTGGGTTGCACAACAAGAGGGGGCTCTTCACGCCCTGGATAAACTGCCAGATCCAGACACGATTGAGGCGCAATCTGCGTTCGCAACCGTGGTATCGGCGGCGGAACAGGCGCCCCAGGTGCCTGTCATTCTTGAGGTTGGCCAACCATCATCTCCTCTTACTTATGTTGCCCAACTACGGGAGGTGGCAACACGTTCCAAGGCGCTAGCTATGGGCCAGGCACGATACTCAACAGCTGAACAGGCCCGCGCTCAGGGGGATTGCGAGGTGGCGCTTTCACTCCTCGCCGCGGCTTACGAACTTTTGCGTCTAGCAGGTCCCGACGCAGAAGAGCTTGCGGAGCGTGCTTCAAACCGAGCCGCCGGTGTTCGTGGCGATGCTGCTCTACTGTCAGCACGAAATGCATACAGCACTGGAGCTCTGGAGCTGGCTACTCGACTTCTTGTAGAGTCGCCTAATGGTGCTCTCGGGCTCTACACTGAGGCCCTGGAACCAGAAAATGTTGAGGAGACCTCCGCTGTGCTGGCACGTGTCGAGTCGGTGAGATCCAGTGTCCGTAAGCAGCAATTTGGCGACGCAACTGTTGTAGGATCTCCTGTATCGTGACTACGAGCCCGCTCTTAAGAGGCACGATTTCGATGTTGCGCTTGATGTGCTCGTGCGTGCTGTGAACCGTTACGAGGCTTACCAGCGCCCTGCTACACAACGCACTCAGCTGAAAGAAGGCCCTGTTGTTTGGGACGATGGGCTTCCATTCTCAAATGTTCCCTCTGATGTTTCGCCATGGGATCGAGTTGCACTTGCAGCTCGGAGAGAAGGAGATCGTCTGAAAACTGAGGCCGTTCATGCGCTCAACAAGCTGAAAGACTCACGTGCTGCCCAACTTGCACTTGAGAGTTCCAGAGCATGTTTCACTTGGGCCAAGGCTGAAGGGAAGTCTGGACTTGACCTCATCGCACGTGATATCGTGCTCTTCAACCTTCGATTTGAAGCTGAGCGTGAATTAGATGCCGCATTGACGGCTAGCAAGAGCCACGACACGACGACGGCACTATTATGCGTGGAGAACGCCCGCCATAAGTACATCGAGGCTGCGTGCCAAAAAGAGGCCCAAGATCTCAGCAAACTTTACGCATGCCTGGAAGCTGATGCAAATTTTGAAAAGGTGAAGGGGTTTCTGTCTTCTGGCCCAAACGCAGACGGAGCGTCGGTACTGAGCGCCCTTGCTGTCGCCAAGATCGCTTATCAAGAAGTTGCTGTCCTGAGGGCATCAGGACTTCGCGTCTGGATTGCCCGAGCCTCGGGTCATCTTGAGCAGATCACTCGATTGCATACCTTTGTAACGTACTGGCTTGAGTTTGATTATCTCTCGCGGCGAGTTGAGGCGATTGCATCGACCAACACATCTGAAGAGAACCTTGCAGCAGCGGGTCGGCGCGCGTCGCTCAAGCAGCTGCGATCTAAACGTGGCACAAAGATTCCTCCAGCGGCAGTGCAGCTCTCAAGAGTACTTGAGCAGGCCACAATCTCCCTCGATGATATCAAGCAGATTGCCCAGCGGCTCCCCTGGGGCCTTTGTATTGGCATTGATATAATCGATGTTTGTCTAACTGACTGTGAGACCCGCTATGCTCAATGCTTCCCAACATTCCCTTTGGAACGAAATTATGGTGGACATACAGCTGACTAGAATACACACATGGCCCTCAGGTTGATAGGCCGACCACATCAAAGATGTGATGGCCAGACCGTGATCAAGATGTGGTGCATCACCAGCGGCTGAACAAGGAAAGGACTGTGTGGAGTCTAGGCTCACGCCGTCGTACTCCGCTTGGGACAGTCGCAATCGACATGTCACCTCTGGGGTGTTTGAGTCTTTGAACATTCAAGGTAGCTTGAACACGACAGGGATGGTGGTCAGGTGTGATATGGGTCACCAAACATGCACACGAAACGTCCAAGTCGCGCCTCCCGCGACTTTGAGCCACGTAAAACGACAGCCAGGCCAGAGGGGAAGCTCAGTGTGCTACCTTACGGTAGCTCAGTCATAAGATAGTAACTGATTATAAAGGAGGGGAACAGGAAGGAGAGCCTAACTAGGGTAGGTACACTGTAGGTACAGTACTAGCATGATGCCAGTGGTAGTAGGGTAGTGGTAAAGTAGCGTACTGTACTACAGTATAGTCATGGATATATATATATAGAGAGAGAGACAGACATCAAGGTCAGTCTATAATCTTTGCACATAGTGCATAAGCAAAACTAACCCCTGACGGAATAAACTTCACTGGCACTGGGCTCGATGAACTTTGGGATATGAATAACCGCACTGGAACGAATAGTCAACATTTTGCAAGACAAGATGGGACCTGATTTTGAAAGTGAGCAACTAAGCTGGCGTACATCCACTGCACTGTGGACCTCAGGCTAGTAAGAGAAGTATACCTTGAAGGGACAATTCCCGCTACAGGCCCCCAAACTTGATTCATACCGTCCTCGGTATAGCAGAGCTTAACGAATCAATGGTTTAGATTCCTCGAGCTTTTAAAGGATATCTCAAATGCGCAAGAAAATCCACAATGTAGCGAATAACATCAACCAAATCGCTCTCCAAAAGTAAAACATCATCTAGAGCTTATAGCTATGGAGCCAGGTACAATTTTACCCTTTCCACGTTTATTGGTGTAGGCACCGCCATTAGGATGCTCATATTCGGGAAACACCCCGGCGTAGCTCGCTGTAAGTAAAATACGGGCACTACTGAAGAACACCCCAGCCGCATTCCAAACTCCTAGCGGGGCTAGGCAAGCTACCTTGGCCAATCACCCCGCTACATGTGGTACACAGTGCAGTTTATATGGGGATGGAGAGCCCGAAGGCCGAGGGGGGGGGCTAGCCGACTGCGAATGCCGTGTAGGTGGGCCCAAATGCGGTGCTTTGTAGTGGTCGGACTAACTTGGGCACGCGTGGGCAACCTGGTGCTGCAGTGTGGGTGCTGCAGCGTGTCCCTAGACGCCAGCACTGCGTTTTCTTGCATAGTTGCGGACACCGACGACCCTGAGATACTCGTCGAGGGATAGGACACCTTCGCCCTTCTCGGCTTTGAGCTTATCGCCGAAAAGTTTGGTCATCAACCTTTCGACGTGTACCCGGCCATATGTTTGATCATGGCCATAGCGGGCAAAAAGCGTGGACATCGTATCATCCTCAGTTATCTGGGCTTTGAAGTCTTTATCGATTTTGAGAGAAGGGAGATATGTCATGAATTGGACAATATTAAACAGCTCGAAGGGTTCCAAGCCTGTTTCGTCTGTTACATTGCGGTGATACATCATTTTGAACTCGTCCCAATTGATCTCTCCATCAAGATTCTCATCTACTTCCCATATCATGTACTCCAATTGTTTCTTTGTACACTGACGTCCAAGTGTGCGGAGTGCATGGTCTAGATCTTTTATCGTAATTACCAAAGGACCCTCTTCAAGTTGCTTTGTGTCGTTAATTTCTGTCTCTAATGCTGCTATTTCAAGGGATAGGGACCAGCCAGTTTGCTGGGAGTCATCAACGACATTATCATTTGCGGCAACGGTAAGTTCTTGATCGCATTTTCTTCTTTCCGCCAGTTTTTTTTTTTTTGCGGTCAACTTTGCCGGGAGCATCTCTCTGTGAGCTCGCCTGAAGTTACCCGCTAGGAACTCGAAGACGCGACGCACGTCCTACGTTCTAGAACCTACTGGCAATCAGAGGATGATACACACCTTCTCCTCCTGACCCTTGAGTGTGCCATCACTGGTTGGCGGGGATACCATTTGAGGCGAGGGCCGTTACGCCAAACCAGCGAATTGTTGATACTCGGATGTAATTCGGAACCACTGACATGTTCAATGATCGGATTTATTCACCAAAAACGCATGCCGCGGCGTTGCCGAGTGAAAAAAGTAAGCGTGTCTCACGGTCCGGACGTCGTCGCGGGGCAGCGGCTCCCGGGGCGGGTCCTGAGCGTCGATTGGACGCATTAAACCATGACGAGCGTGACCTCCGTCGCCCGCCGCATCCGATGGTACAATTTATCTGCGCCGGAACCACCCCCGAGCGGCGAAACCTTAACGGCCGCGGGCGCAGAGGCCCTAGGGCTGGAAAGGCAACGATGGGAGACGATTGGACGCAGTAAATTGCGATGGACCCGACGCAATGGTGGTATGGAATGGATCGAGACCATCCCTTGGGGTAGGGGCAGCGTCACACGCCCCACGGCCACCGTCGAGACGACGCGGTGGAGGAGCTCGACTCTATGAAATCGATAATTTCGGACTCTCTCGACGAGCCCGCCGCGTCGAAGCCGATGGGGTTGATGAGGAACGATCACAGCTGCTGCCATGGCTCAAACTCGGAGGACGAGGGGTCGCGAGGGGGCAGCGCGTCCCTCCCCACCCACTCTACCTCTCCGTTCCAGTCCCCGCGCGGTCGTATGAGCGTCGCGTCTTCGCACGTGCCTCAATTGTCCTTGCGGACCTCGCAGCCGCTGGGATCGTTGCACAAATCGGCATATTCGCGGAGCGGCGGGCTCTCAAAGACGGTCATCCCATCGCAGCGCGCCTCAAAGCGCATCAACTTAGCTAGCCCGAGAGCCATTCGTTTGATTGAACGTCGTTGATCATCGTTCAAGCACCAACGTAGCTTTCTGTCAAGGTTCTTGAAAACCCCAGGGTTTGTCGTTCCGACAGAGGTATCAGACAGAAGGCTGTTGTGGCGGGGTAATTGGCTAAGGTAGCTCGCCTAGCCGAGCAAGAATCTGGCAGTGCCGTTGGCTTGTATCTCTAGTAGTGCCCTTATTTTACCCCGGGCCGCCGTGAGACAGCGAGCCTCAGGCTCGTTGGATATGTACCCAGCTTAGTGACGTTTATAAAGGAAAGTCAAGCAAGTCTAGTTAAGTCACTCTAATAGGCGGGGAATATAAATCCACCTAAAAGTGGACGGGAACTGGAGTCAAATCATTGGGATATATCATCATCTGCCCAATGCCGCTCCGAGATTTAATTCCTGCAATCGGGCGAAGGCCTAACCCAGGTGTAAAATCATGAGCTGCCTGGCGCGGTATGATGCTATCCTGGACGGGACTTGACCGGGCAAAGTGGACTGAAATTTCCCACAACTCGCACTGATGCCTCTCGTGAAAAATGCCAGGTCGCAGGACCAGACGTGCAGGGGCGAGGTTACTCTACCGACGGTACGTGCAGCGAAGGCCTTTTGGCAAGATGTACGTGAGAGTGTGCATATCTTCGCGCAGTCGGCACTGGGCAGTGGTGCGTTAGACGCAGTGACCTTAGCAGCGAATTTGGATGCGGTCTGTTCCGTGTCCGTATTTGAGTTTGTTTGTCACCTGCGCGTGCACATGTCCTTTGAGCTTCCAGCTAGGCGTGGGCAAGATCATTGAGTGAACAATCAAGGTTGGGCCAATTTATATGCTGCTGCGAGAGCGATAAAAAATTAGCAAGGCACTTCGACGCGTGCAAGAAGCGGGTAAAGCGCGCGCTTGATCCGGCCAACTCTGTTTCAATTGAGTGGAATGAAAATGTAATAGCACGAACGGTATCCGGTAGACTACCGCAGGGATTGGCTTGGCCATCCTTCGCTGCCAGACCGTTGCTCGCCTGTGCCCATCTGACCTCCGCGGATCGGTCCTGACTGACTTGACTTACAGGTGGGAAAGGGCAAAAAATGGCGAATACCATCAACTTCTCGCAGCAAAAAAGTCATTCCACGATGCGAACATGGCCCTCTATCTCAAAGCCTACACATTTTCTGCGATATGCATTGAGGATGAGCCCAACAAAGACTTGGCGATAGTTGGCCAGGATAATTCGCCTGGACGTCGGGATAGCAGCCCAGTTGACAGTCCATATAAATCTGTTGCTAGAGACATTGATGCGACGGCGGCAAGATCCATTACTCAACATACCCGTGACGGAGTGATGCGGCTACCAAGTTTCCTCTTGCCGCCCGCAGCCATGTGTTGCTCAGGCTTGGTAGATACAGACTTCATCAGTGCAAAGTACAAATGCACCGGTCGACTCAGGAAGTACTCCAACTACAAGCAGCACTGGATCCACATTCCTCGTGCCCTCCTCCTTCTCGAAGAAGATCTCCGCCTTCTCTTCAATTGTGAATTTGACCCGTGTATTACTTTAGGCACTGCTTCAAATCAGAATGTAGGTTATGCCATGTTCCCGCCATACTGGGCGGATGAGGCTAACTGCACAGGGCAAGCTACCGACATGCGCAGATAGCCAAGCACCGTGGCAGCCGCTCGTGGCAGCTAGGCCCAGGGGGTTTGTGAGCGATAGAGGCGAGCGAGAGCTTCGGATCTTAACAAGCAAGGAGACATGAGGAAACAAGGAAGCATCCCCACGAGCATACCAAACGGGCGCCGCTTCGACTTAGGCTTCAACCCCTTACCTTGCACTTCAACAAGGGCCTCAACCACTGCGTATAAAGGAAGTTTACCCCCAGCCCGACTCTAGGACTAGGATATGGTAATAATTAGGGGATCTACATTACCCTGTTCCCTCACTATCGCGACGTCACACTATGGAGATGGCACTACACTTCCTCGTAACGTTGACATCAACGTTCCTTAGTACCCCAGTTTGAGGTATCTCTCTCTATGGCTGCGCCATCCAAGCGCGGCCCGTCGGCCTTGAAGCCCTGTCGGTATTTGGGTCCTTCCATGCTGGACACGAGTATTTGAGGATCTCTGAATTGTCTTCAAGTTTGATGGTTTCCTTGAGTACTTCTTTCATTCTAGATTGCAAGGTGTCATAAGCTGCTCTCCCAAAGAGAATTGCCTGGGTTCCTATGTATACGAAACTGTAACCTCTTCCACCATGTGTTCGTATGTCGCTTTCTCCATCATAGGATGAGACTAACTTCTTGGCTTCTTGCTGATACCTGTGATAATAATCTGCACATGTATTCTTAGCGAGGCTTCACAGGAGGCCGAGCGTCGGCCCACACCTAGAAAGTTAGGATAGTTTACTAGCTTCCTGGGGAGCCACATATGTCTGAGAATTTGTCTGTAATTCCTAAATGTGGCTCCCCACGATAAGATCCCGCATTAAGCAGCTCGGGATCAAACCGAGAAAATCGATGGCCAAGAGGGCTTGGGCAGTGGTGATGGGCACCTTTGGCGGGCTCTATCTCGGCGCCATGACCACCGATTTGGAAAATTCTTGTTGCATCTGAAAGCCCTCAACGCCGTCTTGGCCGCTGAACCACTCACTTGGAATCCCGGGGTGCAACGTAAACTCGGCATTCTATCGTGGGGAGCCACAAATGCAATTTGGTGTGACATCACACAATTCCGAACCATGGATTGTTCCTGGCATCTATTCTCCAAAACCCATTCAGTTCCAATGGAGCAGACCAGGCTAGTCCGGAAGCGGGGGGGAGCTGGCCGGAGTGTGTTGTTTCTTTGTTTGATCGCCACCATGGGCGTGTTGAGCATGGCAATCCTGCTATGCGATACAAGACGAGAAAGAACGTCACAGGGTAAGCATGGCCTTATGCGTAGAGGCTGGCCGCTAAGATTTGGTTCGGCATCGCTAAGAGAAATGCTATTCGGTTGGGCTTCAACTGAGGCGCACGATATGCACTTCTGCGTTGGGTATGCAGCGGTGGGGAAATACCGCAGCCTTGCCGCTGTTGATGTCGGCCCAACCTGGGAGTATGCAGAGCGGCACGGCTATACGCCATTGGTGCTTGAGGCTGAGGACATGGATAGCTTACAAAACCGATATTGCCCTGAGTTGGCGTCTGAACTGTCCATTGCGGAAACTACCATAGCACTGAAATACTGCACAGTTTGGTATGCTCTTGAGCATGAGAACTGTGATTATGTGGCGTGGGTTGATGCGGGTGCCACTATTCTTTATGAAAATCTACAGCTACATCAGATAGTCCAACGTGGCATCGATGCAATTTGGTTCGAGACTGGTCAAGTAGTGCCAACCACTGATACCTGCCACAATCACTTAGACGGCCTAGACTCGTCTCAATTCATCCTGGGCAACACTGCCAAGGATGGCTGGTTTCAGGCCTTCGTACATCTCAAGCTTGCCTTTTCATCGATGCCCACATACTTCCTTGAAAGATCGGACTGTAAGTGTGATACCACTCGAGATGAATGCACGACACGATGCCTCTACAAGCACCACCCTGACTGGCTCGACAAGGCCAGATGCATAAGATTAGGCTCTGTGAGTGTCAGAGACCACATGCAATTTGGTGACCTAAACCCTGATAAGCTTCCTTGGCGTCACACGGCAATCTGAACTATGTCTAGCTGAGACGCCAAGAGTGTCGAAACCAAAACGTGTTCTCTCCCTAGCACCCGCACGCCTGTTGGTGTTTATGGATAATCAAAGAACATATGGTCGTTGTGCACGCAATGGACTTCGCGGTGGGTCGGGCCCAGGCGGTGGCGGATAGAACGATAGTTTGCTCCCTGGGAAGCCCAAGGGCCGGGTGCTTCTACTTGAACTGGCGCGCCTCTAGGGCAGGCTGCAAACTGCAAGCTCGCAGGGGCAACTGCGAGAGTTACGTGGACTGTCCGAAAGGCAGAATGGCGGGGAAGGCTCGCTGCTGTCCTAGTTATTGGCTATTTCTTATGGGCTCTTCTTGAATATTGCACCTTGGTATCTCCCTATTCTTTCTTGTCTTGTTACTTTCCTGGTACGTCGGTGTGTGTGGCTGTGTCGGTGGTAGTTAGTCGGTGGGGTTACTTTTAACTTAAAGTACCCACCTTCTTATGGACCAGCTTAGCTAGTTCCCTTTATACCCGTGTCGGCTGGTACGGGCCGTTGGGGGATCTGTGTTGGAGTTCCTCTTCCTCTGGTAGAGAGTTTTCTCTAGTTAGAGGGACATGGGTGTATCCCTAGTTAGGCCCCTCCTCTAGCGAGATAGTGAACTACGGGACAGGGAGGCAGCCTACTAATGGGGCTGCCCTGCCGTCCGAGGGTGGACTATCGAGGCTACGCAGTGGCGGTACACCGGCGTCTCTGTTATCCTCCCGGTACCTCAGCTGCCGTAGTATACTACGGGGGGCGGGGCTACTGGACGAACGGGCAGAGGATCTGCCTCACTAGGTCCAGGAGGACTCTCCGTCTATTACAACACACCTACTCCACCTTCACTCGGAAGGCGACCCCCGGACGCGGGCGCCGGTCCTGTCCCCTATTTCCAGGTCGCCCTCACGGAACCCACCACGCCACACACATGGGCCACGGGCCTGGGCAGGGGCCCGTTCAAATGCCATGCTTGAACCGCAATGCACCTCCGTCGCACAGAGTGCCCCCCCCCCTCCCCGCGCGCACACACATACACCGGCTTTTGACTTTGTGGATAGTAGGATAAGGGGCCGGGGGTCACGGTGGTGGTTCTCACCAGGGGCCGAGGTGCGTGCGCGTCGTGCAGGGCCCGGCCTCTTCATTCCAGTGTGCTATTAACCACCCGGGCTCGGCGCCTGGCGTGGGTTTCTGTCCGGAACTTTCGCTGATTATCGGGCGAGCGGGGTTGGCGAACAGTCACATGGATGGAATTCCAGCAGTATGACTGTGATACTATGTGAGGTCTAGCCTCCGATCAACTAGGCGGGGCTATCAATGATTCCATGTTTACTCATCTGCCGTGACAGTGCCGCCAAACATGATTTCATACTGTGTTATGGTTCGGTTGAACTGTCCTAGAGCGACCAGGCGTTTGCCGTCGCTAGTAAATCGAACTTTGGCTATGCTTGATGCATGGCCAGGGACCTGCGTATTTCACAAGATAGTAGATATTTACTAACCACCAACACTGCATTCATACATTGACCATGGCCATCCCCGGTGCGTGAGTTGGATAATTATATACGGCAACTGTTCCATCAACGCACCCTTTGGCAAGATATCGCGAATTAGGTGAACGGTGGACAGACGTTACGTGTGGAGCAGAATCTTGATTCGTGGTATTACTTATCGCCTTCAGGAATCGCGGTGCGCGTTCTGCATCATCGACAGCACTTCCTTCAGCAGTATGTCCGCCGGCGCATTTCCAACAGCCTTGAACATTCCACCCAAGAGGCACGGTCATGGTCATCCATTTTGTATCGCGCACGACCGCCGGTGATGCGATGCGAGTGCCATCGAGGACAGAATAGAAATGAAGTTCGTTTGTTTGGGTTGCGACTTGAAAGTGGCTGGCATCCACACTCAGGTCGATGCACGCAAGAGGCGCGCCGGCTTTCGCGCAGACAGTCCTCAGGCTGCAGTCTCGAGCATCATGAATATAGACCTGACAAGTATGTTCGAGTTGGAGTTAAAGCGACTACCTAGATTCCACAGAACGCGGTCTCATCCGGCAAGGGACGATTGTATACCCGGCTATCCTCGGATGCGGCGAGCAAGAAAGTGCCATCATCACACCACTTGACATCGGCGAGTGCTGCCTTTGACTTGCGAACCTCTGTGAGCAGCTCAGGAGTGTCTTCCTATTTTTCGCGTGTATGTATAAGTCACATCTTTCAACGCTGCCAGAGACCTCAAGCTTCATATTGAGTATAATGAGGGTCCCGTCTCGTGCTTTATCTGCTGGGTCGCCGCCGAGACCAACTGCGAGACGGATCCCATCTGGTGCCCACGAGCAACAACGAGCAGCAGCACCACCAAGGACGTCTGGCGTTACACGCATCACACAACGACGAGAGGCGCATGACCAAACACGGACAGTACCGTCGTCTCCGCTCGTAGCATATATGTCACCATGCTTCGGATTTACATCAAGGCCATGAGCTTCGGTCGCTTGTTTCTTGCGACGTGCGTGCGCTTCAGTCAAAAGGACCACACGACCAGAGTTGATTGCGAGCTCGCACATCTCACCAGAGCGCACCAGAATGAGAATCTTGGTTCCATGAGCACCACCGAATGAGATGGCTGCGGCAGTTGGCGTTAAAAACGGAATGGAGGCCTCACTGAGTCTGAAGCTAAGCATTGGTTGAAGACGAGCATCCCATGTCTTTATTGCACCATCACGCCCTGCTGTTGCGTAAGCACCACGCTTATGTGCGGTTGTAACAGCATAGATTGGTCCATCATGGGCGTCGGGAACATGCTCTGCAACTTCAGTCCCACTCCAGAGGTACAATGAACCAGAAACGGATCCAGTAAGGGCAGCAGCATCAGAGTCTGCATCCGACAGGGGGCGGCGGGTCGAAACATCCCGTGAATTTCTAACATCCACACCGAGTTCGGTCTGCGAGGTTGGGGAGACATCTGTGGCAACAATGTGTGCCCTAGTTACACACAAAATTGGCACGTTGGGGCATCTTCGTCCATCAAATGTGCCGCGGCGACGCCTGATGCCGCCGGAAGCCGCAGGGCGAGCAAACTCGACACTATCATATGACCCAACAAAGAATGGATAGGCTTCTCGACCGACAAATGCAGCGCAGAAAACGCGCGATTGTGTGCCAGACCCTGCAGCAACTCGTGTTGCGTCTTCCCATCCACCAGAGCGAGTGGTATACAGTGCATAGGAATGGTCAGGGTCCGACCCAATCGCAGCGAGATGCCTGCCATCACGTGAGAAGGAGAGCACAAGTACACCTCCGCGAAGGTGACGTGGAAGTACTGAGATAGTATTCCCAGTCAGTGCGTCCCATACTCTGACGCGAGGTGTTTTGCCTTGGTCCCCGGATGCCGCAAAACGCCCATCGTGTGACACATTTAAGGCACTAATGTCAGCCAAGCCGCTTATGACTCCATCATCATCCATGCAGGGATCTCCACAGCTAGGATCACCACCTTGGGGATGATGGAAATGGAAGCATTGAGTGTGCGTACGAGAGTCATATACTACCCCCAAGGCGCCGCATGCATACACCACCCCACCTTGGGCGTTATAGCCAACGAGCCCACGAACGTCATCAGAGCGCTGACCGTGTGCGCACTCAAGTTTCAAACTGATCTGCGGGGCTCCTGGATCCTCTTGCTCGAGATTTGACGGTGGCACCAACGCTGAAATCCAGGCCGCCACTGTCGTTGGTTTATTCTTTTGCGAGTCACTTGCCGATTGCGAAGCTGCGACATGGAAATTCGTGGCCTTGGATGAGCGCTCGACTGCGGCAGCCATCGCTCGCCCCCCGTCAGCATCTATAGCGTCGTCGTAATCACGAGGACCCTTCTCAGTGCTAGAACCGAGGTCATCATCAAAATCAGCGAAGTCTGGCTCATAGCGCCACACGCAGATAACTCTATCGAGGCCACCCACGGTGATGAGGTGTGAGTCCTGGGCTGTCCAGACCAGCCGCCGAACAACTCCAACATGAGCAACTCCTATTTTAGACGCGGCTGCTTCAGCATTACTTGCAGGATATCTTAGCGTTCGCAGCACTCCGTGGCAATCACCCGTGGCTATGACTCGAGCCGAGTTGGAACGTGATACGCATGTGAGATTCAGCACGCTCTTGGCATCATTAATAGCGTCTGTGGTGGAAGTCTCGTATCCCCCGGCTTCGGGCCTTGCATGAATAGCATGGGCTCCAATTACAGGCCAGCCAAATGGAGATGTCCACGTCGCCCAATTCGCTTCTCGCAGAATTGCAGGATCGCGCACCACAACACCAACGTGGAGATCGCCATAGGACAAGGCACGTGCTTCATCAGATGCCTGTATGTGACGACCGTCACAGGTGAAATCGACAGTACACACAGCAGCCCCCTTTGATAGCGTTAGCGAAGCTTTACGCGAAAACTGACCATGGTCGTCACAGCCGTAGACATGCACATTGCCATCGGTACCACCTGCAACCATGGTTTGACCATCGGGCGAAAATTTGACATCTCGCAGCCATTCGCGCACATCGGTAAACTCATATACAAGCGCCCCCGTTTCGGCCCGAAGAAGCTGCAAGAGACCATCAGTTCGAACATTGGCTGAAACTGTGGAGGTTTCATCCTCATCTACCCCCCTCTTCTTTATCTTCCCATCTTCAAAATCTCTCCTGCGACGAGCCCAGCTTAGTGTCGCATTGCTCGATCTCGGGCCACCAAGGCATGCTGCGATTAGTCTTCCATCGGGTGAGTAGGCCAGGGCACGACACGCGCCTGCGAGAAGTGTGCCACCCAGCCTGGCAGTCCGAACGTCAAGGGCTTCTGCATCCCACAATGCAAGGGCACCTTCATCAGAGGCTGCAGCGAAGCGCTGTAGTGTCGGGTGTGAAGCCAAGCCCCACGACTCGCCGGCAGCAGCTCCGCCACCGGCGATTGGCGCTGACACTGGCACTCCATCTGACGCCCTGAACTCTCTGAGCTGCGTGGCGGCCTGAGAGCCTACCAGAACCCTAGATAAGTCTGCTGAGATGAACA
>Ga0257110_1000925_pt1 | contig 13761 bp, 14 predicted proteins | sample LP_taG_7_FD_190184 | JGI IMG/M metagenome (GOLD analysis project Ga0257110, IMG submission 190184) | Marine microbial communities from Northeast Subartic Pacific Ocean, Canada - LP_J_2015_P26_10m | ecosystem: Environmental > Aquatic > Marine > Oceanic | place: Canada: Northeast Subartic Pacific...
TCTTTAATTTTTTCTGTAAGAATATCTGTAAAATCATCATTGTTAATAGCAGTAAGAACCCTAAGCTTTGCAAATAATAGATATATACCTTTATCATCACATGCACGGATAACACCATTTATTTTACTTACTAATGGGGTTATATAGTATTGTATCATAGCATTTTTTTGCAGATCCTTATCTTCTGGTGTTGCGGGACCTGCTATTCTATCCTGGGGGTCCCATTTGTATCTTCCCGCATCTGCTTCTGTCTGCTCCTTATCACTGAGCTGCCCAGCAACGTATCGATCATAACCCATTGGAGCAATAATATTCCAATGATCACGTTCAGCCGGAAATCGGCAATGGGTGTCGTCATCATCATTAACTACGCCCAAAACATAGTCAATCACGCCGTCATTTGCAACATATTCAAAATCATCTCCTATTTTAATAAATTCATAATTTAATTTTTCTTGGTTACATAGATGATGAGCCCATGCATATTCTCTACTTAATATATCCAGTTCTTCGGGTTCATAAGAACTTGCCGCCCCTGAATGAACTAGAAACCAATGACCTGAACCAGGCAATACTGACAAAATATGTTCACATTCCATTACAGGCATGTTTTTTCCGTTGATCATCTTTACTGTACTTGGGCACTTCCTTCCGCATATATAACATATTGGGCTTCTAATCCTTTGAATTGCTTCTGTCAACCCTTTAGCCGGGAAGCTTTTGATCACATCATCGTCTCTATGTATAGTTAATTTACATTGCTGCACTGCACCCACCTTGTCAATTGCGTTTTTCCTCCACCCATCTAGGTCTGTATTAAATATCTTATCTAACCATACCTTATAACTTCCATCCATAACCTTTCCCCCCTCGTCTGGTGATCTAACAGCAGCAGGTACATCACACATAAACTCATCAATAAACTTATTACTCATAAAATATTTTTTTCGACGCTTAATTGCGGTGTCGTAGGTTTTCAGCTCGTTTATTTTATCTTGTAAATCTTGTTTAGTTTGCGAGATTGTGGTCTTTTTTAGTAGTTTTTTTTTACATTTTAGATCTTTTTTATCGGTTCTTTTTTTATTTTGTATCTCAGTAATTATACGTAGTATATAATCCCTAAGTAATAACGTACCAATATAATTTGCAAGTTTTGAATTATCCTTCGCGATTAGTTTAATATGTTGACTTTTTGATCTAAAAAGGGCTTTTTTAAGATTAGTGGTATTAATAATACCTTTTATAAATTCCTTAAATAATGTTATACTTGTAATATCTGTTAAGCACATTCCAGTAGATGTAAATAGGTTATTATTCTTATTAGAAAGGTCCAACAACATCTTACTTGTTTTTTCACCCACTTTATGTGGCTTATTAAACACTGAAGCCGCCTGACCCGATGACGATGACGATGACGATGACGATGACGATGACGATGACGATGACGATGACGATGACGATGACGATGACGATGGTGAATTTTGACTATTAAGTGCGTTTACTGCATTCCTGAAAGCATTTAAACCTTCCAATGCTGGAACTAATGATGATGAATCCGAATCCCCATCCGAATCCGAATCCGAATCCGAATCCGAACTCGAATCCGAACCCGGACTCGAACTCGAATCCGAACTCGAATCCGAACCCGGACTCGAACTCGAATCCATCTGCGGTGACGATACTGCTGCTGTTGTTGCTGCTGCTGGTGCTGGTGTTGCTGCTGCTGGTGCTGGTGCTGGTGTTGCTGCTGCTGGTGCTGGTGTTGCTGCTACTGATGCTCCTGTTACTGCTTGTGTTGTTGCTGCTGCTGTTGCTGCTGCTGTTGCTCGTGCTATTGCTGCTGTTGCTGCTGATACTCTTGCTGATACTCTTGCTGCTACCGTCGGTGCTTTCGGCGGCAGCGGGGGCGGTGGTGGCGGCGGCGGGCTAGAGGATTTTGATGTCATAGTTATACTATATACATATTATAAATTAATTTTATACAACCAATCACTAAAACTCATCAATATAATTTTACTAAATATAGCCGTAGAGATTTACGTGATGTCCCATGGATATGACACCCATTTATCACTCACTTCATAGCAACAACAACAATTCCCCCATTATATTTACATTATTGTTTAAATATTTAACATTATTGTTTAAATATTTAATTCAGTTTTTATTTTTAGATTTACGTCGTTTCCCTCTTGATTTTTTACGTCGTTTCCCTCTTGATTTTTTACGTATCTTTCTGCGCTTTTTCGTTGTTCTGTCACGACTTACTCTACCGGATATAGGACGATGAATTTTTGTATCTAATCCACCATCATTTGCACCAGTTAGTTCATCTATAACATTATGGATTTCCCCGTTTATTGCATAATCATGTCCACGGAGGGGAATTTCACCTGTTGGGAATAAATAATTTTGCAACTCTTCTATGCGAGCTCCCCTCCACTCTTCCATAATAGCCAAGTTATTTTCCTTGTCCTCTGGAATAGTAAGCGTTTTGTTAAGTTGTTTCATACGTTCAAAGTCACCCTTTATTGTCATTAACAATTGCCTCGGTTCTTCGGGTGTATGTGTAGGTTTATAATGACTTCTATGATCTCGTATCCTTTCTAGTAATTCTATGTCCGCTCGCGACAAGTTATTTAAATTTACTCTAAACTGATATGTCCTATCGCTGCCCCCCGAACGTTTTCTATTTTTTTTGGTTTGTCTTCGACCCATTATATATTACATGAATATTAAAATTCTACATTTCACTTTATTTTCGGTAAAATAAAATTGAAAATTTTTTACCTTTTATTTGTTTTTATAAAAAATGAATTTCACTCACATGCTCGCAACCACTCCCATATACGTTAAATTTGATCTTGATAAAAATGAAGGACTCATCCGGTTTTCGCCTCAACACACAATCGTTAAACCGCTATCTAAAACAAGTTCCAGTGGATCATGCGTTTTGATGGCCTATATCGAATACCCAATCTCCGAAAATGGAGAAAAATGGGAGTTCTGTTGGAAACAATATCATAAAAAAGAACAATTTCTTTACCTTGAACAATACGTTCCTTTCCCCACGTCTACACATATTTTTCAACCCAACAAATATAACCCCCGGGCTACTCTCGCCTCATGGTCCTACATCGCCTATCCCTCCAAAGGAACCACGCAAACCAGCGATATCAAACACTCCATAAACTACTGTTTTTCACAAAAATATTCCCTGACAATGGAAGTTAAAGGAGGCGAGTCCGTCGCTAATTGGTCCACAGACGATTAAACGAACCAGACTACATCTCAAAATTCGCAGAAAATATACCCTCCGGCTCTATTTGTTCCGTTGACACACTCGCCTCCTGCTCATTTACTCCTGAATAAGATGCGGTTCCCTGTGCTTCACCTCGCATCAACTCCGCAATTGGAGATAATATTACCGGAGCACTTTGTGATTCCACGATTAAATTCTCGGTTTGCTCTCTTATATAAACCGAAGTCGGAACCGAAGCCGGAACCGCAGGAGAAGGCGGCGAAGGAGAAGGCGGCGAAGGAGGTCCCCCCGTATTAAACACATCGTATTCTCTAAATCTTGTATTCACATTTAAACAGACACCCATTCCAAAATTCTCAAAAACCTGTACTAGTTCCTTGTAAACATTTTCTTTTATCTCATCCGTAACCGTATTATGCATCGTATGATATTCCATTGTATCCATCGCATAATAAACTGACTGCCTAATATAATCGCCATAATATAACATCTCCTCTTCTACTATTTTTGCCGATAATGGAATACCCATACTAAATTTTTTATTTGGACTTAATAATACCACCCTACATAGAGGACATTTGTTGTTATACTTCATATTCTTTAATAAACAACTCGTGCAAAAATAGTGATTACACCTTGTTACTGTTCGATCTATCGTCGCATACTGTAACTCCTGAAAACATATACTGCAAAATATCTTTGACACCGACAAATCCTTCTTGCCTTCCTTGCCCTTTTTTTCTTTGCATTTTGGAGAGTCCTTTAATACTATTCTTCTATTAATTTTTGGCAACATAGTATAATATATACTATAATTTTTAAATATTATAAATTTATTTGTATTCATTTATATCTATACCTATATTAATGACCTGCCGCACTAAATTACAACCCATCCAAAATCATCACCTAAATCATAAAAACGTCGATCCAGACCTGCTTAAAACCCTCCTGCATGAAACCGCCGTCGAATGCCCCTTCTCCACATTCCCCTATTTCTACGGAAATAACTCCAAACAAGCCCAGAAATTATACAAAACCGGTAACTGTATCGCCCTATCCCTCTATCTTCAAGATAAACTCAAAAAACACCACATTAAATCCACACTCATCCCCGCATCCATACCAAAAGCATACCAAATGCCGGGATTTCATCATATTAGTCACGTCGCCCTCGCTATCTTCCTTAACCACAATAAAGCCTACCTATGCGACCCCGCATTTTACTTTCGAGAACCCATGTTCTTAGACCTAAATCAAAAAAATAAACGTAACATTTCCGCTCAAGATATCTACAACGGCATTCCAGAAACTTTAGAATATCTCATTGAAGCACAAAATCCCACCACATTCAATCCATTCCAAAAAATTGACGCGCAAACCTACCGGGTCCATACCAACAAACAAGACGACCCTACCGACACATGGGACTACTACCTCGCTGAAATCGTTAACCCCGATGAATCCATTGGAAATACCTTCCTTAACACCAAAAAATACCCCTTTATTACATGTATCAACCCCCATTATGGACTTGAAACACATATTCGATTTAGTGACTCCCATAATCTCTCCATTAAACACAACGAAATCCTTCTTTATCAAGGCGACGCACGCAAAATACCCCCCGACGTTCATAAAATCATAAAACCCTGCCTCATTAAACACTTCGGTCGGTCCTATCGCAAAATCTTTAAACACGATTACACGCCTAGCAATCCTTTTGAACTTGTTGATGTTTAATTACTCATTCACTGCTGCAGCACCCCACTCCTCCGCTTCTCCCGCCTCATCATCCCCTTCCTTTTTAACAAGATTATTGACCAACTGCCTAAAACGTTCTTTCGCCCAGTCCCCTTGTCTCTCAATAATTCCTGGATACAGATCACTTTGTATGTTACTATATAATATACTAATTTCTTTTTTACTTGTATCATCATTCAACCGGCTATATTCCCTATTCCATATCCTATTTACGATGAGGTCCATATTTTGGTTTTGTCGATCCTCTACCCGCCTCCTACTTCCTTCTTCATCACTATCAATTTTCAAAAGTTCTTCATTAAATCCTCCATTGGCGGAAAATAACTCGGCGATTTTCCAGATTGCTCTCTGCTCATCATGCGACAAATCAACAAACAAAGGAAAACCCTGGTATTTTTCCTCTTTACGGTTTTTGAAATTATGTTGTGTCTTTATCTGACTATCGTAGAATTTAAGAATTGTAGAATCCACATTGTGATTCACATTTATGCTAATGATTAATTCTGCTTTATTATTGATTAATTCTGCTTTATTATTGATTAATTCTGCTTTATCGTCAATCTGTTGTTTATATTCCTTGATCTTTTCTTGGTACGCTGTCATCCAATCTTCTAAACTCCTTTTTAAATCGGTAAACCGACTAATACTTTTGAGTCGTTTATCCGCCAGATCCTGCAACTCCCATAAAGTCTCCCGCACATTCTTCTTGAAATAGCTCGAAAGGGGCACGCCAACCCATCCAGCCGCCGCTTCTCTTCTCTTATTAGTCTGTTCTAGATTCTCTCTTCTCTTCATATTTTGCTTTATCGCGAACACCAGGTTAATCAGTTCATTTACCCAAACATTCATACGTATAATTGGAAGCTTTTGCCTCGCATCAGCAATTTTGTTTTTTAGCTCCTCGGCACGATCCTTCACCCCATTCACATAAAGGTGGTTCGGGTCAAGCAGGCGCCCGTTTTCGTCAATCCAGCTGTCATCATCTTTTCTTGTAATTTGTTCTATCTTTTCCACGGAACTTGCGATAATCTTTTCGAGTTCAACCGCATTAAACATGTCCTCTATTTGGTTGAACCCAGATATTAGCTTACTGGCATCATCCATTTGAAACTTCGCAGCATCAATGTCCCTGTAAGGTCCCCCTCCCTCAAGTTTTCTTCTATCTCTCCTACTTTTTCTCTTTCTCCTACCCTTCGTTCTATTTTTCCTAAAACTTCTCCTACGATTCTTTGTTCTTCTTCTAACATTTCTCCTTTTTACAGAAGATTTACTCTTAGTTCTTATTCTACGACGCGTTAATTTCATATATATATATATATATCTCTATATAAGATTAAAAATTCTTATTTCCTAAGAAGTCCCTATGACGATTACCTCATTCGCTACTGTTACTGGATTACTCTTTTTCCTGCATGAATTTTGATGCGTCACCAACGCACGCCGATTCTTCGCCGTAAAACTGCCGCAAATATCACACTTAAACTCCAATTGCTCCATATTCGTAAACTTGCTGTTCAACAAACACGTCAACTTCGGCATCTCTATTTCCTCCACTTGCCTCATCATATCCTTCGAAAATTTCTTCACATTCTCCAATATCTGCTTCTTCTGCCCAATAAAACACAAATACTCCTTGTTTATCTCCGACATTAACTCCAAAGATACACTCGACTCCTGTTTCTCGTTTAATCGCTTCAACTGCGGCACCAAATGATCAATGATTTGAACCGCCAAATGTATCTTCGCCACGTCATAATTCACATTATGCACATAAATTATCACAAACCCCATATGAATATCTATATGATAGTCCCGCTTATTCTGTATTCCACTCCTCTGCGATAAAATCACACCATGCGACTTCTTATTCTCTATATCACGGATGAATTTCTTTATCTCCACATCAGGCACATTCGTATTATAATCCTTGTTTTCAAATAATATACCCTCCTTTCCCTCCCGACAAAGCAAATAATCCGCCGCATGACCCTCCCCCGTATTGTTCTTAATACTCCCATGCGGATACGCTTGGTTTAATATCATCTCCAACTTTACCTCACTCTCCTTACCCTTCAATGTCGAATTCTTCTGCTTCTCCATATAATCCTGAAACATCCCATGAATTCCCCCTATTTTATCCCCCTGCTGCGTTATTTTTGTTATCATCCCCTCATTTGTCTTCGTAATCAAACCATACATACTCTCAGTCAACTTCCCGTAAAATTGCTCATATTTTAAATCCAACTCTCGAGAGATTTTACCTATATCCCCCACCTCATGAATACTCTCCCCTATCTTCTTCGTCTCGAATTCAAATACTTTTCGCTGCGCCTCCAATTCCCGCATTAAACCCTGATTCTCACTTGGTATCTCCTTCCTCGTCCTCTCAAACAACTCGTTGTTCGCCTTCTTAATACCCCCCATTATCACCTCCGCCGACTTCGCACCCTTCTCCTCCAACACACCCCGCATCTCCGCCAAATAAATCTGCTTGTTTTTCTCCATTAACTCGTTCACAAACTTATAACTCTCCCGCAAATTTACAAACTCCTTCGCCATACCATCCTGCCACTGCTTGTTCTGCGACTCATAATCATCCATCTTACTCTGCAACCCGCCTACCAATCCACGAATATCATCGCCCGTTAATTTTGCACTCACTGCACCACCCAATCTCTCCAATATATCCACCATCAACTCATTCATCATATCGAAATCTATGTTGGGATGAGCATTATAATATTCTATCGCCTTTTTACTAGTTAACTGATAAACCATTCCTCCGTTAAGTTATCTATTTTAAATACTTTTAAACCCTTTGTAAATTACATTTATACATACAAATCTAATTTACATTAATCCCGACGTTCCTATTTACATAGGAAGACCGCCACCCATTAATACATGGGTTACAAGTCCAAATACAAGAGTATGAACCGCAAGTCCTAAATTGGTTGGGCATCCCGAACCATCAGCGAGTTTACCCAAAAGTCCTCCTAAAAGTGACTGTACAAGCTTGTAAGTCATAGGAGCCGAAACTAACGCGAATACAAGCATCGCAAGTAGGGTCGATTGAATCTCTAAAGTTAGCGCTAACATTATACTATTTCATTAGAAAATATATTTATAAATTATAATTATTGCTAAATTTATGATTATATTCTCTGTTTTGTATTTTGTATTCATAGAAAAAATTATCTTTAGCCTTTATATGCTACCCCATATACCAGCAGAAATAGAACGCTATATCTTTTCGTTCCTAAACCCCGTGTTCATACCCACTCCATACAAAAATTCCTTTATTTGGTGCCACAATTGTGGAGAACTACTTAAAAATAGCGAATGGATTGTTATGTCCAATTATCATGAACTTTACCTTGATTACACATGCAGAAATTGTGACCATATTAACCAAATTTCTCCTATGTATAACTGGAATAGCCTTATTTATAATAATTAAATTTTTATACTATATTTTATCAGGAATTAGCCCTTCTTATTGCTTAAAAGCACTTCGTCGCCCTCCTCGTCTCTTCCCACCCATCATTTTACCCCCACCCCAACCCTTTATGAAATACACATACACCAAATAAAATATTGCTAATACAACCGCTACTTGGATAAACATTTGAAATATTCGAGAAAAATTACAATAAAACGTATCGTCTTCTGCGTCACAAACATTCACTTGATAAAATCCAAACATGCGTGAAAGCATTGAAAGTCCAAGATAATCGCCTATACCTCCCTGACCTAAACCCCATCCACCACCACCTTTACCGCGACTAGAACCCATAACGCGTTTCCCTTCTATTATTGATGCCATCTCTATATATAATTATGATGCGATTTTATTTCTAAATATAGCCCAATGCATCAATTAAAAGACTTTTAGAACTATTTCGTCTTATAAAGAATTTACTGGTATTTATATTTATTTTGTCTTTCTCGTCATTTTTATAGTTTATATTTTCATATGCGCATTCTTGCGTTAATTCTTTACTTATGACATTCCCCATTATATTCTTATAGCAGAAATTATTATATATTGTTAATGTATATATAATGCCAAAAAATATTAAATCAATAAAAGAAATTATTGATAACTTGGTAGCACAATTACAAGACGAATACGATTTAAATGAAAAACAAAACATAATTAATCAGCTTATGGAGATACATAATGCAAGCGCAACTGGGAGAAGACTAATAAATAACAACAGAAAACTAAGTGGATATTTAGTACAAATACAAGGTCAGGAAAGAAGAGAGGATGCGCAAATAAAAGCAGCTAAATCCTATAGACAAGGCAGAAGTCTTGTAAATCGGCAAAAATATGCAAGGCGTAACCAACAAGAAGCAACCGAAAAACAACTTCGAGAACTACGACAACAGCAACAACAACAAGAAAGACAAGCAATTCAGCAACAAATGCAAAAACAACAAATGCAAAAACAACAAATGCAAAAACAACAAATGCAACAGCAACAATCACCCAAATCTCCGAAAAGGAAGCCTAAAAAAGTAAACCAAAATGATATACGAAAAAGAAACCAACAGACAATGCGAAAAGCGGCAAGACAAGATAAATGGAGTAAGCGAAGATATAAAAAAACATCTCCTGAAGGAAAATCTACACGTAAAACTTCTTCTTCTTTGGCAGAACGCAGACGAAGTAGTTTAAATGTGAATACAGATCTAAAACAATATCGTAGTGTACCTAACAAAGAGTATACATATGTAGGGGACTATCCTGATAATCTCCAAAATAAACCTTCGTCCAAAAAATCAAATAGTCAAGTTGCGCGCGCACCCTCACCAAGAGAGCTAGCTAGACTACTAGCCGAAGAAGAAAGGCAAAAAAAACTCCATAAACAAAAGGAAAAAGAAAGAAAACAAAGGGAACAAACCGCATCACCCGGAAAAAAACCTCCTGCGTTAAAAAAAGAAATAGAAGATACAGACAGGGACATTAAAGAGTTTGAAGACTTTTTAAGTAGTCTTAAACTTAATGATGACCCCAAAAAAGAAAAAGTAAAACCAAATGATATTAAAGAATTATTAGCAAAACTTAAACTAGAAAAAAAATCTCCCTCTCCTAATATGTCTTCACTGGTGAATCATCCAACAATTAAAAAAGTATCCGCAACAATTAAAACAGTTAAAAATAAAAATGCGTTTCGAAATCTTCTAAATCGATTTAGAAAACATGCAAGGCAGACCCTAAAACTTAAAAAGCCTAAAACATCTCCAGGCAAAATGAAGGCTCCGCCGCCTTCTCCAGACGACGAGTGGCTTAAACAGGGATTTAAAAATAAAAAACAATCCTCTCCTTCCTCTCTTAAGAGTAATGAAACATATGATGAATCACCCAATGTCTTTATAGCAGACCCCCCGCCGCCTCCACCTCATCCTTCTTCTTCTAATGAAAGTTTTTATAGCCCTTTAAGTTCCTCCTCACCTCCACCTCCTCTTGAAAGAGAATCCCAGCCATATTTTACAAGAAGATTAACACCTAGCCCTAAAGAAGGATCACCTATTGAAAAGTATAAACCACGACGAGGTGCAACACCACACATGAAAAGTGTTGGGGAATGGGGACTCGACCGTGTAATAGACGATATTGAAAAAGAAGAAAAGCTAAACGCCGATAGCTCACCGAAAAAATCGGCAAAACCACAATCTTCTCGAGCGTATAGACCAAGAAGCTCTAAATCAAATCGAGGATGGCAAAGAAGGCAAGGTAGGTTCTAATTACTTTAAACAAGCTTTAATCTCCTCCGCAGACAACTTACACTTTGATCCCAAATCCTGCAAAATATTCTCTATATCCTTTTCTTGATGGTCTGTACTTAACTGCGAAACCAAATAGGTATAATTTTGCTGGAGAACTGTATCCGTCCGCCAATTTGGGTACGTATTATCCCATAATGCCTGGAATTTCTTGCTTATTCCAAACCCCGTTTCATTCAAAAGCGTCTTTCCGTCATCTTCCTTCCAACCCTCCTGCGCATCATGCACCATCCATGTACTATTATTCACATCTGTACAATGAATTGGTCGCTTTAATAGTGGAATTGGTTTTAAATTCTCTACCACTATATTCCCAACATTACCTAACATCTTTCGCTCCTTTAATAAATCCTCTATACTTAATGTTAACTTATTCGCAAAATATTGAATCGTCATCGCATCTTGACACTTTTCATCCAAAAATAATTGAATATTAATGTTGTTGTTAATAACATTATTATTATTATTACCCACCTTTGGAATTAAATTACTTATTATACTCATTAATTCCTCATAACTTGGCTTACTATCTTCCGTAGCTATTTTCTTATTCTCTACAGGATATTCCTTCACTTTACACCTTTGCTCATGATTATATAAACTCTGTCTATGTCTATATCTTCTCCCACACTTACACACATATTCCTCCTCCTCCTCCCCCTCCTCCGCCAAAATCCCTCCGTTTTTATTCATATCTTCGATTTTGTTACTTAATATCCTGTGCTTGTTTGACATCAAATGTTTGTTATAGTTACCTTTATGCTCACATCTATAATTACATATTAAACATTCGTATTCTTCTTTTTTCTTTTTTTGGAATTTTTTTTTTGCCATATATTATAGCTTTATTTTTTTCTAAATTATTTTTTGAAAATGTGTTTTTTGACCTTTTTATTACGATAATAAATAAGCGAGGTTTGTTGCACTTTTTCCTAAATCGCTGCATTTATCGTGCGGGTAGTTTTTCTGATTTTGGAAAATTTCATTTTTTGTTACCATAATTAATAAGGCGATCGATGTGCGTTTTTTTTGTGATCGCTGCATTTATCGTGCGGGTAGTTTTTCTGATTTTGGAAAATTTCATTTTTTGTTACGATAAACAATAAGGCGATTGAATCACGTTTTTTTTGTGATCGCTGCATTTATCGTGCGGGTAGTTTTTTGGCATTTTCAAAAATTTTTTTTTTGTTACGATATTCAATAACAAAAAAAAAAAATTTACAAGTGGTCTGTGACGAGAGTCAGTGCGGGTAGTTTTGGCAGTATTTTGAAAACATCGTCACAAAATAATTTTGATTTGTGTCATGTTTATTTGCGTTCTCAATCACAAAAAAAAATGAAAAAAAACAGGTCGAAATTTTGTAAGTATTTTTGTAAGTATTTTGGCAGTATTTTTCCGAAGCTTTTTTTGCCAAAAAATGCCGTTTTTTTTGCTTTTTAGTGCCTTTTTTTCAGCACTGCATAAGCTCCCTACATAAATTTTCAGGGGTTGAAACAAGAAATTCCTACATGAACCTAGACAAAGTAGTTTTTTTTGCAAAAAAAAAAGTAGTTTTAAAAGTATTTTCTGAGATTTGAGAAAATTTTGATCCAAAAATCCGAATTTCTGAAAAAACTTTTGAAAAAAAGTTTTTTTTTTAATATATTTTATAGAGAACACCATGTATTTATTCTTTAGCATGATAATATGCCGCTGGCTGAATTAAGTGATAGTATTTTCAAAGCATAAGGATCTGTGGCAGATTGCGTATTTTCAATTAATCTTAAAGTTGTTTGCAAATGGTTATTCGTAAAATGGTCTTGGGATGTTGTATTCTGTGTTTTATTTGTTCTAATCCGGACTTGATTCAACATGGTTAAGTTAGAGGACTCTGGCTTGTTTAAATATAGGAGTGGAATAAAGGTATTTATAGGAATCTCTCTATGAAGCCCTGATAAAACTGCATAATAATATCTGTAACCAGGATATAGCTCCAGTAGGTTGTCGTCCCAGCCAACTTGTCCTGGTGGTAAAGAAACAAACTCGCGATTATAATCTATAATCCTTAGATCCGTATGGGTTGTCTTAAATATTAAATTGTGAATCAGCGTGAAATGCTTATCCGGTGTAAATCGCGGATGCTCCCCACCAATCATGTCATATTTTGGAACAGTAATACCTAGGATAGAACGTATCTCCGGATTTCTTTTTAACTCCTCATTTGTTGCTGGAGAAATTCGTATTTCTATATTTCCACAAATATCTTCAAAACTCTCTTGAGTAACCTCTTCCTTCACTGGACAACAGTGCTTTGTTGTTGCTTGAGTATAAAAGGTATTTATTCTTGAACCATATGCGGAGAGATTTCCAAATGATTTCTTATATTTATTAGAATCCCTGCGAACATTTGCAACACCTCCATGATAATTTTTATTCGCTGCATGTCTTAAACGTGCTATTCGTGAACTGCTTGAACTCATATATTATATTTATAAATTTAAAATATATAATATATTATTGCTATTATTTGTCTTCAAGAGTTTTTATTCTTTCCTCTAAATCATTTATTTTTTCCTGTTGACTTTTAATGGATTCAATTAAATACGGAATAATCGCATTGTAATTTATACCTAAAAATTCTCCATTCCTATTTACAACCTCTGGTATTATCGATTCTACCTCCTGAGCAATCAATCCAGCCATTACATTATTGCTAGGATCGCGCCTCCAATTATAATTTCTTCCTGTTAAATCACATGTTCTTTCAAGTGGATTTGTTAAATTCACTATATTTTCTTTTAAATTAAAGTCTGATTTTGCTATAAATGAGCTTGCTGTTGTTTCTCCGGTTACTTCCAGATTGGAATTCAATGAAACATCGCCATAAACATCCAACCTCTGGTTAAGAGAAGCATCCCTCCACACCCAAAGATTTGAATTCAATGAAACGTCTCCGGTTACT
>Ga0257110_1000926_pt1 | contig 13746 bp, 15 predicted proteins | sample LP_taG_7_FD_190184 | JGI IMG/M metagenome (GOLD analysis project Ga0257110, IMG submission 190184) | Marine microbial communities from Northeast Subartic Pacific Ocean, Canada - LP_J_2015_P26_10m | ecosystem: Environmental > Aquatic > Marine > Oceanic | place: Canada: Northeast Subartic Pacific...
ACAGGAATATCATTATCTTGCCGAGATCCTGTCATCAGATCGCCACCGGAGCAGGGATATTTGGCGCGGGGTCATAGCCAACCAGTTCAAAATCGTCGAAGCGGTAACCATAAATAGATTCTGGATGGCGCAACATGTTCAAAGACGGGCAGACCCCAGGGACGCGATCAAGCTGCGTCGCGACCTGCTCACCATGGTTACTGTAGAGATGAGCGTCGCCCAAAGTAATGACCACCTCTCCAGGCGCTAAGCCGCATTGCTGAGACAGCATATGGGTCAACAACGCCACCGATGCTATGTTGAAGGGCAGGCCTAAAAACGCATCGCTTGAACGAATATACAACTGGGCAGAGAGTGTTTTGTTGGCGACGTAAAATTGATAAAGCAGGTGACAGGGTGGCAACGCCATTTTACCCGCTCGGACATTATCCTGTGGACTGATGGTTTCATCAGGCAAGTATTCGACGTTCCAAGCGTGAAACAAGATGCGGCGGCTATCAGGCCGATTCAGCAGGCAATCCACCACGTAGTCGATTTGATTAATACTGCCGCCGTCCCGAGTGGGCCAGGCGTGCCACTGTGCGCCGTATAGAGGCCCGAGCTCCCCGTCTTCGGTTGCCCACTCATCCCAAATGCGCACGCCATTCTCGCGCAACCACTGCGTGTTGGTATCACCGCTGAGAAACCAAATCAGTTCATTCGCGACGCTTTTAAAGTGCACTTTCTTAGTGGTGAGTAACGGGAACCCCTGCGCGAGGTCAAAGCGGAGTTGCCGGCCGAAAACGGACCGAGTACCGGTGCCGGTGCGGTCGCCACGGTCAATCCCGTGATCGCGAATGTCGTTTAATAAGTCGAGATACGCCTGCATGCTTTCCTCATCGCTGGGTCGGTCGATAAGCCCAATAAAGTAACCAAATGCCTGCCATCAGCATGGGCACACACAACAATTGACCTCGTGTCATCCAGCCCATGGCATCAAACCCAATATGAGCGTCTGGCTCGCGGAAAAACTCTGCTAAAAATCGAAACAACCCATAGCCCATCAAAAAGACACCGGAGACGGCCCACTGGGGCCGCGGCTGTCGACTGAACCATAAGAGCAGAATGAATAAGAGACAACCCTCTAGTGCAAACTGGTAGAGCTGCGAGGGGTGACGCGCCAAAGCCAGGGGATCCCGAGGAAACACCATCGCCCAAGGGATGTCAGCACTTCTGCCCCACAGCTCCTGCCCGATAAAGTTGCCTAATCGACCTAAAGCGAGGCCGACGGGTGCGAGGGGGGCAACAAAATCCAGCAACTGCCCTGCCTGAATGTGGTGCTGTCTCGCAAACAGTGTCATCGCCACCAGCACACCCAGAAAGCCACCGTGAAATGCCATGCCGCCTTCCCAAACCCTAAACAACCATAGCGGATCGCCCATAAGACGATCGAGTCCGTAAAAAAGGGTATAGCCCAACCGGCCTCCAATCACGATGCCAACCGCCGCATAAAAAATAAGATCATCCACTTGATGACGCTGGAGTGGCGTATGGGGTTGCGCCGCTCGATGACGCGCTAGCCACCACGCAAAGGCGAGGCCACCGAGGTAGGTTAGGCCATACCAATGCACGGTGATCGGGCCCAGCGCGATGGCAACGGGATCAATATTAGGATAGGGCACCACTTAGTCGTCTCCGCGGCGTCTGAGAAAAATATCGAGTCCACGCTGACTCAGTGCCGAATCTAATGCGGTCATCACCTCTTGAGCCGATCTAAGAGGTAATAGTGTCGCCATCAAATCAGCCAGCTCCGTCGTACTGAAGGCACTGAGAACCCGCTTCACCAAGGACAAGCTTCCCGCATTCATCGACAGCTGGTCGAATCCCATCGCAACCAATAATGGCGCAGCGCGCGGGTCGCCTGCCAACTCACCGCAAATACTGACTGGCTTGTTCTCACCGTGAGCGGCTTTAATAATGTGAGCGAACGCCGCCAACACCGCAGGATGCAACGCTTGGTAAAGGGCGGCAACGCGTGTATTACCGCGGTCAACCGCCAATAAGTATTGCGTCAGGTCATTGGAACCCACTGATAAAAAATCGGCTTCTTGTGCCAACGGCCCTGCCAAATAGACCGCGGCAGGCACCTCGATCATCACGCCAATATCGGGCAAGGGTGCAGTAAACCCCTCGCTGAGCACTTCGGCGTGACATCTGCCAATCAGCGATCGTGCCGCACGAAGCTCATCGATGGCTGTCACCATGGGCAATAAAATGCGTAAATTATCGAGGCCCTCGTTGGCCTTTAACATGGCACGCACCTGTGTCAGAAAAATTTCCGGATGATCTAGGGTGACCCGGATACCGCGCCAACCCAAAAAGGGATTGGATTCTTCGATAGGAAAGTAAGGCAAGGCTTTATCGCCACCGATATCGAGTGTCCGCATGGTCACGGGTGCGGGATTAAACGCCTCTAACTGCTCACGATACAGCTGTCTTTGCTCCTCCTCACTCGGGAATCGATCCCGCAATAAAAAGCTGACTTCGGTTCGGTAAAGGCCCACACCTTCAGCTCCGAATTCCCGAGCCCTTTGCACATCGGCGGCGACACCCGTGTTAGCCCAGAGAGGAATAGTGTTGCCATCTGAGGTTTGCGCGGGCTGGGATGCCAGTGGCGCAAGTTCCTCAAATAACGCCTCGTCCTCTGCGAGCAGCGCCTCAAAGCGCGCCAGTAAATCATTATGGGGGTTCACATAGACTCGGCCGTTGTAGCCGTCGACCACGAGTCGCTGGTCGGGCAACCGCTTGAGGGGCAGATCCTCAACGCCTACCACAGCAGGAATCCCCATAGCTCTTGCCAAAATCGCGGTGTGGCTATTGGCACTGCCTCGCATCGATACAATACCGGCGAGCCGATCTCTGGGAATCTCTCCCAGCGTGGCGGCGGTTAATTCCTCTGCCACTAAAATCGTCGCCGCTGGATAATCCACCTCCTGGCGGCTGGCGTCCTGCAGATAACTCAGCACACGAGTCCCCAAGTCACGGACATCGACTGCCCGCTCACGGAGGTAAGAGTGATCTAAGCGTTCAAAATGTCGGATGTGGCGCAACATCACCTGACTCAATGCACCCTGCGCCCACTCACCAGCTTTAATCAGAGCGGCAACCTCACTCCCTAAAACCGAATCATCAAGAATGCTGAGATAGACCCCAAATAAGGCGTGATCCTCCGGTCCGAGCTCGCTTTTTAAATTTTCCGCCACTTGCTGTATGTCGCTGCGAACGCTGGCGAGCGCCTCACGAAACGCGCGTAATTCGGCGACCCGATCGTCTGCTTTACGTAACGGCACCGTCTGCAAATCGGCGACCGGCGAAATCCAAGCCGCTGTGCCAATACCAATACCCGCGCACGCGGCAACGCCCGAGAGCCTTACTGCGCTCTCGGTGGCGGCAGCAACCGACACCGTTTGTCCAATAGCGCCCGCTAGCTCCGCATGGGCAATCACCCCGGCAAGCTGGGCAGAGACGGTGATCAGAAAGGCCTCTTCATCCTCAGAAAATCGACGATGATCACCTTGTTGCACTACCAATACGCCCAAAAGGTCTCTCTGATGAATAATCGGGGCGCCCAAAAACGCGTTAAAAGGCTCTTCCCCTAAACCATCGACCAACTGAAACTGAGGATGCGCAATGGCATTATCAAGGTTCAGTGGCTCCTCGCGTGTCGCAACCCAGCCCACGAGCCCCTCATCGAAGCCCAAACCAAACTGTCCTACCTTGTCCGAGTTCAGCCCCTCGGTGGCCCGAAATATCAACTTCTGACTCGCTTTATCATGCAGATAAATCGTGCACACGTCCGTCCGCATCGCCGCTCTAACCTGAGCAACAATCAGATTAAGTGCATCTTCAAGCGAATCGGCATCGTTAACATCCTGAATCAGCCGGCGGAGCAATTCGAGCATCAGCGGCCCCCACGCCGTCTGCGCGCAGGCCTGCGCTGCGGGCTGAGACGACCCGCCAATTGTGTCAGCGCCTGTCGGTAAACGGCTTGCTTGAAGTCCACCACCGCCGAAATGGGATACCAATATGTCACCCAGCGCCAGTGATCAAATTCTGGGGTGTCATCAGCATCTAACCTGATATCGCTCTCTGCTGCCGCTAATCTCATCAAAAACCAAACCTGCTTTTGACCGATACAAACGGGATCCTCAGAGGGACGAATAAATCGCTTGGGCAGCCGGTAATGCAACCAACTCTGGGTTCGCCCCAATACTTTGACCATGTCTGGCTTGAGTCCGACCTCCTCCTCCAGCTCCCGGTACATTGCAACCTCTGGCGTTTCGCCTCGGTGAATCCCGCCTTGCGGAAATTGCCACGAATCTCTGCCATTAACCCGGCGCCCCCAGAGCACCTGATCATCTTCGTTACAAATGACAATGCCGACGTTTGGCCTGAAGCCGTCTTTATCGATCACCCTGTCGTTGTCTGCTTCTGTATTCAAGATCCGATACCGAGTCGTCGCACACGAGTTAAGCCCAACGGGATTGTGACGCAGGCTTCCAATCCGTATTCTTCCACACATCCTCTATCAACGGGACTCAACGAAGAGGTCTTATTTTTTTGGGAGCAACCGAATAACGCCATGGCCCTCGCTATCTTTGACCTCGATAATACGTTACTCGCTGGCGATTCTGATCACCGCTGGGGAGAGTTCCTAGTCGAAAAAGGCTTGGTCGACGCGGCAAACTTTGCCCGCACTAACGATCAATTTTATGAAGCGTATCAGGCAGGTAACCTCGACATGACGGCCTACCTTCAGTTTGTGCTCGCGCCCCTTACCGGCAAAACAAAGGCCTCTGTGCGCGCTTTACAGCGGCAATTTATGACTCAATGCGTCGAACCCATGCTGCTAGACAAGGCATTTGCGCTGATAGACCACCACCGCGTTGCGGGTGACCAGCTCTTGCTCATGACCGCCACACACAGCGTCGTCGCTGAGCCTGTCGCCGCACGCCTTGGCTTTCAGCACTGGCTGGGTAGTGCCGTCGGCCTGATTGACGGCTGTTACACGGGAAAGCCAGAGGGGCAACCCTGCTTCCAAAGCGGCAAGGTGGCGCACCTTGCCGCTTGGCGCAGCCGACATACCAATGCCAGCGGCAATGAAGACACCTGGTTTTATTCCGACTCTCACAACGATTTACCGCTTCTCAGTGAAGTCGGCCATCCCGTCGCGGTAGACCCCGACCCCCTGCTCGCTGCACATGCGGAACGCCACGGCTGGACGGTGCTCTCGCTACGCCCCTAAATGCAACAGCACTATTAAGTCTCTGCCGCTGCGGCAGACGCGTAGCCGCCGGCGTCCAGCAGCGCGCTAAGCTGCGATGGCTCCTCTGGCCGTAAGCGATAAAACCATCCTGCGCCATAGGGATCCTCATTAATCAACTCGGGGGTATCGGCTAATGCCTCATTCACGGCGAGCACCGTGCCCGCTATCGGCGCATAGATATCTGACGCTGCCTTAACGGACTCCACAATGCCAGTGAACCCTGCCGCCAAGACGACAGCACCCACCATAGGTAGCTCGACATACATGACATCCCCCAACGCCTGCTGAGCATACTCAGTAATACCAACCGTCACTGAACCATCCGCTTCCAGCCGGGCCCACTCATGAGTCGCTGCGTAATGCAGATTGTCTGGATCCTGAGGCATAACGACCCCCTCACTCAATAACTGTCAAAACACACCCACTAAATGGGGTGAAACGAACTGGTGATGTTAAACGGACGGCTCGCTGCGTCGCGAAACCGTGACCTGCGTAATCGCGCTCATGCCCGCAAGTCAGCTAATCGCTTGCCTCATAAACCATCGCTTAAGCAAGGGCTGACGCTCAACCATATTCAGGCCGATATTCCGCAGTATCACTGCGGCGGGATGAGGGCTACCAAAGCCGCGCTTAAAACCCTCCATCGCCGCCATCATGGCGAGATTTTCCGACTTACGCTGGCGTTGATAGCGTTTTAAGGAAACGGGGCTCGAAACCGTGAGGCCACCGGCGCAACCCGCCAGTAGTTCTTGCGCCAAAATGCGCACATCGGACAGCCCAAGGTTGATGCCTTGTCCGGCCAATGGATGAATGCTGTGTGCCGCATCAGCAACCAATACTAACGCGTCGTCCACGTAATCGATCGCATGGCTTTGTTTGAGCGGAAAACTCACGCGGGTTCCTACCGCCTCCGCATGAGGCGCTAATGGACCCAAGGCCTGATTTAAAGCCTCAATAAAAGCGGTATCCGACAGCGCCGCAACCCCTGCATGCTCCTGCACATCTAGCGACCAAACCAGCGCTACTTTAGAAGGATCGGGCAATGGCAGTAGCGCTAATGGACCAGTACTGAGGAAAGCTTGCCAGCACGTTGCTTGATGCGGCGACGATAGCGCAACTGTGCCAACAATCGCGCTCTGATGATAATCCCAATCCCGAGTGGGCTGCGCTGTCAGCTGACGCACCTTTGAGCGGGCACCGTCAGCCGCGACAACAAGTTGTGCAGAGAGGCGTTGATCTCCGGCACAATCGATAGACCAACCATCCGGTGTGCGAGACAGGGACTCCAGTGCACTTTGCCAGCGGAGCTCCACGCCGCTGCAAGCCTCTGCGCACTCTAGCAACGCCTGCACCGTTTGTCGGTTCTCAACAATGTGTCCGAGGCAAGGTGCGGCGACATCCTCTGCGTTAAAGGTGATTCGGCCCGTGCCGTCAGCATCCCAAACACACATGGCCTGGTAGGGGGCAGTGCGCTCGCTGGGAATCCTCTGCCACACGCCGAGTGACTCGAGAAAACGAATGGACGTGGGTGTCAATGCACTGACTCTAAGATCCCAGTCATTTAATGCAACGCCTACGTTGACTGGCTTGGGACGATCAGCGCCATCAATCACCACGACATGACAATCACTTTTGCTCAAAGCAATCGCTAAGGACAGCCCGGCAATGCCAGCGCCAACGATCAGCACATCCGCGCTGCGCTCAGTGTAGCGATCAGGCATAGCGCCGACCCGTTCCAACACTGGCAACTTGTTGCCGGATCGCTGGCAGTAAATCTAACAAGGCAAGTGATGCGTCTCGAGGGACATCCAGTAGCGGCCCTCTGCGATCGAAGAGGATGGCCAACGCATCGGTGCTGTCGACGACAAGGCGCTGCTCATCGGACACTTGATCGAGATAGGTTTTTAAACTCGCTAAACAGCCGATGGCTGCTGAGCGCTGCTGTGCGTCGGCGATTGCTTGTGCCAACAAGCCGGCTTCTCGCAGGGAGAGATTTAACCCTTGCCCCGCGACAGGGTGCAGCGTGTGCGCTGCATTGCCTACTAAGAGAAAGCCCGCGCGGAACTGCTCCGAGGCCGATAACCGCATCAATGGCCAGTGGCTGCGCCGCCCCACGGCCTGAACGCGCCCTAACCGCCAACCAAATGCCTCCTGAAAGTGGTTGCGGAAAGCCTCATCGTCCAGATCGCCAAACGTAGTTGCTGTGCTATTGGACACCGACCACACCACGTTATAGCGCTGATCGGTATGACTCAGCGTCTGCAACGGCAACACTGCTAACGGCCCATTTTCGGTAAAGCGCTCAAAAGCACGACCGCTTTGCTGTCCTGGGAAACTCGCATTAAATACCAGTGCGGTATTAGGGGTCGGTCGCTCCAAGACGCTGATACCCAACTGAGCAAACCAATCGGGCGCAACGCCGGCAGCCACTAAGACAAGGTCAGCGGTGATCACTTCACCCTCTTCTGTCTCAATGGCTGGTGTGCCTGCGTCGGTCCGAAGCCCACTGCACCGGACCGGGGATCGAATGGTAATGCCCAACTGCGTGGCACGAGCCAGCAACTGCTGACCGAGCTCATGGTTCTCCACGACATAGCCCAAGGCGGAGACATCAAGTTCGGCGGCCGTCATCACCGTGCTACCAAAATGGCCACGATGAGAGACATGAATATCGCGTATCGCTCCAGCGGCGGAACGCAGACCTGACCATATGCCCCACGATTCCAGCAGTGACACAGAATGTAAATTGAGTGCAGAGCCCCGCGTATCGAGTGGATTAGGTGACCCCGATCGAAAGGGACTGGCCTCCAACAACACAATGTCTGAATCAGGATTCTCACAGGCGATAGCAATGGCGAACGAGAGCCCCGCTAGCCCCCCACCCAGAATCAGCACCTGCGAATGAGAGGTCATGGCGTCCCTGACATCAGCGCTTCAATCTCGTCGGCATCCGTCGGAACGTCGCCGGTCATTACGTCGCATCCTGTCTCAGTCACCGCCACATCATCCTCTATTCGCACTCCGATGCCACGCCATCGCTTGGCAACGCGCGTGTTATCAGGCGCGACGTAAATACCAGGTTCGATGGTCATGACCATGCCCGCCTCTAACTGCCGCCAACGCCCACCTACGCGATAGTCGCCCACGTCGTGAACATCCAGACCCAGCCAATGGCCGGCTCGATGCATATAAAAGTCGCGATAAGCTTCTGATTTGATCAAATCACGCTCCTGACCTTTCAGTAAACCCAGCTTAATGAGTCCCCGGGTAATCACCCGTACGGTGGCATCGTGGGGCTGATTCCACGTGTTACCGGGTTTGACCTTGGCAATCGCGGCATGCTGCGCCGCCAACACGACGTCATACAGGGCGCGTTGCTCCGGGGAAAAACGACCGCTAACCGGAAAGGTGCGGGTAATGTCAGCCGCATAACCCTCGTATTCGCAGCCGGCGTCAATCAACACCAAATCACCGCCGCGCATGCGCGCGTTGTTTTCCGTGTAATGCAGTACGCAGGCATTAACGCCTGAACCCACAATGGAGTTGTAGGCAGGAAAACGTGCGCCATGCTCTGCAAAAGTATGCTGAATAGACGCTTCAAGGTGGTATTCGTATCGTCCCGCACGACACTCGCGCATGGCACGAATGTGCGCTTCAGCGCTGATCTCACCTGCTTTGCGCATCACGCGCAGTTCGGCAGCGGACTTGATCAAGCGCTGCTCATGCAGCAGAAAGGCCAAATCAGTAAAGTCGGCGGGGGGCGCCGCCCCGCTCCGCGCGAGGCGTCGGATCTGATTTACCCAACCCATCACCCGCTGATCAAAATGATCATCGTGGCCCATCGAGTAGTAGATCCGATTCGTTCCCTCAATGAGACCAGGAAGAATGTCATCGAGATCATCAATGGGGAAAGCATCATCGAGCCCCAGATACGCTATCGCGCCCTCCGGCCCCAGTCGATAACCATTCCAAAGCTCCATGTCGGGGTCGCGCTCTCGACAAAACAAGATCACCTGACCCTGCCGGCGACCCGGTAGGAGGACCAACACTGCCTCAGGCTCCTCGAATCCTGTTAAGTAAAAGAGATCGCTATTCTGCCGAAACGGATATTCGGTATCTCGGCTCCGAGTGACCTCCCGCGCACCAGGGATGATCGCAATACTGTTCTTGTCCATCATAGACATCAGTTTTTTACGGCGACGCGTAAACTCAGCTTTGGTGATCTTCAAGATCAGTCTCCTGTAGCGCTTGTGCTTCCATCACGGTGTTGATGGCGGCAAACCGTAAGTATTCGATGATGTCATCCAGTTGTCGCTCTGACGTTTCAGAATCAGACTCCTCAGTATCGACTTGCGCGATAGCGGCGATATCTTTCAGCGCCTCAGCCGTTAAGCCCGCAACAGGCTGACCCGCTGCTTCGCGAATCGTGATCCCTTGTGTGAAGCCCGATAAAAACCCCGTACTCCACTCAGAAACGGACAATAAGCGTTCTTCTAAGGCATCATCGTCTGGCGGCAACATCGGTTGAAAGGTGTAATCTGCATCCTCAATAGCCGACAAGGTCGCGAGACTCAAGCGGGAGATGAAGTCGACCAAATCCCCTGTTAACTCGACCGCCAATGCTTTTTCCAATGCCGCCACGGTCGACGAAAAATGTTGCTCCGTGCGCGGGCTAAATCCCGCCGCCAGCAAACCCACCATACCGCCATGAAGCGCAGACGGATTAATAGTCAGGCCCGCATTGAAAAGGCTGTCTGCCGCCTCCTCCCAATGAGGCATATCTTCGAATGCGCCCAGTGCGTCGAATAACAAAATAGTGCCATCCCTAATTGTCGGTAATTGAAACCTTATTCATCGATGATGACGCAACGCTACTGCCTAAAAGAGCCCGTCGTCATCTCAGTTGTGTTGCCGTGCATTGACCCGGTGAAACAACGCGCATTATAGTGCTTGCTTCTAACTAACATAGTGTACATGCCGTGGCTGAAAACCTCATACAGGCGCTGGAAACAAAAGTGACTGACCTCATTGAGCTGAGCCGCGAGTTAAACCGAGAAAATCGTGCCTTGAAGCTGCGCACTACAGAGCTGCAAAAAGAGCGCCGCGAGTTATTGGAACGGCAACGTCAAGCTAGCGAGCACGTTGAGACGTCTTTGGCCAGATTGCGGTCTTTGGATGGTACTGCATGAGCCGCTCTAACACCGTCAGCGTCGATATCCTCGACAAGGAGTATCAAGTCGCTTGCCCCGCTGACGAGGAGTCAGCGCTCACCACCGCCGCTCGTTACCTCGATCAGCACATGCGAGATATCCGCTCCACGGGAAAAGTCATTGGTTTAGAGCGCGTTGCCATTATGGCAGCACTGAATATCAGCCACGAGTTGCTTGCGCTTAAGGGTGGCGAACAATCCACGCAAAACAGTGAAGAACAGCAGCGGCTGTCAGCACTGAATAGCCAGCTGGACGAGGTGCTCTATCAGTTGCGGCAGCTCGAGATTAACTGAAGCCAAGAATCCGCTATACTCCGCATCGCCTGTTGTATGCGCCAGACGATTTGTCCTCGAGCCGATAATGCAGTACCCGGAGAGCACCTCCGTGGCGGTTGAGCAAGCCTGGTCTAAGCCGGGAAGCCTGAAGCCACGCGGTGGTCACCACCTTGAGCCGCAAGGGTTCAAGGGCCTATTCGTCAGCGGTACCGTGGGTCATTCTATTCGCAAGTGGGGCGTAGCCTCGCCATGTTGCGCAAGTGGCGCACCCCCGCCACGTTATAGGGTTGCACCCCTGCAAGCTCCACCATCCGCCACGGGCGCTTTCGATGGCTGACCTCAAGGCAGAGAAAACAGCGTTGCGGGGCGCTCTGCGGAGCACGCGGGATCAGCTGACAGACGAGCAACGACATCTTGCATGCCAAAGCGCCCACAAACATCTCAAAGACTGGTCCGTCTGGGAATCAGCAGGCGTCATTGCCAGCTATTTACCGCATCAGTCAGAATTCGACCCGTCCGGGCTGCTGGCACATAGGCGCTCTGGGTCTCAGGTGGCCTGCCCCCGAGTCGTGGGCACCACGCTGAACTTTCATTTGTGGCAAGACGGTGATGCAACCGAGATAACACTAGGCGGCGTTCGTCAACCAGTGGCCTCTGCCACGCCCGTCTCAATCGAAACCATTGATCTTTTTATCACGCCACTGCTGGGTTGCGGGCGCACCGGCATGAGACTGGGTTACGGAGGAGGGTTTTATGATCGACTCTTTGTCACGGCACGCGGGTTTCGGCTAGGGGTAGGCTTTGCGCAACAACACGTCAGCGACTGGCAAGCAGAAGCACACGATAAACCGTTGAACGGCTTCTTGAGTGACTCTGAGCTGGTGCTCTTTCACCCTGAGTACTAGCTTGGCGGCGCCAAAAATAGAGCTCAAACGACCCGCATTTATCGTCGTATCGCTGGGGCATTCATCATGTCGTTGGGCGGCCTAAATACTCGCGATAAGCCAGATTATCCGTCTCTTCCCAAAACCGATAACCCAATCGAGACAGTGCTTTTTTGAGTGCAGGACGCTTGCTGGTGGGCACTTGCATGCCCACCAGTATCCGACCAAATGCAGATCCATGGTTCCGGTAATGAAACAAGGAAATACTGAATTCATTCCCCAGCGCATCGAGGAACTGCAGCAAGCTCCCGGGACGCTCTGGAAACTCAACTCGAAACACCATTTCGTCGGCAATTTCAGGAGAAACTCTACCCCCGATCATATGGCGGAGGTGTAGCTTAGCGGTCTCGTTGTCCGTCATATCCAATACCCGATATCCCTTGCGCTCCAGTACTGACTGCAGTGCGGACACCCCCTCGTCATCCGGCGTCACACTCAGCCCCACAAAGACCCGCGCCTCTCCCGACATTTCGTACCGATAGTTAAATTCCGTGATATTGCGCTTACCAATCGCGCTGCAAAAAGTCCGGAAGGCGCCCGCGCGCTCAGGAATGGTGACGCTCAATATTGCCTCACGACGCTCACCAATTTCAGTGCGCTCAGAGATGTAGCGCAGCCGATCAAAATTAGTATTGGCGCCGCTGATAGTCGCTGCCATCATTTTTCCGGTAATGGCGTGGGCTTCAGCAAACTTTTTCATGCCTGCTACCGCCAATGCGCCTGCCGGCTCGGCAATGGCGCGTGTGTCTTCAAAAATATCTTTCACTGCGGCACAGATTTCGTCTGTGGAAACCGTCATCACCTCGTCAACACACTCACGGATCACCCTAAACGTTTCTTTGCCCACTTGAGCCACCGCACAACCGTCTGCAAATAAGCCCACTTCACGCAACGTGACCCGACGACCTTTGTTGAGTGCTGCTTGAGTACAGGCGGCATCTTCAGGCTCGACACCAATGATCCGCGTATTGGGCCATGTGTATCGAAGATAAGCGGCCATACCGGCCAACAAACCGCCTCCGCCACAACAAATAAAGACATAATCAAGCGGACCAGGTGCTTGTCTCACCAGCTCCATCGCCACCGTGCCCTGACCCGCTATCACATCGGGATCATCAAAAGGATGAATAAAAGTAAGGCCCTGCGTGACTACCAGCTCAGCTGCACGAACCGCCGCCTCATCAAACGTGTCGCCGAAGAGTACGACTCTTGCACCGCGAGCACGCACCGCATCAACCTTAATAGCGGGGGTGGTCACTGGCATAACAATCGTCGCTTTGATACTGAGCTTTTGTGCAGCCAGTGCCACGCCTTGGGCGTGATTACCGGCCGACGCTGCCACCACACCCGCTTGGCGCGCCGACTCATCGAGCCGACTCATTTTGTTGTAGGCGCCGCGGCATTTGAAAGAAAAGACGGGCTGCAGGTCTTCTCTTTTCAGCCAGACCTGATTATTCAATCGCGACGATAAGAGCGGCGCTACATCTAACGGCGTCTCGCGGGCCACGTCGTACACCCGGGCGTTTAGTATTTTCTTGATGTAAGAGTGTGGCATGACCCAGTAGCTTCGCAGAAAAGCTAAATACTATAAGGGTTTACCACCAACATGGCACGGGCCGTTCTTGGCAAAATGGCCGGTGCCATTGTGGATGAGACGATCTCAGTGTGCGTAGCGCACTTGCATGGCATCGAGTGTCATCGGCCGTATTTTAGACGCGTTACCCGCCGCACCAAATGACTCGTAACGGTCGACACAAATTGCTTTCATGGCTTCCTGACTGGCCGCCAGATATTTTCGGGGATCAAACTCCGCCGGATGTGCTGTTAAAAATCGTCGGATAGCGCCCGTTGAAGCCAGCCGAAGATCCGTATCAATATTGACTTTCCGGACCCCGTGCTTGATGCCTTCCACTACCTGCTCAACCGGCACACCATACGTCTCTGGAATCTCACCGCCGTTTTCATTGATGATTGCCAGCCAATCTTGCGGCACGGCGGAAGAACCATGCATG
>Ga0257110_1000928_pt1 | contig 13723 bp, 12 predicted proteins | sample LP_taG_7_FD_190184 | JGI IMG/M metagenome (GOLD analysis project Ga0257110, IMG submission 190184) | Marine microbial communities from Northeast Subartic Pacific Ocean, Canada - LP_J_2015_P26_10m | ecosystem: Environmental > Aquatic > Marine > Oceanic | place: Canada: Northeast Subartic Pacific...
AGTTCAGTGGGTGCTGCCGGACCAGTGCCGGTTCTTACCATGACCAATTTTCATGTCACACATGGAACATATAAAACCAGCAATACGAGCGCTATCGGCATTTGTAGGCGTGTTAAAAAAATGCATAAATGTTTTTGAGCGTATTGTCAAAGTGCAAACTTGCACTTTGCAAATTTGCATTCACCTAAGCTGGTTGTTCCCGACATCTCCCACACACACACGCCCCACATACACCCTGTGCCCAAGGTTTGCAATGCCACTGCAATTGTGCGCGTGCTGCAACACGATGAAAGACTGTCTTCGGTGCGGGGGGTGCACGAAAGTTTACTACTGCTCAACCGCATGCCAGAGAGGCAACTGGTCGCAACACAAGGCCATTTGTAAACGACACATCGCCATCAGCAAAGCCCTGGATGATATTTTTTCCGTTGTACGAGATGACATCGCGGGGGCCAAGGGCCGTTGCGATGATCTCAACGAGCAGACCATTCTTCTTGATCTTGAAATTGCAATCCGGGAGGGAAAGCCGATTTTTAAGGAAGATGGCGATGGGTTGGTCCAGCTCACGCCATGGCCCGAATTTGCGGAGTATTCCGACAAGGACCTTCAGACCATGTGGAATAAGTTGAGTGCAGACCAAGGCCTGGCGAAATCGCGATTTGCCTATTTAACGGCACTTTTGGTGAATCGGGAGCAGGCCCTTGCTGCTCACGACAAGTTGTCTGAACTGGAAGTCATCCAGCACGAGCAAATGACCACGTTTGATCAAGAAAGCCAATCTGTTTGCTACCGGGCAGCGGACAGGACGATTCACGAAGCGGGTGCAGCTGTTTTGAAGCTGGGGGATGCCATGCTGCGGAGGTATACAGAGCGGAAAGAGATGATTGATGCGTTATGGCCAGCCACGCCAAGGGGTTAAAGGTTTCGTTGGGCACGTTGGATTTATTTGAGAAATGCAATAAATTCTTGTATTGGTTTTGGCGCACACACGGGCAAACGGGCGTACCAATTAAATTCCTTTCCCCAGACTAAAACGCATGCCAGTATAAATTTATCGCGTTCTGCAACACTAACAGCACCAGTGCCATCGATCTGGATGTCTGCAATCCCGGACTTTGGTGACGTGCGCACCGCGACGATTTGCGCCGCCTTCATTGCAGCAAAAATGTGGCGGTACGCCAAAGTGCCGCCTGCGACCGGCCATGTTGCGTCAATAAGGACGGATGTTGCTTTTTCGATTGCAGAAAACGAGGCAGATTGCACTCCAATCATTTGACGCCACGCCCCTGCCACTACCCAGTACAAGTCGGGGCGAGATACTTGGAGGGCGGTGGTTATTGCCCGCGGCGCTGTAAATAAGTGTTTAATTCTGTTAAGGATGAAGGGGTACTTTACAAGGTTTGCAAAGTATGATATTGGAAGACTTTGAGAAAGCCATGCTGCAACAGGTGCAAGGTCAATGGGTCCGGTCATTTCCGGGGCACTCATGGAAAGCCCGGAAATTGTCCATACAGCTTGAAACTCGATAATTTTGAACACTTGATTTGAGTAGCTATATCGGAACTCGGCTGGCCGGTCCATAATGGCGGCGATTGTTCCATACACCATATAGTGTGGCTGCACAGACCATGCAACCGCTATGGCAAGGCTGTCATGGCGATCTGGGCGCCACTCCCTTACAGAAACCCTGGCGGGGGGGCGCGATTTTTGTGCAGTCGCTGGAGGACTGTTTCGGCTTCGTCTTGGCTTGAGATGATAATCGCGTTTACTGGGGCGTGCTGTAGCATGTTTTCCCACAGCTCGGTGTTGATGTGTGGGTCGCCCCGCAGTAACACTACCTGCGTTGTTTCCGGTGACGGCGTCCATTCTTCAGCCTTGAGCTTGTTTACAAGCAAGGCCCCGGGGTGGACGGAATTGTCTTCAAAAAACAGCCCAAAGTATGCTTCGGCTTGCACTGCGCCACCACACGTAACAGTTCCTGGCGGCTGACACCTCGAATGGTGCAGCTGGAGCGCAGTGGCAACTGCAATTTTGTCTGGGTCGCCTTCTCGAGCCCCGTACGCCAATATTTCTGGCTCGGGCTTGGGGTAGACCTCTAGTTCAAGCAGACTAACAAGTTCGTCCATAAAGGCGGCCTTGCCCGAGTCAGGTGGTCCAACAATTTGGTACTGTGTAGGTAGCATTGTTAGCAGATATACGGCGACCGAAAATGACCCTCGAGTATCCCGACCCGCTGTTTGTTCTATGGGCGGCGTGCTGTACCGACGGAAAAGACTCTTTGCGGCGGTATGCGGAATCGCTGCCTGCCACGCGGCCAAATTTTTTTAGGGAAATTATATCCATTTACACAGGCGATGATGTCGGCTCGACAGAAAGCCAGATAAAGATCGCCGATATGAGGTTGGGGCTTATTCGGGACCGATTCAACGTTTGCGTTGGTATGCGTTCAATTGGCAAACCCGGGGCGAGGGGCAGGGCCATGCGTGCAATTAACTACATTGCTGCCTCCAATACGTTTGCCGCATACGGCGACCAATATGTAGCAAACGTCCTGTTACTTGAGCTCGAAGCATGGCGGGTGGTGGCGAATAACCCAGATCTCCCACCGTACAAGGAATGTGCCGATCAGTTTTTAGGCGCGGTGAATGACATTGTGCGGCCAATTCTCGACCGGCCAATCCGCACCGTGATTGAAGAGAGCGCAATCGAGCAGCCAGCGCCATCAAAGCCGTCCGTTGCGGCCTGTATTGCATCTATCCAGGAACTGTGCAGTGGCCTTCCGCGGGTATACGTGAACACCAATCTCGCCAGCATTCCCGATGGCGCAGACCCTGGCATTGCATGGCTAACGGAGGGACATTTTAGGGGCATTTTTATTGTCCAGCCGCCGCACATCTACCCGCAGTTTGACCTTTCGCCGGTTGCAATTATCGCAAACTGGGCAAACATCGCACAACAGGCGGGCTTAAAAGGAGACATAATCGAGTTTATTGTAAACGATGTTTCATCTGGCACTACCGAGCGCATGTAGCCACTCGCCGCGAAGCGCGGGGATATCAGTTGTTTTTCGGTGCGGCGCTGCCCAAACATGTGTCCCGATAACAAATACATCACCCGACCCAATAAGCAGTCGCATATGCAGGTTTGCGTCGGGGTACAATTTTGCAAGCGCAAACGCGCACATGTATTTGGGGTATGCAGCTGCTATTTTTGACATCAGGACATGCTTTCCGTGGCGGAACTTGGGTGTGGTATACACAATGCGATCGCACACCGTTAGCGGCAGCCGGGCGCACTGTTCAAAGAAAAAGATTCGCTCGAAACGGGTAAGGCTGCGAAGCGGCACGCCGCATTTTCCGGCAGATTGCACTTTGTCAACTAGAGAACATTCTTCTGTCAGCACCCACTCCGCCCCGCCCGGGCCGGACGATTGAAGCACCACTTTGTCAGAAAGCATCTCACAAAGCTCGAGCGCAGTCCTTGGGGTGCCATAATTTGCGGCGATCGTTTCGATTTCCCGGGTCTGAAGCGGCCCGCGCGTTCGCAGCTGCTTTAACAAAAGGCTGACAATGCCAGGCGCAGCAGAGGTTCGGGTAATCGAGCTGGTTGTCCCGCTCGCTCTTCCCGCGACTGACATTACCGCCAATATAATTCTTAGCCTGCTTGGCCTGTGCGATGGCTCGAGCAATTCTTTTTTGTGGTGGGTTTGGCAGCATCGGGCAAAGATTGAGCAACTTTTAGAAACGGACACCGACCGGGTACACGAGTTTGCGCATCAGCTGGTCGACATGGCGGTCATAATTGGACCACGGCTCGAAACGGACATTGCAACACTACGAAATAACAGCGCTGCATATGGCCCATAATTGTATATTTATGTTTTCATCAAATAAAAAGCACGCCTGGAGGGGATTTTTAACCGGCCTACTCTTTAAGAATGTTTGCGGCCGGCATATTCATAAACATGACCATCACCTCACAGTCACCGGGCTGCACCGACGTGCTTGTGTACCCAATCACCTCCCGCCAGTCCATCCGTTTCGCCTGGCTGGTCGCGTCTGCGTAAAGATCTGGTTCCCAATCTTTTTGGTTGATAATTTGAAGGGAGCCACCAACATCGTTGATTTTTTTTTTTGTAATATCTCCAGCAGGGTAACTTGCGTTTACTGCTCGAATTGTCACAAATGAGCCTGGTGGAAACGTCTCAGCTGCACGCGGGTCGAGGCGGACAATATCAGTCCCGGACAGAATGATGGCGGCGTCTGCATAACGGTAGTCTTTATCGTTTAACGCCGAGAATGTCGTGACCGCTTCACTGAGAATAATCGGAATTAAAAATCTATTGGTAGGTTCGCTGTCATCGTATTCTGGTTTCTTTTGGACTTCAAACACCTGCGTGCAGCTTTCGCCAACTCGTCGAAGTTTAGTGTTTTTTGCTAAATCCACCGAGCGCGCAAACAGCAATTCACCACGATTAAGGACCGTGGCGCTGTTAGCTTTTTTTATTCGGATGCGAATGTTTGCAACGGTCGGTGTGATCGATGGCATCGAGCTCTCGCCGGTGTACGTGGCATTGTAGCCCTCCATGACCAAATTAATTATCGCGTACCAATTGTGTGATGTAGTTTTGCTACGTATATAAGAAATTGCAAAGTATCACGCATAAACAATTCCCAATGTCACCTTGCGTGGTCAATGACACCAATTTTGCCACGCTTGTTGCGGCGTGTATCTCCAGTTCCTGCAGCAATGCACCATGTGCCAACATTGCGGCCTGGGACACCTCGTCTTTAACGGTGCTTGCATTTCCAATCGCCGCGGCCAACGTGCTTGGCGACATTGGCGGCTGGGATGTTTCAAATGTTCGGGACATGTCAAATTTTGTGAATGGATCAGATGCCTTCACTGGCAACGGTGTTGCAGCGTGGGATACTTCTTCGGTTACATCCATGGAAAATGCCTTTCAGGGCACAGGCATTGGCAGCATAAATCTTGGGGCCTGGGATGTCTCAGCTGTCCGCGCCTTTGACTCAATGTTCTACAGCGCAGAAAACTACACCGGCACTGGGATTAGCGCCTGGGCGGTCAACTCCACACCAAGTGTTCGATTTATGTTTGGCAACGCGCCTCTAGTGCCCCCCCCGGCCTGGCTGTCCTGCGACCGCCGACTGAATGCCGGGCTTGCCCCGTGCAGCACGCAGACTACACAGACAACCACAACACTTGGCATTCGCGACACAATTGAAACCCCGGCTGCGGCCGATTCAAGTACCTGGAGACCATTATTTGTATTTATAGCAACTGTAGTCTGCAGTACTTTTCTTATACTACTTGCTGGGGCTGCCGCGGTTCACCCCAAACCCAAAAGCCAAAACGAGAAAGAGCCCGGCGGCGGCCAAAGCAATGTAACCCCAGGGCAGGCTGCGCGCTCGGCCACCATGCTGTAGTGCCGGCGCCACTTCGTTGTCGCCGCCGCTGCGCCGATCCTGCTTTGAGCCAATTTTTTGAACGTTAAGCTCAGCGCCATCCGCCGTAAGCCGCAGATCGCAGTTGACATCAAATGCCGCGGTAATTCCGCTCATCGCCTCGTTGAGGGCGCGAAATTCATACGGCATGCTGACTGTTAGAGAGCTGCGGCCCTGCGCGCTGACCTCGGCGCCCTCTGCCGACCAGTGCTGCTGCACATGCGCTACCACGTCGTCCATTGTATATAACTCCCGGGCAACGTTTCTGGTAAAAACAATTTGTCGGCTGCACTGTGTAAACGAGTGACCAATGATCCGTATTATCACTTTCCTCTTGGCTGTTGGCTCGGTGGTGGCGGTGCCCTCCGACACCTGTGCCTGTGGCCATAAAGGGTGTGCTCACATCAAAAAAAACGCAAAGTGCAACTCGTACGTCCATCAGAAAATTCTAAACGCCGGTCTCGAGTTTCATCCCGACGATTGCCATAACAACACAACCAGTATTTCTTTGGGGAAGCAGGGTGCATCCATTGCCCATTGCGAACTTCAAGAATGCGCCCCGGTTACGGTCACCGCGCTGCAATCGGCATTTGCTTTTATGGCATGGTTGCCTTTAATTACATGGGCCGGGGAACCGCCTTTGAAAAAACAGCAGTAACGGCCCCGGACACGTGCGCGCCGGCAAAGGTTATTGCAAGCGCAGTGTCGCCGGCCGGAGAGCGCGACCCAGGTTCGACCGGCCCGTACATTATATCAGAATACATGTGCCACCACGCCGATCTGGTTCTTAACGACGACGGCGCACTTGCCGATCCTATGTGGAATTGCGCGCACAGCTCGTTTACAGACCCAACAATTAACATTACCGCATGCCACCTGCCGGTGACTGCCGCCTCGATCCCAACCCAAGAAACATCCGCGCTGGTTGGGGTGCCCACAACGCCTTTTACAACGGCGCCGTGTGACACCCAGATTTGTGTCCCACCGCCATGCTCGATTCTGGATATCAATTACCAAACATACTCCATTTACCGCAACACTGCTGCTGATGCCGGCAGCTCGGTCCAGTCGATGTTTGGCCGTCCAGTCTGTGGGTCGGCGTTTGGCCGGGGTGTGACCGGCCGGCTCCGGGGTGACCCATCGGTAAAGGCCACCCCCGCCGATGATTCTGCGTACTACTACGCTGCAGAATCTCCGCCGAGAAACGGATACGCTCACATCGATGGAACAGATGACCCCGCGCTTCTACAGTGGCGGATTTCGGCATCTCAGTGCATGCTTGGCCCAAATGTCAATTACACAAACCTAGACGAAGTCAATGCCGACCCAACGGCGCTCGCCGTGACTTTGGTTACGGCCGTTTCCCCGGAGGCCGCGAAAGAGCCGTGCGGCGCGCCACCAGGGGACGACGACGCCGTAGTCATGAACATCTGGTCGCACGATTCCAAGTGGGGGCCCCAGCAAGCGTACAATGACGCCATGCTGTCCGACCCAACGGTCCTAAGTATTGAAGCAGCAATTACTCAACGAACCGACAGCCGGGATACTTATCTCAAAACCGTTCATGCTTGTTTTGGTGATCCCGGAGCAAGAGATGACGATCTCAACAACACGCTCTTCACAAAATATTTGCAAGCTATAGAACCGCCAATTGTCCCCATTAATTACAGTGGCTGGTTTTCGGCGTATATCGAAGATCTTGTTGACAAAAGAATCCACCTGGCTGCTACAAACGATACAAACGCCTCCACTTACACCATTGTTGATGCAGTCATCAACCCCGCCGAGTACAACGGCGCAACAAATCAGATGGATGCCATCATTGCAAAGTATGCCTATGGGCGGTGCAACACGTTTGGCCCAAATGTGGCGCCGCAATCGCAGCCATCAACCGTACTGTACAACCCAGATTGCGCACAATTTTGCAAATCGGTTCACGACCCCACCGCCGACGACAATTTCCGCAGGTTTGGGTCGGCAGTGCTCATTGCAAACATGATCAATCCTTTGCCGACAGTGCCGCCCAGTCGCGGGGTACCCCGCCAACTTTCATATGAGATTGGTAAGGACATTGCATGTCACGCAGCCCTCGATAACTTGCAAGTTATGTTATCTCGGATTTATGGAAGTAGCACCGCATCTGAGTTTTTTGACGTCAATGCCGAACAGCATTATCGACAGTGGGAATCCCGCTATACCAGCTACATATCCTTGCCTTCATACAACAGCACCGATGGGTTTCAAACATGGCTTTCGGATCAGTTGGCGGAAAACACGGTTGACACCGACACACCCCGCGAATGCAAGTGCGTGCCATGCGGGGGCAGAGTCCCGGCAAAAATTTGTCCTTTGGTGATAGAAACCCCAAGCAATAACTCAACCACATGGTGTGCCGAAGGAAACACTTGCTATAATGACTTCTGTGCCTATGGGTGCATTTGTGATGCAAAGAAAACGAAAGGAAAAACCACGACTTATTTGGGCGGGACATGCGCCCCTACCCATCGCATCCAGCAGATGCGGGCGATTGCATTTGTCAAGTATTCAATCTGCACACCGGACTACAACCGCATATTTACAAACGTGGGTGCCGCTGACGTGAAGATTGTGAATTGGCTCCCGGCGTGCATGGATGCATGTGTGCCGATAACCGATTTCACACGACAACTGCTGGATATTATGCAAGCAACAGGCGGGCCGTCAAACGCCTTTGCCGCACCGCTGTTTGATACCAAGCAGCCGATCGCAGTCCAAAACGTCACAACCGCGTATTTCTGGATATGTTTTCTAAGCGCGTCGTGCACCGTGCCCACCGCCGATAACGAAATACCGTTTGACGCTTCGCCCCGCACGTTTCGAGCGGTTACGTCGCTTCGCATGGCCCGTGATCGTATCTCGACCTCAAATCTGCCCGTTGTTCCGATTGGCGAGATGGTGGAGCTCGACTCGAACGTTGAATACTGCGGGGAAACCGAGCCAGTTAATATCCGGGACTACGGCGCTGGAATCATCCAGGAGCAAGGTGATGTCGAGTACAAGCTGGTGGCCTGCTCAATATACGGGTACTGCGATGATTCGGGCACGTTTACCCATTGGCTTCCGGATGCAAAAGCAAGGCAGCTCCCGGTCGAGTGCTGCGCGTGCACAGACGTTCACTACATGCCCCCGGCAAGTCCGGTCGGTGACACAAGCGTTTCCTGCCCGATGTACGCGTCGGCGGGGGCGTTTGTAGCGGGACAAACCACAACCAATTGCACGGTCGACAACTCCAAGGCACCGGTGTGGTGGTCATATAAAAACTCTAACGCATCGCTTCTGGAAGTGTGCTGCCCCCCGACCGGCGAATGGTGTAATCACCCCCCAACCGCTGCAGATGTCAACGAAACAATCGCGGGGTCATACCCCTTTAGCAGCTGTATCATGAAAGCCGGCGATCTGTACGCTGCAGTCTGCGCCGACGGAAAGCCCGATCCGCTGTGCGGGTTTGGCAGCACGTCGGTGGTCGATAGTAATATTGCCGAGGCGTTACTGAAAGACCCCACAAACGCCGACCGCCTCTTTAGCGGAACAGTGACTCTGACTGCAAACCAGCGAGGCATTATTCTACGCGATAACGCCAACACGCTCGTGCGGGGCATTCAGTTGCAAATGGACTCTAAATCGTCGTCGTCGTATCCACCAATCACAATCCTGCTGGATAACACCGCCACCAACAACGATACAGAGTTTAATGGCAACCGATGGGAGCTGCCAAATCAGGTCGCCACCGATGTTACCGACCCGTGCATTCGCCGGCAGCACCCACTCGAGGTGGGGATTAAGTGCGAGGCCGCCGACCCTACGGCCAATTCTGATTCCGATAACATTGGGAAAAGCTGCGCAATCTCGCTGGCATCGGGGTGGGACAACGTGCAGCCGTACCCGTTTGGCTGCGCCAAAAACACGCCCGGTACCCAAAAAGCGATTTTAAAGTATGGCACGGCTAATCGGTTTAATCACAAGTGCTACATCCCCAACGACATGAAATCCTTCAAGCCCCAGAACCCTTGTGCTGGGAAAGATATCCCAGCGTGCAGCATCAAGAATGGCACCTTTGATTACAACGACGCGCACACAAAGGCGTGCAACGGCCCGGACTCGCGGTTAAAGGGCGTGCACAAGTGCAGTCGCACCTCGTGCGGCGAGCTGTCGTACCTGTGGCGGGGCCGGTCCAGCTCGACATGCATGGCCGCAATCGCCGACTCATTAAAGGGGCCGTGCAGCACGCAAACCGACGACATTGGCGAAAGCACACCACACGTCACGGGATATCAAAAATGCGAAGTATTTGGCGGTGATGGTGGTGCGGAAAGTTGCGTTCCGTGCACACCAGGGACTGGGGGGTGTAACGCAATAAAGAAAACCGGGTGTGATTCAAAATTTAATGCCGATACCTCGGCATATTGTTCAGCATATGATGCAGCAGATATTTTTAAGTTTTGCACCCCGGATACAATGAAGAGCCCGTTCTGGAACAACAAAGCAGGCAGCCCAGCCCCCCAGCCGGCGGTGCCGGTGCCGGCCGAGCCATTGCTTCGGTATGACACTTCCCCGGCTGGTCCTAACAAGATTGTCTTTGCGCAGTGCTGCACCGACGATGCGTTCCATTTTAATGTTTTGCAGAAGAACTCAAACGCATGGCCTGGCACTGGCAAGCTCAATGTCAACGCACATTACATCGACACGTCAACCAGACCAAAAGCCAGAGCCACCAACGATGAAGATGTAAAGCTTATCGACGAAAGCGTGGGCGGGACAAACGTCCACGGGCGAAAGTGCACGGGGTCCGTTTCAAATGTTAACGATGACAACCGGACATACGCCGCTACCAAGCATGGAACCAAGAACGTTTATGACTTTTGGCCAGGAAATCCCGTAAGGGATGCAGGTTCGGCCGAATCTAAAACAGAAACGGGCTGGTCAGACGGAAGAAACACCGAGAATAACTGTTCTCCGATTTTAAGCAAGGTGGCGCAGAAACAGGTCGGCATTTATCCTGACGGCAACAACGGAATTGACTATACCGTACTTGATGGGGGTATTATTGATGGGACAAGCCCCCGGAAGTTTCAAATGTCGGGCCACACAACCGTCACGTACGGCGACAATCCGTCGTGCGGCCGGGCCGCGCCCGCGCTCAAAATAGGAAATGGTGGAAAACTTGGCGCAATGTACGCCGCAGCGGGCGATCGCCTCAATTTCCTGACAGAGGGCAACCCCGAGCTTCCAGTGCATGGCCGGCCGCAGTTTGTAGCGGACAACATCAAGTGGGAGTTTTTAAGCTACGCGCCCTACACGCCTAAATCTTACCTCTACAACGACGGCAGCGTGAACACCAACGTGCTGTTACACGACTTTATAAGCTTTGCGTTCAATGCGATGCCACCGATGAAACCGGGCGCCAAGCTCAGTGATATTCCCGATGTCGGTGGCGACGTTTCCAAGGCGCCGTATGCGTCAGCGAGCACGTGCGATTGCGGCAAAGCAAGCCCCGTGTACGCGTGCACACGGCTTGATGCCGCGGGCCTGGCGGCCAAGTTCCCGGATATCAAGCATTGGCCAACCTTTGAGCCCAACGCAAACTTTGATTCGTTGGTATGTGGGTGGTCGTGGGACAACCCCCCCACACAGCCCGTTCTGGATGTTGGGCTGTACATACCGTCGGCCCCTGGCTCGGGGGAGTTTTACACTGTTGAGCGCGACCCCCTCGGCAACGCCGACACCGCCGACGCCGATCTGGAGACGTATTTTACGGGCAGGGGGGCGCCCGCGGTCGATGGGCCGGGCGAGACATCGCCCCTTGTCGACATAACCAAAAACATTGGGGGCGACGGCGAGGATTTCAACCCCACGGGCAGCGGGGTGTCAGCCAATGGCAAAGTGTACCGCGTCAAGTACCCCGGCACCTGTCTGCGGTACCCGTACGCCAGAACCCACCGGGCCTTTGCCAATGGCAAGCCGTTTGCTTCTCGGCCGGAAATAAACGGCGGGCTCTCGGCGATTGGGGACGAGGCGCTGTACGGCTACTGTGACTTCCTCCCGGCGCCCTCGGGCGCCGACCAGTACGTATTTTGCGAAAACGACCGGATGTCGGTCGCCGCCCGGGCGGAGTGGTGCCAGTCGCACCCAGAGGCAAGGTACACTACGTTTGGCTTTGCCAGCCGGGTTCGGGTGGAGGGTGACGCGTGCAAGATTCTCGCGGGGGGTAACCGTGCTTGCGTGTTTATCGCCGGGGATATCAACTGGAAAACGCCATCGGCGTTTTGGGCCCTCGGCCCGGACACCACGGTGATAGTGGCCCCATTTAGCTTTGAGCTGCAGTGGGGGTTTCAGCCAAGCGCGACCAGGGTTCCTGTTGGCGGCAAGAGCATTCAAGAAGCCCTGCAAGAAAACCACCCAAAGGTGTCGGTGGGCATCGACATTAGCAAGGCCGAATTTGATGTCGTCGCCAGCCTGGGGCAGTCGCCTGTGACAACTGTTGCGGAAATAATCGGGCATCTGACATCCCTGCACACGAAGATTGTGGCAATGAACGAGGACACTCAAAAGCGGTCGGGGGGCGGCTGCGCGTCGGGGGTGTATATTCCCGCGTACGGCGAGGCCGGGCTGGGCCGAGCGTCGTGGGACCGGTATTATTGCGGGACACCGTCGGACATTGGCCCGACCGTGCCATCGGGCATGGCCGTGACCACCCGGGGCTCGATTCTGATGTCTGGGGTGCCATATCTTCCAATCGTGGTGGATGTGGACGTAAAATCGGGCTGCAGGGCCGCAACAATCGATACGATGAACGTCCAGCTGCTGGACATTGCGGTGGTTGGGAGCTGCGCCGCCACCGGGCTCGCGGCCATCCCGTTTGTGGTTGGGGACGGGGATGTCTCCAACACTGTGCTAAATATCACCACCACCCATTTCAGAGCATCACCACCAAACGTATTCGTTGCTGTGATTGGCTATAACCCAGGGCTCCCGCGATCCATCGACGCGGCGAGCGTTCTCGGGGGCTCGACGATGGTCAACATTACCGTGGCGGCCGGGCCGGCGCGGCTGGCCGATATTGCCGTAATACGTGCCAGCGGGACGATGGTCGCGCGGTGCGGCCCCCGAAACTGCACAATTCTAACCCAGACGCTAAGCCCAGATCACCCCTTTGTAACGAATGGAACGCTCATTAACGTGACGGCGTTTACCGCGTTGTTTGGGGCAGCGCTCGAGCGGCAGTTCCTAACGCACACTGCCAATTTCCACTTTACACTTTTGATCGTTGCAATATTGCTGACTGGCGTTCTGGGTTTTGCCGTGTTAACCATTGAGACCGACGGCTTCAGAACCAACGCCCGGCCAACACCGCCACACAACACAGCTACAACCAACAATGGCGAGGACAAAGGCAAAGGTTTTAGCAAAGATTAACAGCGCAAAGGCGACTTTGGCCAAGACGGACAACCAGGCGGATGTTGAAAAAAAAAAGAAACGCCGAAAGGATCGCAAGCGACTTATCCGGGAAATGATCAGAGAGCAAAAGAGCGTGCGGCCCGCCATTCCCACCGCGGCAATAGAGCGCTATATCCGGGAGATCATCCAGGAGCTGGCGGCGCAGACGCCCGGCCGAGAGTCTGCAGCGACGCAGATTCAAAAGTCTGCATTGTGCATGATCTCGGCCGCCGCAGAAGCGTTTTTGATCGATAAGTTTAAAGGGGCCAGCGCTGTGAGCGCGTCGCAGAAGAAGCAAACGCTGACAAAGGCTCACTGGGACGCTGCCGAGGCGGTTCGAAAGACAATTGGGGGAAAGGTGTTCTCATAATTGCTTGCCTTGCAACATGGCAGACACGGTTTTTTCAAAAAATGATGTTGGCATTATAGCGTTTTTAGTTTCGTTTCTATGTGTCTGCTCAGGAATAAGCATTTGGTTCTTTGGGTACTGGTGCGGTCTCCAGCAGTCGCCCCCCCCGCGGCGATACGTTAAGCAGCAGCGCCCCCCTGTGGCCCAGCGTCTTGTAGAGGACGATTCCGACTCTGGCCCAGACGAGGTTGTTACATTTCAGACAACCAGAAAATGTTTCGACCCCGATTCGGCAGCGTGATAGAAATCAATTGCCGCCATGTGGGCCGCACGATAAACCAGCATGGTAAACTCCCAGCTTGTTTTCAATACAAATTTAACACTGTCTACAATTGACCCCAAGAGCCCGATTGCAATAATTAGCCCAATAATAAGC
>Ga0257110_1000930_pt1 | contig 13710 bp, 11 predicted proteins | sample LP_taG_7_FD_190184 | JGI IMG/M metagenome (GOLD analysis project Ga0257110, IMG submission 190184) | Marine microbial communities from Northeast Subartic Pacific Ocean, Canada - LP_J_2015_P26_10m | ecosystem: Environmental > Aquatic > Marine > Oceanic | place: Canada: Northeast Subartic Pacific...
GATTGCTATTCACAAAATTTTCGGCAGCTATCACCATCGCAGCAAGAGCCCCTTTCATATCTGCAGTTCCTCGGCCATATAGACTACCGTCGATCACCGTGGGTTGGAAAGGTGGGTGAGTCCAACTCTCTTCATTTCCTGCGGGGACTACATCAGTATGACCAGCAAAACAAAAAATAGGCCCATCAGTTCCATGCTCTGCCCAAATATTATCAACATCTCCAAATTTAAGATGCCTTATTTCAAATCCTATCGCCTTCAAGCGACTGGCAATGAGTAATTGGCATCCATTGTCATTTGGGGTCGTCGAGTCAATTTCAACAAGCTGTTCTGTAAGTTCTAAAACTGGTGAGTGCTGGTACATTAAATTACTTCCAAAATCCCATTCTTGTATTGTAGTCCTCAAACATGAATAGAGCTATATAAGCGGCCTAGTGTTTTTGGTTTAATAAGAAGGTCTAGATTTGATTGGTTAGTTCTTCATGAAAAGCAATGCCCCGGTAGATAGAAATTTTGATGATTTGACAGAAAAATTTAAACGTAAAGTCTACGGAGGGCTCAAGGGCGAAATTCGGCTTGCTGTTATATGGCGTGATTTGAATCAGGTGGTGGCATCAAGATTGTTGGGGGAACCCATTAGGATTCTTGATATCGGAGGTGGCTTAGGACACATGAGTACTAAATTATCATTAATGGGCCATCAAGTTAGTTATAACGATATATCTCGATCAATGATGCTCGAAGCGCGAAATCTTGCCAAGAAAAATGATCAACTCAACAGAATTAACTGGTATAACTGTCCATATCAGGATCTTACGTCTGAAATTTTAGGGCAGTTTGATTTGATCATGTGTCATGCGGTGATTGAGTGGTTGGCTCATCCGGACAAGTTAATTGGGGCATTAACCGAGTTAAAAGCTAAGAATGGTGTCATTTCATTAACGTTTTATAATCAAAACTCTCTCATTTATCGCAACCTACTCAAAGGTAATTTTAGGGTCTTGGAGAGTGAGTTTAATGCTGACCCAGGAAGTCTTACGCCCCATACGCCATTTCTACCAGAATCAATCTTGCTTTGGACAAAAGCTAATAACTTAGAATTACTTAAATCATCAGGAATTCGAGTCTTTTTTGATTACATTACTTCTTTGAAAGGAGGGCACCTTAATGATGCTGATCTTATTGCTAAAGAGTTAGAGTATTCACAGGTAGAGCCTTTTAAATCATTGGGTAGATATATTCATTATGTTCTTAAATAAGACTATGGTTTTTGTTTTACTACACTATATCTATACCAACCTGTCCTTGGCGGCATTTATCTTCGCCGCGAGGTACCCGCTTCCACCCCGATCTGGATGAAGTCGTTGCATTAGCCTTTTATGCGCCTTGATAATATCCTCAGATGAATCGTCTGCAGTTACACCGAGTATTTCTCTTGCTTCCTCTAATGAAATACCTGCGAGATCCTGATTGGAGAAATTGTCCTGCTTACGGGAATTTGGACCGCCTCTTCTAATTCGATAAGCATATAGCAAAGCTGCTGATTCACGATCATTAGCCTTAAGTTCTAAAGCTAGCGAATCCAGTTCTTCTGGCGTTAGTTCGGATAATAACTTTTCAGAGAAACTACCTGCAAGAACCTTCCCGTCCATATGCTGGGTGGAGAAGTTGATCGTAACTGTAAGAGATTTAGTTGTGAACTGAGATGGCACTGTTTTGAATCTTCCCAGTATTCTCATTATAGGTAACGCTCTACGGCCCCATTTAAATAGAAATGAAAATAATGGGAGCAGCGCGGCCAGACCAGCACCAATCCAATGCATTTTGCCTGTCGCCGCCAGCCCCAGTGTAATCGCTAAAACAAGCCAGAATGCTGATCGAAAGGCATATGCTCGCCGCTCAGGAATAGGAAGTCCTTTAAGTTTCCTCCACCAGTACCAGACTGACAGTACAAAGATGGCGAGAAAGATAACTCGAAACATAATCGATAGTATCTCTTTTAGCTAATTTACTGAATTTACAAACCTCGTAATAAATCCAGTGACTTTTACGGTTACCAATTCTAGATCTTTAGCGAGTTTTTAACGCTTGCCTAAGTTTATCGGCCATGGCTAGTATACTACTCTCGGTCGTTTTCCAATCAACACAGGCATCTGTCACGGACACACCATATTCCAGATCATCAGGGTTACTAGAAAGCTTCTGATTCCCACCAGAAAGATGGCTCTCTATCATTGCCCCAACAATAGAGGTATTACCCTCTAGTATTTGATTTGCAACGTTGTCCAATACTAACGGTTGAAGATTATGATCCTTATTAGAATTAGCGTGGCTACAATCAACCATTATATTTGGAGTAACTCCCGCATCTTCCAGTTCTTGCTCGCAAATTGAAACACTTACGGAATCATAATTGGGCTTGCCGTTTCCTCCTCGGAGTACAACATGCGCGTAGGGGTTGCCTTTGGTTGTTATTACTGAGACTTTACCGTCAGAGTTGATCCCCAAAAATCTATGTGGGCTAGCTACTGACTGTAATGCATTGATGGCGACTGTGAGGCTTCCATCTGTTCCATTTTTAAAGCCTACTGAGGATGAGAGTCCAGACGCCATTTCCCTATGAGTTTGAGATTCTGTCGTTCGCGCTCCAATAGCTGACCAGGTAATCAGGTCTTGCATGTACTGAGGTGATATTGGGTCTAGGGCTTCTGTAGCGGTTGGCAATCCAAGCTCAAGAATGTCATGGAGAAGTTGTCTTCCAATCCTCAAGCCGTCTGTTATTTTGAATGAATCGTTCATGAAGGGATCATTGATTAAACCTTTCCATCCAGTGGTAGTACGAGGTTTCTCAAAATACACTCGCATCACAATTAAAAGCGTGTCACTAACCTTTTCGGCAAGTTCTTTAAGTTTGGCAGCGTACTCATGTGCCGCCTTTAGGTCATGGATAGAGCAAGGGCCCACTACCACGAAAATTCTATGATCTTTTCGCTCCAAGATATTTTCTATTGCTTTACGCCCATCCGCCAGCGTATTGCGTGCTGTAACCGATATAGGTATTTCTTTTTTGAGCTCTGATGGGGTTATCAGAATCTCAGGTGCCTCAATATTTATATTTTCTACAGCTTTGTTATTCATTAATAACATCCCGGAGTCTTGGCGTTTGTTGATGCGCTATTGTACTGAAAAATGGTTAATTTTGAAGATTAATTGATACTGACTTCAACAAATGATCCTAGCTTTGGAAAGTATAGGGCGCATTTGACGGGTTCAGTACTTATCTGACCATACAGGCTCGCATAATGTGACAGCTGGGCCGTATAGAGATCAAGCTGTCTATTTTCAAAGTCAGCAAATGATTCATCGTTATTTGGTTTCGATAATTTGTAATCAATAATCCATCGAACACCATTACTAACAAATGTTCTATCAATTATGGAGGTTCCAAATGAACCATCGGATTTGATATAGGTAATACTTTTTTCTGAGGCCGATTTCGCGTGATCCTTGAGAATCCATTGACCATTTCTGTCATTTAATGTTGATTCTAAAGCCTTTTTGAGTTCAGTTATTTCAGGATCGGTGGCAATTAATCCAACTTCTCTAAGTTGAGAAACCCAGGCTAGTGGGATTTGTTGTCTTCGAGAAAGCGGCCATGCATCTAATCCCTCGTTAGCCAGCTGTTTAAGCGTGCGATGGAATAAGGTGCCTAGTTGACTGGCCCTAATTGATACATCCTCAATAGACTGACTCTCACTTTTATAACCTGCTCTAGCGCTGTCAGTAGTCATAAGAGAGTTAATTGACGGTTTTACTGCGATAAATTCAGCGGGTAATCGTCTGATGTGTTTAAGGCTGGGTCTTGTTCTTTCCATTGAAGCAACAGAATGTGGATCATCTGTTTCAATTATCTCGTACTTCCCAGATAGAATAAGACGCTCGATAGGTTCCCATATTGTTGAAAGCAGACTGGATTTAGAGGGTGGAATCATATCCCCATTTTCTCTAGATTTTAACTTAGCGTAGAGGTATAAACCTTTAATTGCTCGAGTTGCAGCAACATACATAACTCGTGTTTTTTCTAATCGTGAACGCAGTGATTGCTCATACCTTAGATATTTATAAACCGGATCCTCATCGTCATCATGCGCTCCTAGGGGAGCTATAAGAAGAGACTCTTGATTCTCTTCATTTATACTCACTTGCCACTGCATCAATGACTTTTTGTCTGACACTGATTGATTGGCTAGGCCTGGAAGAAAAACATGATCGAATTCAAGACCCTTTGATTTATGAATAGTCATGATCTGTATCTTGTTGCTCGAGTACTCGGCAACATCATTCGCATATGACGGACTTGCAAACAATTTATCAGCTGCAAGTTCAAATTGTTTCCAATCTTTAATTGATGCGCTCTCTTGATAAGACTCTAGCAAGTCAAAGAATCTTCTAACATCACTCCTTTCTAATTCATCACTTAGGGTTGCTGGACCACCAAGTGCATACCAGGTAGATTCTACCAGTGCTCTAAGGTTATGACGTCTCCTGTTGCTCCAAGCTCCTGATAGAATTGGAACGATACGTGCTAGAGCTTTAGATCCATAGTCCGATAGACCCTGAGCTGCAGGTGACTCTAAAATATGCGTGAGTTGTTCAAGTAAAATACCACCTGAGTAACTCTTGTTACTATTGCTATTAGATATCAAAAGGATGTCCCGTAAGCCAAGGCCACAAAATGGTGCTCTGAGAATGGCTAGCCATGCAATTCTGTCTGCGGGCGATAGTAGTGCTCTGGTGAGAGACATTAAGTCTACTACACACATTTTTCTTGATAATTTTACAATTTCTTGTGCATCCCAGCTCAACCCTTGTACTTGCAATTCAGGAATAATATATTTTAGATGATTTCGACTTCTCACCATAATAGCAATGGTCTCGCTATTCTCTCGTACAACAATTTCTTTACAGCGTTTAGCAATATGTTTGGCTTCCTCTTGATCGCTCTCGCCGCCAGTGAAGCCTGTAAAATCAACGGTGGCCCTCTCAGAGCTGAATTTAAAAGCTGTCGATGATGAATATGGTACCGCTCCCCTGGTGATCTCCGGTTCCTTTGGAAATGATTCAGAGAATATAGAATTAACCCAATCTATAATCACTCTATCTGAGCGAAAATTCGTACTTAGCGTCAGTGGTTGGCAATGTATTGGGCCAACGGGATGTTTTTGGCTATTCAAAAATAAACCTACATTCGCACTTCTAAAACTATAAAGTGACTGCATGGCATCGCCAACTAAAAATAAAGTTCGGTCTGTATCTGGATTCCAGTTATCCACAAGACCTTTAATAAGATTTAACTGAGTACTTGATGTATCTTGGAATTCATCTACTAATATATGTTTGATTTGATAATCCATTCGCATGGTTATATCTGACCAGACAATCTGGTCTCCGGGTCTAACTGCTTGTAACGCTGATAGCGTGATGGATGAGTAGTCACATGTATCATGAGATTTAAATTCAATGTCTAGGAAGGCCACTAGCCTGGGTAGTAAAAAACTTAAGGCACCAAGGAGTGCATGCTGCTGACTATTATTTGTTGTATTTGGCAAATTAAAAACATCTTCAACCAGTTCGATTAAGCCTAGACGACCCTTGCACCAAGAAAGGATATCTTGCATCTGCTCTTTCTGGAGAGGTTGATCGGGAGGAAACCCCTCTTTGATCGTTAACTTACTTCGTATCTTCCCATTTTTTGTTGTCAGAAGTCTTAAAATAGTTTGCCATTGATTTAGATTTGAGGCCTTTGGTTCTGGGAGGTTTTTAATACCAGTTAGGTTGTTTAGATCTATATTTTCATGCGGCATAACTTTGCTGGCTGCAAAATCAATTAATTCGATAAATTTCCCCGCGATAGGAGATAACACATCATTCAAGATTATTAATTTTTTCTCCACGACTTCGTTAATAACATATTGAAAATATGAGCTATTCCCATCAATACTGAATATGAGAGGTAGCCATTGCTCTCGTTTACTAAGTAGATCTGCGAGTAATTGCGCACATCGCTCCAAATCATTACCTGTGTGTGCTAAGAGAAGCTTTAGATGGGAGCCTACCATTCCATCTTTTTCAAGTTCCTGAATTAGATTTCTACTGGCTACTAAATAATGAGTTTCGGGATTACTGGTTGGCTCTGAGATATCTCCGAATTCAGTCTCCAAAGAGAATTGATTGGCGATGAAATGACTAAAACTATCGATGGTTTTAATTCTGAGTCGATTTGGTAATTGTTGTAGGTTCCAGCCCTGATCTCTGTCTCGCTCTATAGCGGCTTTTGCTAAGTCCCATGTTTTTGCTTGATAGTTATTCGAAGGTCTGGAGTTATTTAAAGCATGATTTAGGGCACTATGAACTCTCCCAGCCATCTCGGCAGCTGCCTTTCTGGTGAAAGTAATAGCTAGTATTTCCTCAGGATAATTTACAATACTCAATAATTTTAGAATTCTTTGTGTGATTAAACCCGTTTTTCCAGATCCTGCAGGTGCTGTAACGATGAAGCTTTGGAATGGATTAATAGCTAAATCGCGTTCTCTCTGATCGACAATTTCACTCATAAATCATCCTTTAAAGTGGATAACTTCTTGTTGATCAATGTTTCTTCAGGCCATCGATTTAAGGGTAACAAATCGGTTTGGAAGTCAAAACTTGATTTGTGAAAAATCTTAACATCAGCGCGCCCAGTACTGAATTCTCGTGCTAATTTATCAATCGAATCACGCCATTTGTTGATTAGAGATGACCAGTCCTCATGGTTTTTTTCATATGGGATAAGTCCGCTATCGCTGAGACCAAAAAACTTAATATTGCCAGTTTTCAACTGTGCAAAGGCGCAACCATTAACTGAGGGCATTAGCGCAGATACATACAGTGGAAGCTGCGGGTCTCTCGGACGATCTCCAGTCCAATCAGTAGGTTTAACCGAACCTGATTTGTAGTCAATAATTAAAAATTTATTATCTACCTTATCAATACGATCTATGCGAAAAGCAACTTTGAAACCAGCTACTTCTAGCTTTTTTTTCACTTCCAGTGAATCAATTGCGAACGTTGGACGAGTTTTTTCATTTTCGATCCATTGCCGAATTAGTTTTTCTAAACGAGCTTGTTCCAATTGAGTGAAAATTTTACCTCTTAAAATAGGATGATGAGCAGACCAATCAAAAAGAGTGCTGGTGATAATATCCGTGATATCAGTTTGCAAGATTAAGTCCGATAGATGAATTAGTTCAGTTGAGTTGCCCCATTTTCTCCAGAGTTTGAACATCACCTCATGCAAAATAGAGCCTCTATCAAGTGCGGAGAGTCCATTTGTTAATTCTTGGAGTGATTCTGATTTGAGGCGATGGATTGCAAATGCATTAAATGGACATGCAGATTGATTCTTAAACATCGATGTCCCAATCTTTATTGTCTCCTGATCACTCAGAGGCGGTGCAGAGTCCTCAAACAAATGTGTTTGATCACAATTGTTTAATCGGCGAGGATTTGGTTGCATGTCACCACATAATTCTGAAAGAGAGTATGAAGAGATGGCAGTTATAAGAGGACTTGAAAATAATTTTTCATCTCCGCTCATTAATGGGTAACTAAGAACCAGTGTCTGAGCATTGTTTGTGAAATTACCTAGTAGTTTTTTTGCAAGAAAAAGCTCTCGGTCTTGATTGCTGTGAGGCATGAAATGTTGACGCTGAAATTTGACAGGTAGAATTGAATCCATTTTAGATTGAGGGGGAAAGTGATGGCTATCTAAGTTGGTTACCCAGAGTTGATCAAATTTTAGTCCCGTTCCTTCTAACATCCCCAAAATTTGTATCGGTGCCTCTTCTGTCTTGGGATGGAAGATTGAGTCATTGGCCATCTGCTTGAGTTGCCTTATAGCATTGGCTATTCCAATTTTAGTATTTAAGCTATCTAGCGATGAGAATTTGCTCAGCAAGTGTTGCCAGCTCTCTTTCTGCTGATATTCCAATGTATCTAGAGATCTTTTTCCTGGCCAACCAAGATCAGTTAAAGTCGATATGAACAATTGAGCCCATTCTGTAAAAGTCTGCTTACTAGGAAATCTCTCCCTCCTCGGGTCTCTAAGGCGTATCAATGGGGTAAGTAATGTCCTTGCTTCGTGATCAATGTTCTTTGGTATCAGTGCGAAACAAAAGTCATTTAGATTAAATTCAGATTTTCTGGAGTTACGTAGTTCTAATTCGCAGTTCACAAGCATTTGAAGAGGCAATTGATCGAATAAGCAGTGTGGACTATAGAGAAGATGTAGCCACTCGCTGAGACTATTTTTTGATGTAAAACACTCAATCAAATCTATGGCAGTGCTTGCGATAGGTGTTTTGCGCAGAGAGGTACCTGCAGAAATATTTACTACGGCGGTATGATCTTGGTCATGGAGAGACTCGTCCATGATTCTCCCAACTTTCTCGATCGAGTTCTTAAGATCAGGGACAATGATCCCAATTCTTTGATTTGGTTGCAGTAATAGTTGACTTGTTGCCCAAGTGGTTGCTGCCCGCAGTTCTTCCTCTTCATCTTTGACCTGTATTTTTTTTATATTATTATTGGTAGATGGAGATTGAACTGAACGCAAACTAGTACTCGATGCATTCAAGAGTTTTTCGAAAAGAGGGGGAATTGTTTGAAATCCGTATGTATTAATTTGTGGTTCTTTATAGAGGCTACCCACCCCATACGCATCAATTATCTTGCTGATACGATCTTCAGGAGTAATAGATTTATTCTTGTTGAGTAAATGCTTGTAGATTTTTTGCCATTTTCTAAAAATTCTTAGTGATGGCGAATCATCGACGATGTCGTCTGTTGTAAGTATCCATTTTTGCAAAAGTTTATGAGTTTTCGCGGCAGTGCTGGCATATTTTAAGTCATGATTACTGTCGCATATCTTAATCGCTGTCTCCCAATAAAATCTTATCTGGTGATCATCCAGAACAATACTATCGGAAATATTGGAAAAGTTTTGATCTTGCAGTTCCTTCCAGAGTTCGTTCATCCAGTTGTCTATTGAGAAAACTCTAGGTGTGTACCATGCGGTTGATGTTAATGCACAATGGGAACTCCAAGCATCATGTATTGCCAGCTGTAAACGCTGATTTGCAGTAATGACTAGTCGATCTTGTTCAATAGCTTGCTTAAAATTATCGATATCAATGAGCGGAGGAAGCATTTTAAAATTGTTCAACTTTGGCGAGGAATAGAAGTATATAATCGCAAAACATCGCTCCAATTAACAGTAGACTGGTAGATTAAATCCATGGAAAATTTATTTATTGATGGCTTCTTACTCTGGTTATTAATAGGAGTCCTTTTTGGACTCGGTGCAGGATTTTTTGCTGGGCGATTAAAATCAAATGATCAAATAGATATTCCTTATCCTGAATTGTTAGCAAACAATAGAGTCCTCGAGGAAAAATTGAGCAGTCAACGCACCCAATATGAATCTCAATTAGCTGTGCTTAATGATGCCAAAACAATTTTGACCAAGGAGTTTGAGAACCTAGCAAACCGCATTTTTGACGACAAGCAGGAAAAGTTTTCTATGCAGAGCAAAGAAGCTTTAGAGACCTCTCTCAACCCGTTAAGACGAGATATTGGAGATTTTAAGAAACAGGTTGAGTCAGCTTACGATAAAGAAAATTCTGATAGAAACAAACTCGTGGGACAAATTAGTGAACTACAAAAGCAAACACGTCAGATATCATCTGATGCATTGAATCTTGCTAATGCTCTAAAGGGAGATAACAAGGTTCAGGGGAACTGGGGAGAGTTTATTTTAGAGAAATTACTTGAGGATTCGGGTCTTAGTAACGGACGGGAATACACTACGCAAAAGGCTCTTAGGGATCTTGATGGGAAAAGACGTAATCCAGATGTAATTATTCACCTTCCTGAGGGTAGAGATATTGTTATTGACGCAAAAGTAAGTTTGGTAGATTACGAGCGCTATTTTCATGCTGAAGATGATGAAACGAAGAAGCAGTGCTTACGTCAGCACCTCGCCTCACTCAAAGCCCATATTAGAGGTCTAAGCGGTAAAGACTATGAGCAACTAGAGGGCGTTAATAGTTTAGATTTTGTCCTTATTTTTATTCCCGTGGAATCTGCCTTTATGTTGGCTTTGGACCATTCCCCAGAGATTATGAAGGACGCTTATGATCGTGGAATTATTTTGGTCAGCCCAAGCACTCTAATGGTTACATTGAGAACAATTAAAAATCTCTGGCGATATGCTGATCAAAATCTCAATGCTCAGCTTATTGCTGATAAGGCGGGTAGCCTCTACGACCAATTTGTCCTTTATGTTGAGGCGCTAGAGGATATTGGTCGCCATCTTGATAAGAGTCGTGAGGTCTGGGATGTAGCACATAAGCGACTTGTCACGGGACGGGGTAATTTGGTTAAGCGAACTCAGGAATTAAAGAAATTGGGTGCGAAGACCAAAAAGAGTCTGCCTGATAATTTCCTGTCAATTGCTGACACTAGTGATGACTGATTTTTATTTAAATCTTCTGGTCGGCATAGGTGTTGTGTTATTCGCAGCTCTGTTTATCTATGCCCTAAATCTTGGATATCGTCTATTCGGTCAAGCTAAAGAGAGAGAAAGATTATCAAATCAGGTTCAAGAGCATGTGCTTTTAAAAGATGTTGAGGCTCGACAAGCTATTCAGGTAATCGCCCGAGCACTCCTGCAGAATGATCTCTCTGATACGGAAGCGGCAATGCGCATTAGTTTCCTAAGTCAGCAAGTAGCGGCAACATCTGAGGAAATTGAATCATTTTCTATCTTCCAACAGTTAGCTGAAGCTACCTCCCATATTCCGATATTGGAGGACTGGACCGCGCTGGAACGGATTGAAAAACGTCGCTTAAACGTGGAAAGAGAGAGTATAGAGGCTGGGTTCCGAGAATTTATAAGATCTAGTGCGACTGAATTATCCAAATTACGTATCGAGTAGCTCTTTCTTTCTCAAAAAAAACCCAGTTTCAAGATGACTTGTCCAAGGAAACTGATCAAAAGCGGCAACTTTCGAAATTACGTGTGTTTTCGTCAATTTGCTCAGGTTTACAAAAAGAGTGCCTGGATTGCAAGATATGTATAGTATGTTGTCAAATTCAGCTACAAAAGACTCTGTTGTATTATCTAGTCCAGCTCTAGGTGGATCTACGAAAACAGTTGAAAATTTGAAGTTTTCCAAGCGGTGATCTTTCAATCGACGAAATAATCTCGCGCCCTGAATTGCTTGAACGATCTCATCACTTGATAACCTGACCACGATTACATTATCGATTCCATTTAGTAAAAAATTTTTCTGAGCTGAGGCAACAGATACCTTAGAAACTTCTGTAGCTAAAACTTTGTTAAAATGTCTGGCTAGTACTGCAGTAAAGTTGCCGTTTCCACAATACAGTTCAAGTAAGTCTGATGAGTTGTTTATTAAAGAGCAGCAGCGGCTTGCCCATTCGAGCATTTTTATATTAATTTCTGCATTAGGCTGTGTGAACCCAGATTCCTGCTGATGATATAAAAAATTCTTACCATTCACGGTGAGCTCTTCAGTAACACTGTCACTGGAAAGAACTAGCTTCTGTTTTTTGGCTCGGCCTATGACTTTTATAAAAAGCTCTTTTTCTAATATTCCTGCCTCAGTTGTCCATTGTTGGTCGAGTTTTTTGTGATAGATTAAAGTTACAAGTACCTCTCCACTTAAGGTGGTAAGAAATTCAATAGAAAACAATTTGGCTCTTAATGTCTCATTTCTGTTAATTATCTTAAGTAAAGGTGTCATCGTTGATGTAATCAAAGGACTCCCAATGGGAAAATTATCAATAACATAAGGCCTCTTTTCACCGGGATGGTTCATTGCATAATTTGCAATGCCATCCTCGTGCCAGACTCGAAACTCTGCTCGCATACGGAAACCAAGCGCTTTTGACTGATGCACTTCGATTGGGAAATCGCCAAATTGATTTAGAGAGTCTTTAAATGAATTAAGTTTTTCAACAAGCTGGATCTGGTAACTTGCATCTGAAAAATCCTTCTGTGCGAAATGGTTACTGATCATGAATTTTTAAAAATTTCATCAGTTTTAGCAGCCATCACGAAATCATTCAAATGAAGACCATTTATACTATGACTCCACCAAATCACCTTGACCTTGCCCCACTGCACTAGGAGTGTAGGATGGTGATCAGATTCCTCCGCTATTACGGTTATTTTGTTGGAAAAATCGATAGCTGATTGAAAGTTTTTTACTACGAAATCTCTTTCCAGCTGATTCTGGTCGCTATGCCTATTAACCTGCCAACAGGGTATTTCTTTAAGCAATGACACCTGCTCTTTCCTTGACAATTTGCTTGCTGTCTTTGGTGTTGCTGAAATTTTTTGTTCGCTCAACTGGGTCATCCGATGTTCCAAATCAAAGACAATTTTTTGGTTTTGGTAGCCCAGCACAAATAGCGATATTCTTTGCTGGACTCCCCGGAAAAAGCTGGTTTAAGACGATGCTCCTACCGTGCTCAGAACCAAGTTTTAAGCTAACAGCCTTGCAAAGAGGGCGCATCGATGGTGAAAATCCATATTCATTATAAAAATTTCTGGCAATAATTAAGATTTCAGTATGTCTCGAACACAATTCTAAACCAATTGAAGAGGCAAATTTTTTGGCTTTTTGTTCATTCCAATTTGCTAGCAACTCAAGATGTTGCCTTTTCTTAGCGTCCATCATGGCTCTATCGGGAAGGATTTTAGTGAGAAACCTTCTTTATTCATGATTGCGAACCAACCTTGAGATTCCCAATCACCGAGCACTATTCTTTTTCCTTCTGATACTTTATGGATTTGAGGGCGGTGAGTATGTCCATGAATGAGTGTAGCTATTTTATGTTTTTTCATTACGTTTAAAACGGCATCTTCATTTACATCCATAATATCGATCGCCTTGTTACTAATGGCTGAAGCACTATCATTTCTCCATTTCTTCGCAATGCTTAATCGTGTTTTTAGTGGCAAATTGATAAGGCACCACCGATAAATCGGATTTCGCGACTTCTTTCTAAAGCGCTGATACTCGACGTCATCAGTACAGAGTGAATCCCCATGCATCACAAGCGCGGCTTGTAGTCCTGAGATGACTATGTGTTCATCTTTGATAATGGTGCCTCGGATGTCTTTACCGAATTTTGCTCCAATCGTGAAGTCTCTATTCCCCCTTTGAAAGAAGAGATCAACGCCAGCATCAGATACGTCTCTTAAAGCCTTTTTGGTATTTGTGGCTAGATCACTCGGATCATCATCTCCAATCCAAGCATCAAACAAATCGCCCAAAACATATAGGGCACTTGCATTTTTTGCATGCTCAGAAAGAAATTTTGAAAACGCCCGAAATATTTCCGGGCGTTCAGGGGAAAGATGAATGTCAGATATAAATAAAACAGTCACTTTTTACATACCTAACGCGCTAAATAATCTTCACTTACGGTTGTTTCAATTATCTCTATCGAGTCAACCGGAACATCTTGATGGCCTGATCGGTTGCCAGTAGAAACTCCTTTGATATTATCGACAACGTCCATACCATCAACTACGTTACCAAAGACTGCATATCCCCAACCCTGCATATTTTTGCCGGT